>Ga0099823_1001780_pt1 | contig 18533 bp, 15 predicted proteins | sample CowpearedBW_FD_76831 | JGI IMG/M metagenome (GOLD analysis project Ga0099823, IMG submission 76831) | Root nodule microbial communities of legume samples collected from California, USA - Cow pea red BW | ecosystem: Host-associated > Plants > Roots > Nodule | place: USA: California | collected...
AACAACTTTTAAACCATTTTAAATAAAGTTCAATGTAAAATATTAATTAAATTAACTTAATTTGGTTAAAAATATTTACTTGAAATATCAATTTTGATGGAAATATTTGTGTACATTTATATAAAAATTAAATTTGATTTCAATTTGGAGAGGGACAAATTTGCTAATTTTTACAAAAATTAGGACTAAATTGAGACAAATTAAACTAAAGGGACCAAATTGAGACTAAGGAAATGACACCTGGCGTAATACTGACACGTGTGACTGTCACTGCCACATCACAGTCACGTGGCACAATGACAGCTTGACACGTGGCAATTTTTTTATTTTTTTAAAAAATTAAAAAAAATAAAAAAAATAATAATAAAAAATTCAAAAAATAATAATAATAAATTAAAAAAATCGAAGAATTGACACGTGGCACTCCCTCTAATGGCGTCAACCTTGACTTAACGAGAAGGGCAAACGTGAGACGTTTTAACAAAAAAGGAAACCAGTTTGAGACTTTTAAAAATTTGGGTACCATTTTGAGATTTTAACTCCAAAATGGAGACCAAAGGCATAATTAAACCAAATATAATTAATATACATTCATTTCATTAATTTTATATTGAAAGTAAGAATAATTAAATATATTATTTAAAATAGTATAAATATATATAACAAATTTTATAAAGATAAAAATACTTTTTAAAATTTTTAGACAATAATTTTATGATACAAAACAATAATTTTAGAATTTTTAATATTTTTAAAAAAATTACTTTAGTTTTTTTTGTAAATTTTTTAAATGTTTAATACTATGTTTTTTGCTAATTTTTCTATTAATTTAAAATTTTTTATGCTTAATTATATTTAATTTTTAGTAATATTAAATTATAGTTATTTTATTATTTAAAATTGTTTTTTAATTTTTATTGGTGAACATTAAATAAAATATTAAACACACTATATAATATTATGGACATTTTTGTCCTTTAAATAAAATAAAATTATATTAATGGTTATTAGATCAAATTTTATTTATTATCATACTTAACTATACATTTCTATAGGATTCAAATCCATATTAATTATTCTTAATCAGTAATCTTAGGACATTGATTAACAGTACCCTTATAAATATTAGAACCTATTATTAGTGAAGAAACAATTGTTTTATAGCATAAAATGACTTTAGTAACATATCATCAATCACGAGCAATGGTGGTATTATACAAAAATTTGAATATATTATTAAAATATATTTTCATTTGTATCAATACAATCAAACACTTTTATTTTTTAGTTTTACCTTATTTATCTTTTCTCTCCTTTTTCTCATCATTAAATTTGGTTTTAATTAGTTGATATATTTTTCATATTTTTAAATTAATTAAATATGGTATTTCTAATTAATTGAATTTCGTTTAATAAAAGTAAAAACTTGCATTTATCACTAATTTTACCAACAAATATTTATGTCGATAATGAATCTATCGGTAAATATAATATATTTTTACGGTCAATTTTATCAGTAAATTCTCTTAGTAATTTATCATTTCAACAGACATTGTTGACAATAAATTTGTCGATAAAATTAGCGACAAATTTTTTGCTAAGTCCAATAAATTATTTTGTATATAATAAGGGAAGATGGGTAGAAGAAGAAACGAATAAGAAGAAAGAGAAGGAGAATAGAAATGAGGAGGATAAGCCAAAGTCGGTGACAGTGACAATGATGGAGGCGCAACAACATAGCAAAGACAATGGCGACCGAAATTGAAGGAGGAGGAGAAAGAGAAAAAGGAGAAGAAAGATGACAAGGAGGAGGAGATGAAAAAGAAGAAGAGAAAGAAAAAGAAAAAGACTAATTTCTGATATTAATCGATGGATTATACCGACAACAAAAATATGTCAATAATTATCAGAGACTTTTTAATAATTGCTTTTAGATCGTTGATAATTAGTAATAAATTTGACAATTAATCGATAAAATTTGTTGGTAATTATTTTACAGACGAAATTTTATTGTCAACAACTCATCAAAAAATTTGAATAACCAACAAATTTTTATTATTATCATTATTGATTTTAAAAAACTTGATAGTAATCATTCGGATAAAAAATATATAAAATTTATTAAAATCATCATCGATTTATGAGGATACCTATAGATTCAAAATTGTTTATCATGTTTAATTCAAATTTTTTGTTCTTAAAGTTAGTCTACTCCGAGACGAACAAATAATTCTTCCCTTGTTATAAAATAAAAACATTGTATACTGAAAAAAAAATGATACCTTTTCAAATTCAAGTCAAAGAACTAAAAACAATTAAATAGGTATTATTACGTGCAAGATAATGAAAAAAAAAAGTTGTTTTTGAGTCGCTCATTGCGTGGCAGACAATGATGTATCAGTAGTACACTTCAAAATATTTTCGTAACGTTATATTTTTTTATGAATGGATTTGAGAGAGAGTAAAGATGAATTTGTATGAATTTGAATGGATGAATATGTGTTTATTGAGAAGATTTAGGCTTTGTTCACTTCCAAAGATGGATTTGAGGGAGAGGGAGATGATGAGTTTGGGTGAATTTGAAAGTGAATGATGTGTTGTTTTTTTTAAGAGATTTAAAGGTGATTAGGAGTGAATTTAGTAGTAAAGTTTGTGAGAATTAGTGAGGGATTTGATTGATATGATAGATTAAAAAAAAAATTAATATATTTAAGAGACTTTACCATTTTGCCCTTATGTAAAAAATAGTATAAATTTGTGTTTGTAGCTTTATTGTCCTTTGTTTTGTTATTGTTGGTAATGGTGTCCTGGTTGTATATTCTTGCTGATTTAAAATCGTAATTGGCTTACATTTTTTTCTTTTCAATGAAGCTAATCAGGAATGGAGACATTGATGTTGCATTTAGTAAATTGCGGGAATGGTATCCACGTGAATAATTTTTGATGAGGGTAAATGCGTCTTTTATTACCACTCTCCTTCAAATCTATTGTTCATATGTGCGATGCCAACATGGATGGATCCTTCAAATCCTTTCGGAAACCCACCTGCAAATCGGGCCAACCGAACAAGGTTTATCACTGCTGATCCATCTCTCCATTTTTTACGTTGCAACAGGAAATACATTGAAGCAAACACAACCTTAGGGTGTGTTCCTTTGTGTAAATGGATATGGGGGAGAGTGTGAAGATGAATTTGTGTAGATTTAGGTGGATGAATATTTGTGTTTTTTTGAGTGGATTTAGAGGGTAAAGTGGGTGAATTTGGAGACATTTTTTATGAAAGTTAGTGAAAAATTTGATTGATGTGATAGATAAAATTATATGTTAAAATAGATATATTTATTAAGTTACCATAATACCCTTGTGTAAAAAAAGATGAATTTTTGAATTGATGTTGTTGAAATAATTTGTAAATTAGTTATTTTTTGTCATACAAAATAAATTAATTTTTTTAAAACTTACAAAAAAAATGAATTTTGATTAATGTCAAAAAATAGTACAAGAAAATGTAAATTATCTGTTAGTTTTTTGTTTAATAAATTAATTTGATATTCACAATACCAAATAGTGTAAAGCATAGAACTTACAAGGAAATAACTATAATCATAATGACATGGATAACGAATGTAGAGAAAAGAAGAATTGGTTGAGTTCGGTTCAGCTTTGGAATAACAGTACTACTAATAACAATGCATCTGATCGGAAACAACACCAACAACAACTACTTCATAAATTAGAAAATAAGGTAGAATGACTAAAACACACGAAAACCTCAATGCAGTTAGTTCTGTTGTATTGTTTGTACTTCTAGTGTTGTTGCTTTTCCAATCACAATTTGAGCAGAAATCACCTAATTAAACTTGGATATATTTATGAGGATGCTGAGATTTTTGACATAAAAATGGAAAGAAAGTAATACGTGGATGCACTGAAATTTTATTTATTTTTTGTTGATTATACTTGTTCAAGCAAACAGGGAGTAATGCTAAAGAGTGTTTTTTTGTTGGTGATGACAGAAAATTGAAGAGGGGCAATCTGTTCGCGAGGATCCTTTTCAGTCGTGCAGCAATAGAAATGGAGGAAGAAGGGCTTTTATGCCTTTCTCCAGGTACTCTTCTTCTTCATCTTCTGTGCCGGTGGCAACAGCGGGACTGGGTGCTGCAACCAAAGAAGAGAAGGAAGAGAGTGTTATGAATAGGCTTTCTCTTCAGACCCCTTCTGTGAAAGAGGGGTGTGGTTCAAGGGGATCCAGAAGCAGTTCCAACAGGGCTGTTTCTTCTTCTCCTCCTACGGTGCACCCCAGTTTGAGGGCATCATCGCTTCAGCAGACTGCCAGGAAACAGAGGAGATGCTGGTCCCCTGAATTGCACAGACGATTTGTTAATGCTTTGCAGAAACTAGGAGGTTCTCAAGGTAAGAAGTTGATTTTTTATTTGTTTGTTGTTTATTCAATCTTGGTATGAAATTGAATTTTGATCTATGTATATTTCACTTTCTTAATCTAGAAATGTCATGTTACTTTATGTTTCTGATACCGATTTTCATAATAAAAGACTCAATTTTTAATCAATTCAGATACAATAGGTCAGTAGAAAAGTCCAAGAATTGATGCTGGAATTTGTTGAAATTATAGATGTTGGTTGAAGTTAGGTAGTGTTTGTTCCGTTAGTTCACGTGTAAAGTTGTTACTTAAAGTTAGATGAGGAGACAGATGGCATAGGAGTTTACAAATGTCGTATTATCTGTCAATCAGCAGGTTCATTAGGCCAAAACTAAAATATTGATCTCAGAAAACACGGATTTGAAAGGGCATGTTATACTGAACGTTGCTTGGTTCATTTGTTCTGTCAATTGCAGCAGCAACACCAAAGCAAATTAGAGAGCTGATGCAGGTTGATGGCCTGACGAACGATGAAGTGAAAAGCCACTTACAAGTGAGTTTTTAGCAAAGATTTTTGATGTGTGATGGAGTTTGGATTGGGATTGATGATTGGTTATGTATGATTGCAGAAATACAGACTTCATACGCGGAGAGTTCCAGCAGGAAGTGGTAATCAGCCAGTTGTAGTTCTTGGAGGTTTGTGGATGTCTCAAGATCAGTACAACGACTCCTCAAAAGTTAGCAGTTCAGGGTCAGGTTCTCCTCAAAGTCCCCTTCATTTGACTGCAGGGTCTCGAGGAGGAACGTCCCCAACGGAAGGTGACAGCATGGAAGATGATGAAGATGCAAGATCCGAGAGTTATAGTTGGAAAAGTCATATGCACAAACCTGGAAAAGTTGATGTATAGGATACTACTCTCCACCATGAATTTTGCAGATAAAAGTATACATGGGAGGAGTTTTACGACTACATAAGAATAATACATGATACATATAAAAGAGGGTAAACGAAAAGAGGCTGTTGGAGTTTCTGAAGGTTTAGCTTGCCTTCTATACTGCGTGAGTTTTTCATATGAGACTCCCAATTAAAATATCCTTTCCCTTCACTTTCAGAAGCTGGGCATTTTTTCCATACATTAAAATTCTTTCATTTCTTTCTTTTGTCACGAGAACTCTCTGACGCACCGCAAGAAATTAATCAGTCCAATATTTAGATGGGTCTCTGCAAGTTTGTTGGCTGGAACATTGGCTTCTCAACTCACTCGAATGTTTCTTTCTCATACTTTTATTTGCACAAATATTTCACTTCACAAATTCAGAGATATACTTTTAACAATCATTCCTTTTCTCCTCGTACATTCTTTTCTCTCGCATCAGCTAGTTCTGTGCAGAAAACTGGACCATAATTGTCTCTGCCATTTCAATATTGTGCTCTGGCTGTCACTGCACTGTGTCAAATCAGTACAGCCCCTTCTAAAAGCAAATTTTATTTCTCGCTGTCTTTCTTGGGTTTGAGAAACTGCGGCTGAAAGATATGTTTTTTTTTTTTTCCAATAATCTTTTATGTAAAAAATATTATAACAGTAAAAAAATTTATAATTCCAAATAACGATTTCGAAATTAACTTTATTTAAACTATAAAATCCATTTACTTTACAAAATGCAATTTTTTATTTTTCTTAAAATGAATTTTAAAGCTTTTGAAAAAGAACTTCAGTACAAAGGTAGAATTGCATGAACTGATTTTGATGACAGAAAATATGATTATTTCTTAAAATAAATAAGCAGCCGCACCCTGTATAAGAATTACATATTTTTGGTATAAAATATGAACGCGAAAGAAAAATAATCAAGACCCTCGTATTATTGAAAGAAAAAAATTGAACGATGCAAACTAATTATGAAAAATACATGAAAGTAATTTGATTTGAAAATAACTTCATTTAATCTTCACTCATACTTATTACATTGTTTACTCGTTAAAGAAAATATTTTCTTAAAGATTTTTATGAAAAATAATTCATACTGAATAATATAAAATTTTTGGAAAAGATAAGTAAGTAGTAGTTACTCTTTAACTGTACCGAATCACCGAATTGTAAAATAAAATTACTTTTCGAGCAACGATATTTAACTACTTTTAAATTTGAAAATAAAAAGTATTAACGTTTGATTCCAATTCTTAAATATAAATAAAACACTCCTCTTGAGGTGCAAATATTATGTTTATCCTCATTTGATGGTTTTTTGATTTATGTTATGGTTGTTTCTCATGACTTTATTTTCGTCAAACATATTAAAGTATTCTAATTCGGCAGGCAATAAATAACTTTTTCCTATGGTCAAAATATGAAGGTTTTTTCTCAAATATAATTTCTTCCACTCAAATAAATCTTGGAATCAAACTTAACATATAACATTGGAAAATGTCAAATAATTCAACCCAAACCAGCAAACGTTAATGTGAATTATCTAGTTAATGATAAAGTAACAAAAAAATAATAAAACTAAATCTATGTAAAGTATTAAAAATTATAAGAACTTAGCATATTCTGAGGTGAATTCGTATAAAAAACCTTGAAGATACGACTGCCTTTGATGCATGCATAAAAAAAAAAGGTTTTTCTTTCACAATGCATGGATAAGTTGTTATTATTATTTTTTTAATTTTGTTTAATGTTTTAATTAATTTTTCTTTTCCGTTGTCGATTTATCTTAACAGAGACTAATTTTGGTCATAACATGATGATTATGATGATTGATTATTCGACTAGTTTTCACGTTCCTATCTAATCAAATTTGTTTCATGTTTTAGTTTTAGCATATCAAACCTACCCAATGTACCAAAAAGAAAAAAAATCAAAGCAACACGTGTCAAACTCTAAGAACTGTTTCCTAATTTGTTGTGTTCCTTCTTCATTCATTATTGGATTAGCTATGATAAATATTGAGCCGTTCAATTTGCATCTCCCTAAGTCATCTTATCTTGTAAAATTATTTCATGTCATTATCTCCGAAGATACTATATCCAACCTCATTAATGATGGGTTGTTCTTATATTTAATTTAATAACAACTTTAATAATTTAAAACAGGTTCATAAATAGTGTCTCCAAATTCTTCCTAATAATAATAATAATAATTAATATTTCTCATTGATAAAAACTGTTGGTTAAAGAAGTACATTAAGTTTTAAATTGCGTTTGATTGCAATCAGTATTTTAATTAGTCAAAGGCTTGAACTTGAAACCTCATTTTGTCCTTTTACCTAACCCTAGTATCCCACATGGGAGAAAATAAAAACGTCAGCTATTAATGTTTATCAATTATGAAGGATATAGGTTCATGCATGCCAAAAGAGTCACTTTCAGAAACAAAATTATAGTGGAGAATCTCGCTAACAAAATAATGAAGGAGCCCACAGTGATATTCATTCATAATTATGGTGTGCATTGGGTGTTTGGTGAAATGCGTGAGTGAAAATGATAGAATCCCCTTCGTTATCTTTACACCTTCTAAACCAGGTTCAGCTTATCCAACCAACTACACCATAATTTTAAATATATCTGCTTCATTTCAAAACACATTTTTATCACATCGATATGAATCACACAACATCATTACCTTGTCCTTTTGTTTCCTTTTTTCCTTGTATCAACAAAAATATCTACCTCAATCAAAATTTTGATTCTCAAAAAAAGAAAAAATATCTATTCATTTTTTCCTCTATATCTCTCTATTCACATATAAAGGTTTAGAAGTTATGCAATATGATGGTCTCACTGGTGCTGATAGTTAATGACATTGTTATTTTATCCCAAATGACCGTAATACTTTTTTTATATCTCACTATTTAAGAGACCAATATTTCTCTATGTATAATAATTTTGTATTTGATTTTTTTTTATGATTGTACACATTTTAATATACCCATTTTATGTCACTTCTGCTTTTTTATGTCATAAAGTATAATTCAATGATAGTACAATAATTATTTGTTTGAACTTTTATGCATTTTGTGATTATATATATTTTGCATTTTTAAAAACCTAACTTGCATTGTGTTACATCTCAGTTTTTATTTTATTTTACAATACTGATTCCAAATATTTCATCTGTAAAACATGTGATGATATAAAAAATCATCAACTTTTACCCAAAAGTTATTTTAGTTTCCCATTATTTCCAACCAAAGTTTACTATTATATATCCCATATGCCTTACACCCGTTCACGTGAAAAGTTTCAATTTCTCTCTCCAAAACTAAAATTTAAAGTCATCTAATTAGATTTCAGAAAATCTTAACAATATTCTCTTGTAGACAAAGTGAAAAAAAAGATGCATATGATGACTAGGGTTAGTTTATTGCATTAATATGAAGAATGGCCAATCACATGGAAGATAATATGCAAGAATATATCTGGTGTGGTGTGGTGTGGTGTGGTCCTACAAGAGAAAAAAGGCTTGTTGAGAAAGATTCTGTGTATGAAAGAAGGAAATGGCAGGAAGAGTCCACACGGCCAGATGCGTTTGGCGAAAAGGCCAACCACCACCCACCAATACACAATAAATTTTATATATTCATTTTTTGACCTAATTTGCTTCTCTTGTTTCTGTCCCTCTCTGCAATTTCCTCAGAATCTTCTGAATGTGATGGAACATGAACAGGAGACAAATTTCTTCATAAGCCTCCTTTTGTGTAATCATTTTTTAATCTCAAATCCATTGCTCTCACTCTGGGACTTCTTTTTAAAATCTTGTTCAGATTTTATTCCTTCTAACTACAGGTTTTTATTCAATATTTTAAAATCTTCCTGACTGAATTATTAAACTTGTGCAATTTATTTTATTAAATGTTAAATCAAATTTTTGGCTTAATTTAATTTCATCTTTTGCCCTCCGATTTCAAAAAATGTAGTGGATCCGAGGTTTTTCTTGTGCATTTCAACTTTAAACTCACACAATTTCTTGAATTGTTGTCTAAGGTTATCGTCAATTGATAATTTAACAATACTTAGAATTACCTTAGCATTCTAATGTTGATATGCAGTACTAATATTGTTGTTGACATGACACTTGCACCTTTTGTTTTTAAAAGATTATTACGACTTTTCACTTTTTAAGTTTTGTTGATGTTAAAATCTTAGAAGAAATCATCATCATTATCTTTTTTTTTCTATTATGAGATATAAAATTATGCATGCACATGTATTACAATATTATTCTATCTTCTAATATATTTTTAGAATTTTAAAATATCTCACTCATCTATTAAAACACTTATTCACGTGTAAAATAATATGATCATACATATCAAACAAAAAATAGAGTAAGTTAATATTCAAAAATAAAAACATGCAAATAATATTATGTAAATACATATAATCACATCATTTCCATGCATACAGTAACATAAAAGTAATCATTCGTTACTAAATTTTCATTTGATTTAAAAATAATGCACATAATAAAAAATGAGTGGTGACATATTTGTAAATAAATGAACAATATTTACATCTTATCCATAACAATTAAACTTAAAAGGATGTTTTTATTTCTAATCCTTGTAGATCCAATGTAAATTTACATCAAAGAAGGAGAACCCCGACGTATTACGCTGATCCTATAAGTGTTCCATGATTGTCATGTGCTAATGCGACAACTTTTGCTAATAGCTTTTTGTGTCATCTTACCTACTCCTATTAGAGATCTTATGTAATGTTTGAGTTTGTTCTTCAATGACATATGAAAGAAAGTTATTGACCCTTCAATAATAGAAGATTTGAAAAAGAGGCAATCACAAATTGTGTCAATTGAAAATTTATTTTCTCCGTCATTTTTTGATACAATGGTGCATTTGATAGCCCATTTAATAAGGGAAATTCAATTATTTGGTCCGATTTATTTGAGATGGATGTACCCAATTGAGAGATACATGAAGATCCGAAAAGAATGTGAATAATTAATATTATTGATGGAGGAGCTCCTTCCGAGCTATATTAGTCAAGCCAAGATGGAGGCCTCCAAGGGAGATGGTGGTGCACAAGCTATGGAAAAGGGTGGTGGCCAGAGCTGGACAAAATGAACTGAACTATTAAAAACTACAATGAACTAAAAAATAGTTCGTCTGAGATTGAACTGAAAAGCACTTCAGACAAACTGAACTGAACTACTTTTTTTTTCTAAAATTGAACTGAACTGAACTGCATTGAACTATAATATGAACTAAACTGAACTGCTATAAACTGAATTTTCGAACTTCACTATTTTTGAACAAAACTGCACTACTTTTGAACTGAACAACACTAATTTTAAACTGAACTACACTAATTTTGAACCGAACTACACTATTTTTAACCTAATTGCACTAATTTTGAACCGAACTAACAATTTTTGAATCGAACTGTACTATTTTTTAACCAAATTGTACTAATTTTGAATCAACTACACTATTGTTGAACCAAATTGTATTATTTTTTAACTGAATTGCAATGATTTTGAACCGAACTACAAGATCCTCAACCCCTTGATATTGATCATAACTTTTAAAGATGACAATAATTTTGATTTCAAACCACTTACCATGCTAGATTCAAATATATAATCAATGAAGTAATTAACAAAATCCAACTTACTCATAGGGTCGATCACAACAACAATCAATAATCACATATTAATTCCATTAGGATTTCCCCAATATTTGTCACACTTACCCTTCATCTTCATTGCCATCAATCTTATGCTCACATCACTACTTTAAGAATATTGTCGAATCCTTTTACCAATTCCAAACACCTCCTTCATATACATATGACTAGTGACATAAGAAGAACAAAAAAGGCACATGGTAGAGTCATAAAACATCTTTAAGAATGGAAGAACATACCTTGCATATTCCCAATCCTCTTTTAATGGAACACCACAATTACTTTTGGCCATTTCAGCACCAAATTTCTTATCTTGCATATCTAGCAAGACAAATGCATCTTTGTAAGCTTGCCTCTAACATTAAATAAGTTGAATTCCATCTGGTTTCAACAATAAGGCAAACAAGACCTTTATAAGAAATTCCCTCTTGTTCAACACACACCTTTAATGTAGCAAATCTAGTTGGAGAAGATTTCACATATTTAACTACACTCTGAATTTTTGAAATTGAATCTATTATCTCTTTTAAACCATCCTTTGCAATCAAACTTAATATATGTGCACAACAACGCATATGGACATACTAAGACAAGACAATTCCATGATAACATCCTTCTTTTGAGGTATTGGACCCCAACATCATTTGCTATAGCATTATCCACAGTGACATTAAGGAATCACTTCAACTCCCAGTTATTCAAACAAGCGTCAACATGTTTAGCAATGAGCTCCCTTGAATGACCTGTTATTTGAGAAAAATTCAAAAATTTCTTTTAAAGCTTCAAATCATCATCAATAAAGTGAGTTGTTAAACTCATGTAGTTTAAGTTTTTGATTGAAGTCCATGTGTTTGTAGTTAAGCAAACCCTCCCACACTACATTGATAGAAAAATTTTCAACTTTGTTTTTTCCTCTTCACAGAGTTGCCACATTTCACGCCTTAATTTAGTGCAGGATGGGACCTCAAATCCTGGCTACAAGGACCAAACAAAGTCACGGAAGTCCTCATCTTTCACAAATCAAAAAGGAAGCTCGGACTTCATAAACATCTTCACCAACTTTATTCGGGATGCAATTTTATCAAATTTAGAAATAGTTGATGAATGGCCAACATTAACCCTTTCTATAGTTGATGATGAGAGTTTTTGCCTTTTGAATGCTTCTCTATTAGGATTTGCTTTGCATCTCATCAAATGATTCCTCAACGCACATGTTCCATCCAAATATTTAATCAAATCACCACAGTAATTGCATTTAGCCTTCTTTTTAGAAACAGACTTTTGTTTAGTAAAATGTTCCCACACATCTGATCGACCTTTAGTATGCTCAGTTGATGATGTAACAATACAAAGAGGTAAAGGATTAATTCCAGAAGTAGCTGGTGTGAGAGTTTCAACGGTTTTTGATAATGTAAAATCCATCTAATCCATGTGATAATAACTGAGTGTTTGGGAACTGTGTGATAGATGTAGAGATCTACCAGAGAAGACAACTAAAAAGGTCACTAACAAAACAACAAAAAAGGATTAAGTGAACTACTCAATCTGAAATTAACTCGAGCGGGAATACTATAATGGACTATAGAAGCATTTCTTTCCAACTATATGCTCCAAATAACCGCAAATAGAGAATAAAGCAAAAGCCTTTTTAGCATCTATATCAGAATTAACAAAGAAATACTAGAGATACTTGGGGAAACCCATTTTTTACTTACAGATAATGAAGATCAAGGTGCCAAAGAAAAACAACTTCTCATTTACTCCATTCGAAATAAAAATCATGAAAAACAAAAAGAAAATTGCCCAAATCATAAAAGCGAGAAAGAGCTAGCAATTTTTCAATGTTACAAATTAATACAAAACTAAGGAAACAAGATATTTAAGAATAGGAGAAGTCAAGTACCAAACAAAAAATGTCAACTTGCATTTGACAAAGTAAAGTTCTAAGCAAGGAGAAACTTGTGTTTTCAACTGTGATTGATGTTTATAGGTAAGCATCAATTAACATGGGTCATATTTTGAGACAAAGATATTAGGTTTATTCTTTCAAACTTGTGTTTTCAACTGTGATAATTACATGAGCAGAATAAGTGAATCAAAATGCTTGATGGTAAAGTGTGTTACTAATAGTCAAAAGTTATCTATTCTAGGACCAATAACACTAGGGGTGTACATAATAGGCCAGTGTGAAATAGACATACAAGACATTTATACACTGCAAAACTCAGTAAATAGCATATATAGAAGTAAATCCAATTAGAAGAAACATCACTAGAATAAGTAATCACAGTCCAGAGAACTTGATTTCCATAAAGAAGAATTGTTTTTCAATAACCATAGGCATATGTCAATCCTAGAGAGATAGATGTTTCTCATACTAAAGATATGAGTACAACAAAATTACTTACAAGTACATACGAAAAAAGTAGACATCCACCATTAATGATTAAAAGCTATAGTATTGAGAAACTATAAACACCCAATCACCATCACCACTCTAAGTTACAAAACAAATCACTTTGAAATTAGCCAATTATAAGGGTGATAGGGAAAATGTAGATACTAACTTGTTTCAGCAAATCTACCTCTGATTAATATGGTGACCAATGCAACAATAATGATAATTAGACATAAAATGTTCATTGCCATTTAATACTTTCAATGCTCTGGTGGATGTATTAAATTCATAATTCACCTGAAATTGACAAAGATAAGTTAGTGGAGTATGTTGAAACTAATAGAAGCTTGTACCATAGAAAATTTATCAAGAGGTGGATAAAATAAACAATCCATCATGTTAATTTCTAAATCAAAGCTAGCTTGAAAAGTAGGTTAGCTTGAAATTTATCAGGAAATTTTGGGCTTTTCAAGATCAGAGCTAGCTTGAAAAGCAGGTTAGCTTTCTAAATTCAGTAGTTTGTAGTCACCATTGACATTGACGTTATGCATGGGTGTTAGGAAATGCTAGATCCCTTCCTCATATGCTTTTGCATAAATTTTATTAAGCCATCACAGTTTGGCCCAACACACTTAGGTCCATGAATTAAAAGTCAACTTTAGTATTAAAATAAGATTACAAGATGTTTGTAAGGAACTTTCAATTTCCTCAATGTATAATCATCCTCTCACCATCCTTGGGTCTGAACATCTTATGAATGCTAGTTACTTTCTTTAGAAATAACATGCCAAATTTAGAGGAATATACATCTTCTTAATTCTCCATGTCAAGTGGTAGACCAATAATTACTTGTCATTCGCCATAAATGGCAGGAATGCTGAAACTAATCAAACAAGCTAAAAATTTAGTGGTATATGATGATGGGGGCTTCATCACTAAACCTCAGATTATTGAAATCAATTCTAAGATGAAGTAAGTAGTGAAGTAAAGAAGTATCAATTAATGGGTCTTTGTTGTCTGAACGAAAAAACCCTAAAATGTAAATGTTCTTTGGAAAGCAAAAAACAAAGTCAAAATTTCCTAAAATGTAAACATAAGAATTGGTGCTCAAAGCAAAAAAGCAAACACTCTCACAAGAAGAAGTTAGATCGAGAAACCTAGAATCTTACGACATTGATGCAACAAAGAGCAGCAACGACAATGCAGTGGACAATGCGAGACAGTGGACCAATTGTGATTTGGGCAGTTTCTATTATTGGACAACAGTTTCAATTATTAGGCAATTAGTCGAACTTAATTTATAGGGGTTCAATTTTTTAAAACTGAACCATATAATAGTTCAGTTAAGATTTTATTATGTGTGATTCAGTTATTTTAGTTTAATTTTCTACAATTAATCCAATTCAATTAACTATGCCTAGCCTTAGTGGTGGGTTTCTCAATTTTATGATGTTTGGGGTGGTGAGATGGTAGCTCCTCCTCCAAGCTATATGACTCAAGCAAGGGAAGAGGTTATGGTGGTGTTTAGTGTATTCTTAAGAGATGTTGGGCCAACTCAAGAGGAGAGTGGCTAGAGGAGACCAGATGGGGTCCTCTAGCTTTTTGGTGACCTAAATGAGTAGTATGACACAATTTTGACAGCATAACATTACTCAATACATAGGTGAAAATACATGGGAGGAGACTTTTATTTATTGAGTAAGGTGTCTCCAAAGTAGACCAAATACCCTAAAAATGTTACCTTGCACCAAATCCTAAAAATCTCATTTTGGTGAAGGGAAGCATGACATGTGGCACTCTAACTTTTAGCAAAACTCTCCACTCCTAGAGTGCCATGTGGAAAGCCACTTTAGCAAAAGTTCACCACTAGGAAAGTGACACATGGCCACTACGTACCTTTGTAAGAAAATTCTCCACTAAGAACTTGCCATGTGGCCACCATGTTTCCCTACCAAGCTAGGGTTACAAAATTAATCACCTAAGATTAGCTTAAGCTAGGTGTAAACATTGCCCAATAACTTAAGCAAGATTATTCAAAAATCCTATACTACTTAGCCCATAATACCAGACATAAAATAAATCCTACACTACATGACCTTTAATACAAGGTCTAAATATTCCTAATCTACTAGAGATACTCTAAAATGGCCTTATAGATAGAGCTTTGCTTCACCTTGTATAAATGACTCCAACTCTTCTTGAAAGTGTTTGGCCATGGCTACGGGGTATGCCCTTAATTGTCCACAAGCTTCAATTGTAGAGAGGTACATTATAGAAGAAACAATTGAACTATGCTCAGGTTATATGTTAAGATGTGAACCAATAGGGGTTTCTAAGAGTCGACTTGAAGGGAGTTGTGAAGGTAAGTGTACTTGAATAGTGAAGATTAAAAATGTAAGTAAAAAAGAAGTTGAACAAGCACATTTGTATATCTTGAATGACATTGATTAAGTTATTCCTTACATGTCACAACACATTGATGAAATTGAGTCTGTACACCCACGTATGAATGAAAAATAGGCATTTAATGAACATAACAACTTTCTTACCTTGGTTTAAGAAAAAAAGTTTACTCTCAACCTAACATTGCTAAAACTCTAGTGAGACTCGCTCGTGGGTCTAACAACGATGTGATCATATACGATGAGTATTACATATTCAACTTCTCTTTCTATTCAAAGTTAGAATATTACAAAATTAGAGTTCAAAACAATAGTGTCACCATTCAAGTTGAGGATATGTATTTTGCTAATTCAAAAGACAAAATCCAATTATAGTATTTGTAAGTTACATCGAAATCATATAAGACATATGTGTTCTTTTTAATTAAATTAAATATTCAAAATTTTATATACTTTTAAAATTATTTAAAAATTTATTATATAAATTAATTTTTCCATATTTTAAAATAATTATTTAGTTGATCATGTAACATTTTGAAGAGTATTACACTTACATAGTATACAGTGGCAAGTATAAGACCCAAAGTCAATGGGAGCAAGTAGAAATTATTTGGATCTCAATCCAGTAACTTTTTAAAGTAAAAGTAAAGAATTAGGGGGGAGGGGGGATTAAGGGGGGTGTTGGTGAAAGCACGTTAAACTCACAAGAGGGAAGATGATTCATTTTATTCAATAATTATCTGTTTTAAATATAGATCTTGTAACAACAACACACTAATTGTAATAGAAATAAAATAACAAATTCCTAAACAATAGCCATTAACATTACTATAAATAAAAACTGTTAAACAAATTCCTGATGCAAACTAATGCACACTGATGCACACGTTCAACACTCCTCACTGCACCAGTGATTGATAAGTCCAAACTTCTTTCTTATTGACTCAAACTTGTTTCTTGGAAGTGCTTTGGTGAATATATCTGACAATTGATCTTCAATGTTGCAGAACTTCAAGCACACTACACCATCTCTATGTACATCTCTAATGAAAAATAACTTGATACTAAAATGTTTTGTTTTTCCATGAAAGATAGGATTTATTTAGAAGGCAATGTGCCTAGTTGTCCACCATTACTTTGTAGTCATCTCTTGCTCCAAGTGCAAATCGATTAATATTTTTCTAAGCCATAAGGCTTGATTTACAATTATTGTGGCTACTATGAATTAGTTTCAGTGGTTGATTATGCCACAATTTCTTGCTTTTTTGAAGTCTAAAAGATTATTTTTGATCCAAAACTAAAACAATAGTCCGAGCTCTTTATGTCATCTAAAAATCTTCCCCAATCACTATCATAGTAACCTTGCAACTTGAAATCTTGTGATTGATTTAACTTAATGCAATAACTTAAAGTCCTTTTGACATATCTCAACACTCTATTTGTTACTTTGAAACGAGATTCTTTGGGACAATTCAAAAATCTTGAAAGTGCACCTAGTGCATACAATATATCGGGTATTGTTGTTGTGAGATACATTAAGCAACCAATTAAGCTTTTGTAGAATGTTTCCTCCACTTGTTCTGAGATATCATCTTAGCATAACTTCTCCTTTTGACACATAGGAGTGTTCATACTTTTACAGTTTTTCATGCTAAATTTCTTCAGGATCTCCTTTGCATACTTCATTTGACTAATGAACATTTCACCATTCTTTTCTTTAACCTTTATACCAAGGAAAAATGACATTTCTCCTAAGTTTGTCATCTCAAAAATTTGTAGCATATCATTCTTAAACTACTGAATAAGTTCAGGTTTGCTGCTAATAACTAGGAGATCATCGACATACAAAGAAATCACAACAAAATTAGCTTGATTACCTTTGATTTAAATTGGATCCATTTAGACTTTTAATGAAGCCTAGTTTTGATAAGAATTCATCAATTCTACTATACTAGGCTCTTGGAGCCTATTTCAAACCATACAAAGCCTTGTTTAAAAGATAAACTTTGTCTTCATGTCCTTTCACCAAGAACTCTTCAGGTTTCTCAATAAAGATTTCTTCCTCTATAAATCCACTTAAAAAAGAATAACTTAACATCAAGTTGTTATATTTTCCATCCCTTTTATGTTACAATAGCTAGCAACATCTGGATAGTATCTTGTCTTTCAACTGGTGCAAACGTATCAAAGTAATCTACTTCAAAAATTTGAGCATACCTTTTCACGATTAACCTTGCTTTATACTTATTGATTGAACCATTTGCATTCAACCTTGTTTTAAATACCCATTTCACTCCTATTACTTGTTTTCAAGCCTTTCAACAAGCTCCCAAGTTTGATTTTTTCTCGATGATGGAAAACTCATCCTCTTACATTGCAGCCATCCATTTAGGATTCTGCTTCATAATAACTTACAAGTTTTAAAACTACTACATTGCATCTGTCACAAATATATGAAAGCAATCTAATGCCTCATATAGGTGCATCATCAACTAGGTCATATTAATTCAGTGAAAGGTCAATTATTGACATGTTGACATGTGAAGCCAAGGTGGTGTGTCTCATGAAGATTTGATGAAGCTTTTTGAACTACTTAGAAGCCATTACCATTGGAATCAAGCCTACATTGATGAAGATAAGGAGATTTGATGGTATTCATGTTGATCAAGTCTGGAACGTGTGCTCTCCACATGGATAAATCATTAA
>Ga0099823_1001794_pt1 | contig 18498 bp, 9 predicted proteins | sample CowpearedBW_FD_76831 | JGI IMG/M metagenome (GOLD analysis project Ga0099823, IMG submission 76831) | Root nodule microbial communities of legume samples collected from California, USA - Cow pea red BW | ecosystem: Host-associated > Plants > Roots > Nodule | place: USA: California | collected...
AAAAAAAAAAAATAAGTTATACGTACAGCTTTTTTTTTTAATTAATGAATTTCAGATTATAAAATTCAAAAGGTATTTATAGATTTTGAAATATCTTTCCATCCTCATTTTCTTGGTGACTTGTGATTTGAAATTAGGGTTTTGTGTAGGTGGAGCTTAAGTTTCAACCTGAGGTGGCGTGGTCTTTTAGGCATATACCCAAATAAATCCACATTATAAATTGCCATCCCTCAAAATTTGAGGCATGTGTTAGTCCTTTCTTATTAGCAAAAGAATGTTTAAATATAATTGAATTATTAATTAATTCATAATTTCAAGTGTCTTTATAAATCCCAACCAAATTTAAGTAATTTTTTTATATAAATAATACAAATTAAAGTTCACTCGTCAAGTGTAACTTAACATAAAAAAAGTTTAGTTAAATAACAATTTAAATGGTATGAATTTCTCATAAAAACTTGATGGACTTTCCTTTATTTCTTGGTACAAATTGAATATCACAATAGAGACAAACATGTTAAACAGTTCTATTCAAAATACATAAAATCTCAAGCCAATTTGGATCTCAATCTCAACTTGACATATAAATTTAAAATTAATTAATTAACAACATAAAGTTAATGGTCTATTTTAACACCTATATGTTTACCTTCTGTTTCAATATGCAAGATATAAACTAATTTTTGTATTGATCCATATCCATAAAAGAAAAACTACTTATATAAATTGTCTCGTGATTTTCAATTTAATTTACCAATTTAACTTGTTAACTTTTAAGATCCTTATACAAAATAAAAACAGTAATTAAAAAAAAAATGATTTCACGGTAATATAACGCTCACAAAAACTTCAAAATATTTTACAATATGATTTCACATTAATTAATATACATTCAATAAAAAAAATCTTAAAAAATAACACCATTTTATATTTTACATTAATTTTTAAATAATTGATGTAAAAACTATAGTTTATTATATCTTTTAAAAATGAATATATATAACTAAAATTTAAATGGAAAAAGTTACTATATTAAAATTAACCCATTATTTTATTATGACATTGATGTGGTATAAAAAAAACATTTTTACCAACAAATATTAGTCCTTTTTACTTTTTTAAAAAAAGCCTTTTAATGCTAAACTATGAGGTGAACTTTCATAACAATCTATAGAACTATTGTGACATATAAGAATGTTTGATAAGAGAACCGAAAACATGTAGTTATGTGACATCAAATCATGTTACTGTGGTCACTGTCTCTGAGAACGCCAACGTTGGTGCCAGATCACCTAATTACTTATACATTGGTCCCAATCACATTCAACTTTGCCACATCTTCTTCGACAAATTTCCAACTCATAAGGATCCACTAAAAATACGCCACGTAATCACTCTCACCTGTCTTCTGTCACCGCTACATTTAACATTTTTATTTATTTCTCAAACGTTCTTAATTTTTAATTACTCTTTTCTTTACACCAAATCGTTTTTTTTATAGAAGAGTCATTTCAAAAGAATAAAATGAACTAAGACCGAATAAGAAAATCATGAAATTCTAGAGATAAAAAATTAGTTAACACGAATTTAGAGTTTCACACATTGTTTCCGAAAACTTTGTCAATTTATTTGAATATTGGAAAAGTTCTCGCTTACAATAAACTTTTTATTTAATATAGTAAAAAATAGTATATGTAATTAATACTTTTATTCTCTTCTAATTTTATGTTTATATATTTCTTTTTTAACCAAGGGACATTTTAATCTAACGTTAAAAATGGTCGATACGAACTTTGTGGCTTAAATCATATAAAAATTATTAAAAGATACTTTCTTTCATATAATTTATTATTGCCACCAGAGTCAATTTTCTTGCCCCATAAAATTGATTCTTTTAACCATAGAATTGATTCTTTTACCTCATATCCATATAATCAATTCTCTTTCACCAGCCTCAATATTATGTATAGACCAAGTATAATGTAAAAGTATTATTATTATTATTATTATTATTATTATTATTATTATTATTATTATTATTATTGTTATTATTATAAAACTTTCATAAATATAATCCTTTTATCTTAATTATATTTTTCAATTTCTCAATCTGTTGTAATTTATTATGACAATCTTATTACATGTTATTGTCTTATGATCCTATTTTATAATCTAGAAACAAGTATTTTGAATTATATTTGTTTTTAATAAAAGATAAAATTAAAAACATTATGTAACTTCTGACATTAAATACCTTCTATAAAACAAAAATTATATCCTCACCAAATCACTTGTTTTGTAAGCTTTTCATATTGTGTTTACAATCCTATAGAGATTATTGTCTTCCATCCATGAATTTAATTCAGACAAATGTAAAGGAAAGTGAACAAATAAAGTAATAAGTTAATTTCTTTTTGTTTTTATTTTAGGTTTCACTTTTTGAGTTAGAGTCCATTCTCTTGTAATAATACACAATACTTCATAAATTTCCGCTACATCTATAATAATAACCTCGAAGAGAAACCTTAATACTAAAAATTAGTAATGTTGAAAATATTTTAAATAACATAGAGAGCTTCTAAAAAGACCTTTATGAAAATATATGAAGTATGTAAACACATATATAAATTAAAAAATAAAAGTCAAAATCCTTGCATATCACATCTGTAATCAATGTTTAACTAACAAAGAGAACAAGATCTAATAAAAGAGTGCAAGTTGCTTATTCTGGATTCTATTTCTGGTCCACCAAACTCTCCATACTCTGCATTCTTCCCTCATCTCAATCTCTTATATATCCTCACCCTTATCCATTCATCTAACACTATAATAATAACATTTTAATCAAATATATTATTTAAGGTAATCAAATAACTAATTAGTTATTATTTAAGGATTATTTTAGTGTAAAATAAATGAATATGTCGTAAAAATTAATGTTTATGTACATCAATCAAAATCTTAATCGTGGATCTAACAAAAAATTCACTCACTTTTAATCTTTCCGAATCAAATAAACAAATTTGTTTTCATCATATTTCCATATTTACTCATCCGATCAGAGACATACAAGTAAAACTAGGTGGATCATACAACACCTGTCATTTATTCCATCATCTGACAAGACACGATCAGACAATTATTATTTTACGGTCAACAAACGAGTCACATGGTAGTATTGTGGTACGCGTCACAGGAGAACAAAACTGCAGCCACCCAACACTGGATAAGGATTGCCACGTCACTAACTTTCTCGGAGGACACTCCATCTGACAAAAACCAACAATAAAAACAAAAACACGTTAATGAACAAACACATGCCCTAATCCATGACCGACACGTGTCAATCCCTTTCCTCATACTCCACCTACAAATCCACCTCTCATTCCGGTTACCTTCTCTCTCTCCCCTTCCTTTTTTTCTCTCTCTCTCGCACTGTTTATTGATGCTTTATGACTTTATCTATATATGCCTCTCTGATGCCGACGGGTGCTCCCAATTTTCCGGCAAGCTTCAAACTTTCGGTCGCCGGATCCGATTTGGATTGCTTTCCGGTATGAATCGTTTGCGACACCCCCTTTGTTGATTTAGAAATGCTAGATCTACTCATCGTGTCACACGTTCGATCTAAAACCTGGTTCCACAAGAGGAAAAAAAATCTCTCGCTTCGTTCCCACAAACACTAGTTATATTTCCATTCCAATTTCGCAAAACTTGATTGTAATTTTCGAATTGTACAGCTAGAATTTCTTTCTTTCTTTCTTTTTTAATTTTTTTAAATTTTATTTTTATATTTCCTCTGTTGTTCAATTTTCGTTGCCGGGTTTGCTAAGGTTGTACAGTTAGGGTTGGGGGTGGTTTTGAAGGAAAGAGCAGATTTAGAATCTGGGTTTTTGTTGGGATGGAGGAGGATATGGATATAAAAAAGGGTCTCTGATTGCGATATTGGCTGCAACTTCAAGGCTTTTGAGGTGTCGTGACCTCAACTGTGTCTGCATTTGTCAGTAATTTTCTGCAATATCAAGGAAGTGACAAAGTTGTGCCTGTAACGTAAAAGTTTGGTAGTGAAAGGGGGGGAAATGAGCATGACAATGGCAGAGGAAGAATCTAGCGAGGAGGTTAATGTTCCGGGTGAGATTGATTGGCAAATGCTTGATAAATCCAAGTTCTTCTTCCTTGGTGCTGCTCTTTTCTCGGGGGTTTCTGCAACCCTTTACCCTGTAGTTGTGTTGAAGACTAGGCAGCAAGTGGCACAGTCCCAAGTATCATGCATCAACACTGCATTTTCATTGATTAAGGGTGAGGGTTTTAGAGCATTGTACCGTGGGTTTGGGACTTCTTTGATGGGTACAATCCCTGCAAGGGCTCTTTACATGGCTGCATTAGAGGTTACCAAAAGCAATGTGGGAACGGCCACTGTTAGGTTCGGTCTCGGTGAACCAACTGCTTCTGCAGTTGCGAATGCAGCTGCTGGCTTGAGTGCAGCCATGGCAGCACAGCTTGTGTGGACCCCTGTTGATGTTGTGAGCCAGAGGTTGATGGTTCAAGGGTGTTGTGATTCTGGAAATCCTAAAGCTTCGGCATTTCGGTACATGAATGGGATTGATGCCTTCAGGAAGATATTGAGCAATGATGGGCTTAGGGGTTTGTATAGGGGTTTTGGGATCTCAATTTTGACCTATGCCCCTTCAAATGCAGTTTGGTGGGCTTCATATTCTGTTGCACAGAGAATGGTTTGGGGTGGAGTTGGATACTACTTGAGCAAGGGCAATGATAATGCAACTAACAGTGCTTTGAGGCCTGATACAAAAACCATGATGGCAGTTCAGGGAGTCAGTGCAGCAGTGGCTGGTGGCATGTCTGCTTTGATCACCATGCCACTGGACACCATCAAGACAAGACTGCAGGTCTTGGATGGCGACGAGAATGGCCGCCGTGGACCCACCATTATGCAGACAGTGAGGAGTCTGGTCAGGGAAGGTGGTTGGATGGCTTGTTACAGAGGTTTGGGTCCTAGGTGGGCATCAATGTCGATGTCTGCAACAACAATGATCACTACTTATGAGTTCCTCAAACGCCTCTCAGCGAAGAACCAAGAGGTCTTAACATAATGAAGAATAGGTTTATGACAGCAAAGAAAAAAAGGATAAACTAAGAGAAGACGAGGTTCATCTTTGCCTGTTTTCTGTTCTTTTCTTTTTCCACTTTTCACTGTTGTTTCTTCCCTTTTAGTTCTCACCACAATGACTGCTTCATCACTGTAAGTCATTGCAGGTTATTACATAAATAAAAAGTTACTTCTAACACATCTACTCTGTATTTCTCAGTCACCAACCATGTGCAACAGGCCTCAATTTTACTTGAAGTTTCATTTCATTCTGGTGACTCAAATTGAATATCATGAACGCTCAAACGCAAGAATCATGTCATGTGGATTTCAGCTTTATGCACCATGTGATCTACTCAAGACTTTTCAAACAAAAAAGAAAAAAATTGAGTTAAGAGTATAGCAGTCACATGAGCATGCATTCGAGAATCTTCTGTGTATTTTTCAACTCACATATTTAGTTATGAGAAAGTGGGAATAACTTTTAGGTATCTATTTTATTTGTATCTGTATAGGTTTGGTTTATAGTGGAGAACTTTAATAGAATGGTGGGACCTGCATTACCAACATGTTGAGTGGTGGACCTGACTCTGCACATTTCAAAAAATAAAATTCCCACTCCCTAATAAATAAAATCACTTATCAGTCCTATTGTATCTTAGCACAAATCTTTGTATTCTGCATAATCTTGAACAGGTTCATGTTATTGTTTAATAGAGGTTTAACCCTTGAAAAAAAAACAAGCATTTTTCTGATTGAGTCTCTAATTTGTATTATTTGTTTATAGGTTTTAGAATATAATAAAGTGGTAGATTCTTTAGGAGAAGAATCCATGCACCTCACAAGGAAAATAATTGAAATATCCGTCACATGGAAGTGCCACTTGTCCAAAATAGTGTTTTTAAATATCATTTTAAAAAGGGTTTATCTTTTTAAATCGATTGTCTGAACTTGTAAGAAAGAAAACATGGTGATTAAGTTAAGCCCTGGAATAAACAAAATTAAACACATACCAATAATGTATAAATAGATGGATAGTGCACAAACATATAAAATGCATATTTCAATAAACAAGTGTAAATTGCTTAGCATTTTCCAGTAATAAAATGTTTCTTATTATGATAGTCAAGGTGCATAATATAAATTATATTATCCTTTAAGCGTTGTTCATATCGTATTGTCCCTATCATCCTTCAAGCAACTAATATGTTATATTTTTTAATGAATCTGGATATAACTGATTTCTTTATTTCATGAAGTGACTGGCTTATTAAAATAGATTAGATTTGGGTGTTTCTTAATATTGTTATAAGTACTAGTTTTAAATTTATATTATTAGCTTTTAAGACCCTAAAATAAATAATTAAAAGTTAAAATGGTTGTTATTGTAGTGGAACATCTAGGGGACAAGACAAGAATGTCTCCATAAAACTATTTTACAAAAAAGTATCATAAAATTTTATATTTATATAAAAATACATGTGGTTATGTAATTTCTAACATAAGAATGTTTGAATATATTTGTATCCCTGTAATTGACTTCAAAATTTTATTTGAATAGTTGTAATCCCTCAATTTTGTAAAATTGTAATGAATTTTTTTTTTTCATTCCGACAAATTTTTAAAGAATATATTTAACCTTTCCAAAAAGCCAATGCATCAATTATTTTGTTTTTATAAATCCTACATATTTTCCCACTCAGAACAATTTTACTACCAAACGAATAAACAGAACATGCAACAACTTTTCCCTAACCAACGCTTCTATAATTCAAATCATTCATGTCCTTTAATAATGAAGAACAAAATGACTTTTAATTTTGGGGTTTTCAATCTAAGTGTAGATGAACACAAAATAAAATTAGGGTTTGCTCCAAAAACAAGATACAAAAATGAAAAAAGTTTGTTAATTAGCCATTTATATAAGCATACCCACACCTATCTCCATTGACACTAAGTATTAATTTAATGGATCATAATGAATTATATACCAAAATACATAATTAAATTATTAGTCATCTTTTAACTAGTAAATATAGGAATAAATTACTAATGTTTTTTAACAAATATAAAGATTACATTGAATTAAATAATATTGAAAAACCACATGAACAATTATATCAAATTGAGAAAAAAATAATATTAAATGTAATTCATAATTTGAAATTACTCTATCATAAAATCTTTTTAATTTTAAGTGTTAAAAGATAAATTTATATTTAATTCAATCTTAAAAATTAACTTATAAGAATATATATCAATTTTATATTATAAGTTTATTTTACTTTTAATCGATATAACTTGCCAAAGCCAAATCTATACCGTTTAAAAGCTCAGACTAAAAAGTTTGTTTATCAATCTTCTTTTAAAAAATAAAAATAAAAGACTGATAAGAAGTCAATAAATCTAACCAAACCAACGAACCTACAAAAACAGTAAAGTCTCATTCATCAAATAAATTATTCTTTATTTTTAAGTGCTAACTTAAAGGAAATAACTATTACAAAATTAGAAAGAGACATGTTTGTCTTGTCATAGGAAAAAAATATGATACAAGTAATCAGAAGATAAGTCTATTACATAAAGTTTCACTGCAATAAAATAGTTGTATCTTTATGATAAATCACCATATTATTAATCGCCAGATATTGAATCATCGTATCATTAACTATTCCATACAAAAAATATTAATTTCATCTTGAAAAAATATCTTAAACATTTAACTCATAATATAATAACTAGATTAATGCAAATTAAATTTAAATTTACCAAATATAATATAAAATTTGAGCTTTATAAATTAAGTTATATAATTTATATATATGTTTGTGTGTATTTTCTTCTCTCAACTATGATATTTATATTGAATAAAATAAAACTTCTGTATTACTTATATGTATGAATGGAAATATGAATCAATGAGAGTGGATGAATCAATCTATGCAGAACTTTTAGAATCATACTAAAATTTATTTATCTTAATAAATTTGTTTAATATTATGATGAGCTTACTTGTCTTGAATCTACTAGTCAAGAGAAGCCCAATAACATGACAGCACTAAATATTGGAGAGAACACCAATTTCTTAACTTTCAATCAACAATGGTTATTAAAATATGTGATCACAGCTGAAAGTAACCATTTTTATCCCTCTAAGGCACAAGGCTTTCCTTCCCCATGAAATACAAACCCATTTGAGAGCACTCTGCACATAATGAATTAAATAGTCAATAGTCACTGGAGTTTCTTATTTGCTTTCTCCATCAATGTGGATAAACATTCTTTCCAATCTGAAACTCTGTTATCCCCATTGGCCACCTCAAATATGAACCCAGTTTGTGGGGTGCAATCCAAGGCTGCTACACAAACAAAGGCAGCATCTTCTTTGCTAATACTTCCACTAGCTGCACAACCCTGTTGAAATAAACATAAAATGGAACTATTAAGCCTGCAAATGATACCATAAACATCCAGCACCTGCTTTTGTTTGGGAGATTTCAGTTATCCATAGCATAAGCACTTGAAAATATGTGAAGCTGGTTGATGATTAGAAGGGTTCTTTGAACATTCATTAAAAGAAGAAATTAAGGCCTTTAGTCTGTACCTGATCAAAGGTAAAGCCTTGCTTCCCACCAGGTGTGTCTTGTAATGCACCAGTCCTGATTATGGTGTAAGGAATTCCAGAGGTTTTCAAAACTGACTCATCTTGCTCAGCTAGTTTCTTTGCATTGCTTTTCATCATAGATTGAAAGCCACTTTTACTGCTATAAGCTGACAACTGCAACTTTGTTAAAACAAAAGGAAGATTGTGTTTGTGGTGAAGAAAAATGTGATTGGGATGAGGTGGAAGTACCTGAGATAAGAGGATTACATGTTGTACTCCTTGAAGGCTCCCAACGTTAGAAAGAAAACCCTCCTGTAAAGAATGAAATAGTTCAAGCTTTTATTCAGAAAACTTGTTTGAAGGCCAGGTTTCTCAACATTATTGCCAGTATAGCTGAGAATAGAGAGAAACAGACTCAAGGCCAGGTAAATTGTTTGAACTAAAACAATGTTTTACTTGCACTATGGTTTATATTTGAAAGATACATCACAAGGGAAGCTTCAATTCTTTCCACATAGAGAATATGGCCTTGACAGAAAACTAAACTTTGTTTAAAAAGCTATGAAATAAGAAAATCTGGTTTTATGGGGGCTTTATTCTTTATTCCATCTTCTAAACTTTAATTCATGGAACTTAAAAATGTCTATTAACAACTGGAATCTGTGTTAACCAAAGCTAGATTACTAAAGAGGCATGGCATGGTATTCACACATTTGGGCATATGATTGTGCGAACTCCTCTGAGAGCTTTCTTCACGAATCGATTGTCACTAGTATCTCCTGCCAGGGACTTTGCAACATGCATCACAAGATCAATAATAAGAATCTGAAAAATAGTCCAAAGTACTAACAAACAAACAATGTACCGTTACCATCTGTTAGTAGTTTTGCAAATTAACTTCACACACCTCAACATAACTTCCAAATGCTTCAAGTGCAACCCTTTTATCCTTCACCAGTGCCTTTACTCGAGCTTTTTTAACAATCAATGACAGTATCACCATCTACATTAGTCAGAAAATAAGGCTGAGAGTCAGAATTTGTTTGATAATGCAAAGCAAATCAATCATGGTTATGAATACAAACCCATCAATTCATCATATCTATTTATAACAAGAATATAAAATCGGAATTTCAAGATTCTGATGCATCAACTTATAAGACTTTAGGCTAAGGCAAGCAGACCTGACCCATCTCACTATCTCCATCTGTTACCAGCACTGCATCCCTGACCTCATCTTCTGTTTTGAAACACTTTGTCAAAACAAAATCACCAACACTAGAAACAAATGATGATAAGATTCTCATACAAATACAAGCACTGTCATTTATGGATCACTGTGTATTTACTCACCCGGATAGTCATCCTCATCATCTTCTATGGCGGTAGCATCTTTTTCAAGGATGTCAGGTGCACCATACCACTTCCTTAATTTGGGACCCCCTGATAATCAAGCAGAATCAAAAGCAATGAGCAAAACAGGAAAAAGAAAATGTTGGAAACAAGGTTTGGAAAAACAGTTTCAAACCGTTATTACGGCCACAACATCAACAATTCTAGAGTTTTCTGGCTGCATCGCAACCGCAATTTCGGTCATATCAGACACACTTTATTGCAATTTTCCTCAATACTAAATATTGCGACAAAATCACTTCATAACCACAATTTAAAACCTTGAAAACAAAGTTGATTATAAGAACAAAGTAACTATAGAAGAGGTATCTGTAGAAAGTAACCACCTTCAATATAATCGAGAATTTGGTCCATAAAGCTGAGTTTCTTCTTAGCAAGACAGACAACAAGCGGTGGAACAACAGAACCATTATCTCTGCTTGATGGGAAAGAGGACCCATATGGTGTTCCTGAACGTTGAGAAGAGAAAGGAATAGAATTTTGAAACGATAGAGTGGAAGAAAGCGTAGCAGCATAGGCCAACACCATTGTTGGCAGTGTCACACTCCAACCGTCTCTTCCCGCTATAAAGGATAACGCATTTCTTACCAGTGATGCTATTTCATTGATAATTAATAATCCCTGAAAAGGAAATTCAATCACAGCCGTCAAAACATTTCAATTCTATGATATTCACCATTGGATCATGCCTATCCCACATCTAAAATCCCTAATGCGCCCCCTTTTTCCATGTAGGGCTTGCCATAACCAAATTGCATGGACGAGGCTGCATTTTTCTTCAGAAAGCTCGAGACCCAGATGAGCAAAAAACAAAGGCGAGTCCTAATTTGACTTCTTCTCCGACAACTAAGTGGAAAGTTTCATTTTTTTTTTCTGGATTTTCTGTTTTTGAAATGTAAAGTAAGTGATGGCCACTTTTACAATGGAGTAACGACGTTAGGCGTTTGCAGTTAAGGTTGTTACTGTAGAAATACTTTCATAAATAATCACAATTTTAGAAGAGGTAGCTCTTAACAGTGTGTGCAATCATACAATTCCAATTTTTGTATTTTCCGGTGTAAATTTTGTCATTATTATTATCTAATGAAAATTCTTCTTTGATAAAGAAACAAATGATGTAAAGTTTACATTCTTTGTATAGTAATGTAGTTAGAGAGCTTAAATAACAAAATTCTACTTGTGTTAATAACAAATGTCTTACGTAGAGATGGTAGTTATTTCCATAACTTATCGTTAAAACCTTCCTAAGTTATGTATGTCGTCTCGTTTCTTCTATAAATACATAAACTAAAGCATGAACATTCCTTCCATATAGATAAACGGCAGAGAAAACTTCACTTCACCCATGATTTAGTGTTCTGAAAATAGAAAAACTTGTTGGTAATGGAACACTTCCATCAAAAATGGGCGATTCAACATTTTGAATTGCCATTTTAAACTTCGCTAAAAACTCATCTTTATATTTATTAAACTTGAATCAATAAAATATCGTCACATTTCCAAATGTAGTTGCTGAAAAACCAAACAGCTCCTAAATGCTGCTTTCGTGAGCATTAGTCCTATTAACCGTGGTCTTGCAAAATCTATTCAAGTACCCAGTGCATAATCAATTTAAAAGGTATCATATTAAAAGAACAAGGACTCGTGGTTTCAACTTCACCAGCCTCATAAGATGATATGGAGCATGCACACATTAGAGACCCAAAAGTCCTTCAGTTATGGGGGAGGATTAGCAAACTAGTAATCACATAACTAGACATCCATTTAAAATAAATTTGTGTTTTTCATTAACCTAGTCTTAGAGTGACATTAAGGAAAAGGCTTCACTTTCCCAAGTCAACAAATCATAAACTACAAATTGATCATATCCAAGGCGTCGACTGAATTGCAGTTGACACTAACAAAACCAAACACAGCAGAATCCTACAGACTAGAAAAGAAACCTACATCTGCCAAACACAAACTATCCATAAACTGCAACATCTAGGAAGAAAAGCAGAACAACATGATCAGCAAAGAGCCCAACAATGATTGTCAATGGTGGAACAACTTGGTTCATGTCCGTCAGGGGCGAGCTCTCTTGTTACTGCACGAGGGACACTTGTATTGTTTGATATGCTCTGCCCTAGCTGGGGTAATCTTCACACATTTACCATGGAACCATTTCTCACAGATGTCACAGCAAATCCAGAATTCATCAGTGCCATAATGCTCACCACATGCCCCACACAAGGTCTCTCCATGTTCATCATCATCTTGTTCCTCCAGTTCTTCATCCTCTTCTTTTGGTTGCGATGGCTTTGACTGTCTACTCTGAGATTCTGGAGCTCGTTGCTGCACAAAATAACAATTAGATGAGAAAGCAAACAAGCTGAGGACTAAAACAGAACCACAATACGATGACACCATGCAAAATATGAGCCAGATATTTCTATACCTTCACACATTTTCATACACATACAGAACTACAGCAACAATGCATCCCAATTAAACAACCGCTCCAACAGACAATGGAAACATCAATTTGGTACCACTACAACATCCAGAAGTTCAAGCAAAGAAATTCCCAAAATCAGATTAGAATTCAGAAATATACAAAACCATGATAGGATATTCGGATATTTTATCCCCCTTTTCATCTAACCCCTTTCCTACAGGAAAGAGGTTCGTAGATCATTTATACATGTAAGGAACACGAAATATTGGAAGTTAATAAATAGATATATACTAATTCGTCTGCCATAACTCTTTAAGATCAAATTTCAGGTTAGAAGTGCAATGCTTACAGATCAAAACTAAAACACAAGGTCAAGTTCAGATGTATATCCATTTCACCGACACTTCAATCTTTTAGACACAGCTTAATCTCAAGGGATATAAGTTATATCAAGGTCATAAAGTTTCAACCATTTTCCTCACTCTAAGTACGCTAGTGTTATCTTTAATCTCCATTCATATGAAATTTTATCTCAGCAAGCACTCATACCAATCTGTTTTTTCTACATTATTTTTTAAGGGCATACCAGAGAATGCCACTATCCATAACTACCCATATTTTCTGTTAAGGACTCTGGGGATAGTATACGATGATACCAAATCCCTACTTACAACACAATGATATCCATAAAATGTGAAACTATATTTATCTTCAGAATACATACATGCATACATACATCACCATTTTCATAAGATTTACACAATATTTCTAATGTTTTAATGTATAGAATGCAAACTAAACTTTTATAAATTAACTCAACAAACAATGCACTTAAATTTAATGAGGCCATAATCTAGAAACAGACAACACCAACTGACGATCAACCTGAGTTCATCACTGGTACCCAAAAAAAAAAGGTATAAAAGAAAAAATATAAAATTATAGGCCATGCAGGGGTGCAAGAAGATATTATTACTGCCTTAGAGCTGGACTTAGACTTGCTGCCACTGTGGTTTGAAACAGAAGACTTTTCCTTAACTTGCTTCTTTGCTGCACCAGTAACAACTTCAAATATTGTTGGCAATTCGTTGATCATGTTGAAAAGTCGTTTCCTGCATTACATATGCAAATCATGAGTATATGGATGGATGAGACATGAAAAGAAAGAACTAAACCAACGAGAAAGACAAATCAGACAAGCACAATCCTAAATGCTCAGTAATTTTGCACGCCAACTTAATTTAACTTCAGATAAGATTTAAGGTTGGAGTATGAAATACCTGTCAGCTTTATCAAACCCGAATCTGGCTCCAAAATAGAATGCAATAGCAAGTAACCATGCATCACTATGGACAGCAACTAAAGATAGCCAGTCTTTTTCTTGCATGCCATCCCTAGCAAAGTTGATGCCCAGCACAGGCTCAGGAAGCTCAGGTGGTACTTCTTCAGCAGGTAAATTTACTTCCCACTGTTCACTGGGAAAGCCATACAAGCACAGATTCTCCTTCTCTAAAAGAATGAAGGCAAATGATTTATAAAGCATGAGCACCAAATGGAATAAATAAAAAGCAAAGCTTATAATCCCTAATAAACTTCTTAAACCTTTCTCTATGGTATTTTGTTTGCAGCTAGAAGAGCCGCAAAAGTAATAGTTCTGTTTGGAAAGAAAAAATAACAAAAATTACAATCAAGAGACCGAGAAGCACCAGGCACTTGATTAAATTTATAACATAAATGAGCACAAAAAGAATATAGGAGAATGACATTGACAGTGATATGAGTACGACAAGTTGACAATGTAAAGGAATTTCCCTCAAGTTCGGTCAATAACCAGATTTGATAATCACATTTTTATATTGAAATAACCACTCACGAAATTAAAGGGAAAACATGAATCATGCCAAACCCTATATATAGTCATTTTAGTATCGCTTTTGTATATTATTGCGGAACATTACAACAAGCTTGAAAACTATTCACAATTACAGTGAATCAAGAAGGCAACAAGTACTGAAATGCAAGTTATGACCACTTTGATTATTACATGGTATACAATCCCCCAAATCATTATTTGAAACTACTTAATCATATGACAAAGAACAGTTAATTTGTGATTGAAAAACATAACTAACCATAATTCAGTAAGAAAACACAGAGGAATTAATTTAAAAAAGAAAGGAAAAGTATTAATTAATCAAGAGAACAGGTAGATTGGATGAGTTTTAAAATTATACCCTGACATGAAAGCAACAGCACTACGTATATCTGTTAGTCCAACACTCAAAGCAAAAAAACCTTCAAACATCATAGTAAATCAAAAGAATGATTATTTATTTGTTAATCTTTACAGAAGCCCCAATTGAATCCATCCATACGACAAGTTAAAAGTTAAATGACCATTCAAAAACACAAATGGTGTTGCACACAACACTAATCGAAAGGAGAGTACAACTAACCAGGATCACATTGGTTGTAGAAATCTTCAACATCTGCAACAGCATTACCCAGAAGAAAAAGTCCATTAGTAAGAAAAAGCTTCCAAAAATATTCATAGAGATAAAATTGTAAAAGATAAACAAATACAAAAGGCTGAGCATCACATTCAAGTGTTGAAAATGACTATAGATATTAAGTGCCTGTTTGATTTTCTCACCACCTTTTTGTTTTAAAAACTTACTTTTACAATACTAAACAATATATTTCTCGTCCAAAATCAGTTAGGAAAATTGTTTCCATAACCATTATCTTAAAAACCAAAAACAGTTGGAAAATGTGTTCAGGACAAAACTTTTAGAAAACAGAAATGTGCTCAAAGGGGAAAAAAAAGAAGCACTCAAATGTATTTAGTAGACAAACAAATTTTATTTCATGAAATAAACGAAACAGTTTTTGAAAACAGTAAACAAACAAAGAATAATAATCAGGAAATAAAAGAAACTGACAAGAAGAAACGTATCATATGCGTGTTTGGACTGGTGTCTCGTAGGCACCAAGTGTCCTTTCACAATTTTCAAAGCTAAAAATGGAGAAGTAACAATATTGGTGGATCAGGAAAATTGAGGGTTACCCAACGTTTCCACAAATGCACCGAAGTAGCATTTTCAAGTTAAAATATAAACAAAACACCACATTAAGTGCTAAACCATACCGGAGTTCAGCACACTGAAAGAGAATAACAAGAAGAAAAGGAAGAAACACGTGCAAATTCCTTAGAAAGCACAAATCAAACAACACTCAAAAACCACACACGCCTGCTATGGAAGCTCCAAAGCCTCTTCCTCAAACCACAATACAATGCCAATAAGGAAGCCGTGAATTGACACAAAAATCAAATCAAATGAAAAGTGACAACGGAAAACCATCCATAGAAAGTTTGAAAGATAAACCCATTCACACGCAAACCGAAAAAAAAGAAGACAAAAATGAAAATTTACACATAGCAAACAAAACATAAATTATCACCAGAAATTAAAATTTTAAAAAAAATGCCAAACACTCCAAATATTAAAACCAAAATTCTCACGAGCACCTGTCAAGCGTCAACGGCAATAACACCGACGCCAAACACGAAGCTAAACCCACACGACAATTTTCACCAACCCATTAAGTAAAACCAAAAGGCAAAACGAAAAAACACGAAATTTGTATTCAAAGCACATTACTTGACTAAAAACCGGCGTCAAAGACAGAAATTGAAAACCATCTTACATAAAGAAAAGTGAAAACTTTACCAGTGGTAAGGGCTTTGATGAGAGCAGCTCTTCGGCCCTTGAAATCCCTAAAAACCTCTTCGACTGTGCGTGGATTATACGTGCGCGAGTCCATTTTCCCTTCCGGTGGTGGTCCTCCTCCTCTGAAACCTAAATCAGAAGAATGAAAGCAAAAGAGAGTGCGAAACGAAGTCGTTTAGGAGAAAACGAGATTTGGAAGTTGCAGAGCTGAGAGCTAAAGTGTAGAGAGTGCTCCCTCTCTCTGCCTCTCTGCAACAAAAATTTTGCAAAGTGCAGTCACTGCATAAACACAACAACTAAAGAAAACTCTTCTTTTTATTTCTTCTTTTATTTTAATGTTTTACTCATATATTTTTTTCTTTGCGCCGGCGTGCTTAAAAACACTTCTGAATTCAAATTTATCTTCTTCTATTTTCCTCATTTTTCAAAATTATTTATATATGCGGTTTTTAAAATACATTTTGCTGTTGTGTAGTAATTTTTAATTTTCTTTCATTTGTTTAGTTTTAGCACTAAATATTTTTAAATTGATTATTTTCATGTCTGTGTTTTAAATCTATTATTTATTTATACAGTTATTTTCCCTGTCATGAGTTAACTGTATATGTAATTTTCAGGTCTCAATATCTTTATGTTTTCGAGTTTTACTTAAATTAAGAATAGCCGCAGAAATTCGCAGGATATTTCATAGGTATACTTGTGTTTAAGATTCATTATTGTTTTTCTTTTTAGCAAAAATTCATTCATAACATGCTTCTCAAAGACAAATAGTAATGTAATAATAATAATGAAATTAACTATTTTACTCAAATGAGTACTGGTCAGATTATTACTTAAAGAGGAAAAATCACCATAAATATGCGAAAATTCATTTGTGTTTCCTCTATTCTAGAATAAAACAATAATTATTTAAATTTATGATACACTCGTTAAAAAGATTTAATTAATGTAAATTTAATTAAAAATTATTTGTTTTAATTATTCTAGTGTCTCTGTTCGATGTAAATAGTACTGTTATTGAGATACTGTTAAAAAAATGTCTTAAAAACTAAAACACTATTATTTTGAATCAAAATAAAAGAAATACGATTATAAAATATAAAGGATTTTCGTCATTGTATTATATATGGGATAATAATGACTCAATCTTATAGGGTTCTGAATCTAGAAGATGCATACCTCATTTAAAAATTAATTTAATTAATCCTTATTTAATCCAAAATAACTACTTGTATATTTATATTAAGTTTGTTTCTAATTATAATAACAATCTTACAAGTTATCCTAAATATAATTTTAAATTGCTAATCTAATGTTTTCCCAACAATACAGGACATATAAAGACCTAAGATATTAATAACAATTTTAGTTATTTGTCGTATTTATAAAATTTGATTTGATTTTTGTCTTTTAAATTTGATCTTTTTAAAATATTGTTTATTGTAAGATAAATTTAGAATAATCTTTTATGAAGACATAAAACTTGATTATTACAATTTTGAACAATAGCTGCTGAGACTCGATCTACACAACATTTTTTTATCATTTTTATGATTAGAGATAATCATATAATAACCCAATATTCATTGCATGCAGACAAACAAGAATATGGGACAGAAAATAAATTTAAGGGTTACTATGCATTTCACATAAGCATTAATACTAAAAAATATATTTTGGTTTTTAATTTTTAGAAATAAATAATTATAATTATTTTAACTTAATTATTTTTATATTTTTTACACTTGTTAAACATAATTCAAATAATTTAGCGTTGAAAAAATTATATTTATTCAATTTTATAGTTTAAGATGAAAATTTAAGACATAGATAATTACAATTTGGCAATAAATTTAAAAAACTAAAAACATATTTAAATATTTTTTTAATAATATATTTAAGTGTTAGGATCTCTTAAAAAAGATTTAAGTTTTAAGTTTTTTAATGTAAATATTGTGTCTCTTTATAACATCTATTTTCTAATACAAAATCCTTATTTCTCGTAAATATTAGGAAACACGTTATAAACTTTTTCATAGTACACAAGGTGTAACATCCCAATTTCAGCAGCTTAAAACTAATAAAAAAAATAGGGAGTTTCATCATAGTTCCAAAACAGATAATCCAGTGTACCCAATATATTAATACAGTCTTACAAAAGGTATGACTATAAAAATATATCACTTATACACTTAAACTAAACTAA
>Ga0099823_1001796_pt1 | contig 18494 bp, 11 predicted proteins | sample CowpearedBW_FD_76831 | JGI IMG/M metagenome (GOLD analysis project Ga0099823, IMG submission 76831) | Root nodule microbial communities of legume samples collected from California, USA - Cow pea red BW | ecosystem: Host-associated > Plants > Roots > Nodule | place: USA: California | collected...
AAAAAAAAAAAATTTATATATAATTATTATATATTATACTATAATATTTAAAAAATATTTTATTTATAAAATTTTATTTTAAAAATATATATATATATATATATATATATATATATATTAAATGACAAACAATTTGGTGACAAAGTTAATAAAATTTCTAAATAAAGTAACTTTTTATTTTTTAATAAAAATTACAAAAATAAAATAATAAAATTTTAGAATTTTTTTTTATAAAAATGGTTATTTATGAAATAAATAAAAGTTTGTCAAATATCATTTTCCATATAAAACATTTTTCTTCTCTTTGTAAATCATATTAAACTTTTTTTTTCATCAATTGAAATCCCGCCGCCGCCGCATATACATTGTGAACAATTTAAAGTTTAGTTGTTAAAAAATAATTTTCAATTATATGTTATATTTTGATGAGACGATGAAGCATCGGTAGCCCAAACGTGAGAATTTGTCCCTCCATTCCATATAAAAAGCTTTGGGTGGAAAAGCAACAAAGAATATATTCATGCAGTTCACCGCCCTCCAGTGGCTTTTCCTTTGGTATCAATCCCAAAGAGAAGACCTTAGAATTTATGCTAAAGCCAACACACAAATAATACACCAAATTCTGTGCTCTTCTGCACTATAAATAGTAGCCACCACACACTGCAGAAGTGAGAGAAACTAAAATGGTGTGGCCGTTGAAGGAGAGAAGGGGTCCAGCATGGAAGCAGGGGTGGACAACAAACACTTTGTGCTCTTTATCTGCGCCACCTCTGCAACTCCTCGCCATAGTTGCCATAGTCATGTTTTTGTTATTTGTTCCGTCTTACGTTAACTTCAAGTCCACCGTGCACACCGCCACTGTCGGTTTCCACCTCTTCCTCTTGCTGTTGCCCCTTTTCTTGATTGTCGTTGCCTACGCCATCTCTAAACATGGATCGCGCCTTGTGCTTCCGGCGCCGCCACCATTCTTGGGTGGCATACGACTGAGAACAGACGGCGGGGGGTTTCCCTGGGGCGTGGCGGCGTTGGTGGTGTTGCTTTTGGTTTTGGCCTCTTACCTCTCCAATTTCAGGTCCATGTGGTCACCTCTCATTTGGACACCCTACTAGATGCTGCAACTATCGTATCGTGTGTAATGTAAGTCATCGCCAATTTTGTGTACCAGTTCAAAATATATATTTTACTTTTGTTTTTGAGTTAGATAACTTTGTATCTTAAATTTTTCAAGAAAATTATGAAATTAAAAGGAGAGGGTTTCTGTTTCTACTTATTATTTTTTTTAATAAATAAATAATTCTCCATCAGGTTACACAGGATGTAATAGCCAGATCCTTTACATGCAATAGTGTCTGAGGTTTTCAGATTCCAAACACGTCATTAATTCCGAAAGTAGAAGAAACACTGTTACTGAAATGAAGTATGCGAGAAAAATATTATATACAATCATTCCTACCATCACAATCTCTTAGCAAATCAAATAAATGATATCATACTCTTCTGTCTCTCTCCCTCTCTCACACACACATATGTATATGTTTTCTTTTTCTAAATATATCAATACTTCTAATTATTTTTTTTGGGGGGTTTTTTCATTAAATAAGACCACTTTGATATGAATATGAGCAAGATTTACGAGTTGTTACATTTTGTATTAAAAATATGCCCCTTTTAACTAAATTAATGTTCTTAGGAATTTCTTTTATTTCAATTGCATTTTTTCAGGAAGCGTGTCCAAAAGAAAACTGAGTTTTCAATATTTAATTTATCTTTTAAAAAAAAAATACATGAAACAATATATTTTTTTCCAACTTTTCTGAAAAGACATGGTCACGAGAGATGAGGATAGATCGATTGAAATAAAAATTATGTTATTCCTATTAAATCATTTAATAGGATAAAAAAGGAATATTTTAATAAAAAGAAACATTAGTATTTACTTTTTTAAAATTTATACAATTATTCTCAATGATATTTAAATAATCAAAGTTTAATTACTTATAAGAATAAAATAAAAATTATAATTTTCAGAGTTGATTTTTTTTGATATGGAAACATTTGTCTAGCACAAAAGGAAATATCTTTCAAATCATACTAAAACAAAACATAGTTAAAAGGTAATATAGTGAATAAAGTTTTTCTTAACATTAATTTTATTAGGTTAAGTTTCTTTCTTTATCCTAATTCTTTCGTTATTTATACCACTGATTATTTAAGAAAAAAATTTCTTTCTGTCCATATTAAACCAGCATTTATTCTCTTGATAATGATCGGTTATTCAAGTATTTGTTGCGTAATGAACGGAAGTTGACTTTAATTTTAGTTTTTGTCTGTCTTTAAATATTATTTGTAAAAAAGTCCCCAGAAAATTGGTAAAATAATTTTACCCTCTCCTTTAGCATTTGCATTAATGGGCCATTACCAAATTCGTGAGTGGGCCGTGTCGTGTACGCACCCACCCACCTTCATAAACGAAAGATGCAGGGACGAGATGAAGTGGGAAGAAGAGTGGTTGAGCAACCCACCCGTCGCATATAAAACTAGTAAACAAAAACATCCAAACTAATGTCACACGTGTCGTTCTAAATCATCGTCAACTGAGAACACAGATTACATTAGATTGGATTGTATTTTTAGCTTCTTTCGGAACAAGTTAGAAAACACAAGACCAGACAAAGTGACAAACAAATAATCTGTTGGGAAAAGAAAAAAAGAAGAAGAATGAAGGGAAGCAAGAGGCCGATCCACACCGTCACGACATGGTTTCGGCGGCAACCGCCCAAGATGAAGGTCTTTCTTGCGGTGCTAATCGGCCTGGCCGCCTTGCTCTTCCTCAGAATCGTTGTTCATGACCACGATAGCCTTTTCGTTGCCGCGGAGTTTGTCCATGCATTAGGAATCTCCGTCCTCATTTACAAACTCACCAAGGAAAAAACCTGTGCCGGTACAAATCCCTTCATTTTCATTGCAATTTTACCTTCAACGCCTTTTTCCCCCCAAAAAAGATAAAAATTACCGTTGACATTTCAGGGTAGGGTTGTGTTAAATTGGACCTTTGGGTTGATGTGGTTTTCGCAGTGTTTTTCTATCCTGTTACGGTATTAGCAGAAATTAATGTTGCATGTTTTTTGTTTGAATGTAACGGGCGATTTAAATATTCGCAGGGCTTTCGCTGAAATCGCAGGAGCTGACGGCAATATTCCTAGGCGTAAGACTTTACTGCAGTTTTGTGATGGAATATGATATACACACCCTACTCGATATGGCAACATTGGGAACGACCATCTGGGTTATCTATATGATACGCTTCAAACTCAAATCTAGTTATATGGATGATAAGGATAACCTTGCAATATACTATGTGGTAAGTCATCTATTTTTTTATGTATAGACTATAGAGTATGTTTCCTTTTGTAAGTGAACAATATACCGTGCACTTCTTTTCTTTTCAGTTTGCAATGTTGCTTTCGTTCTGCCTTGCTCTTAAGCATCTCACAATTTCGTATGTAATTTTTATCTACGGACTAATGCCTGAGGAACTCTTGCATAAGAAACTTTTTTTTGTCCGGTTAGGCGTTAAATACAAAAAACTGCAGTTGGTCAAATTTGAGGTTTCTAATTGGATTAGGGTTGTGTTGAAAACAGTTTAGGAGCTTCTCAAATTTGTAAAATTATTATGTTATGTTATCTTTATGTTTATTGTTAGATGGATTTCCTTTTTTTCCTGCCTGTGTACTACAATTCTACTTGAAGTTTAGTTTCCAATAGATATTGTTGATTCCTTGTGTACTTTCTCCTCCTTAAGAGGAGTATGGATTTCAAGAAAAAGGAGAAGGGAAGGAGATCGTTTCAATGTGTTCTGTTATTCCTGCTAGTTTATTTGGCTGGATTACCTGTTCAGAAACAGAGTTATTAATGTCTGACTTTGAGGAAGTTGATATATGACATGTGCTTAATTCAATTTTTTGTTTTAAAAATCTTCATTGATGACTGAATGAATGGATGATTCAGTTCCTCTTCCTTTGAGTATGTGGTGTTCTGATTTTCTTTTACCAAAATGTAGGTGATACCTTGTGCTGTGCTGTCCTTGTTTATTCATCCAACAACCCGGCATCATACAGTTAATAGGATTCTCTGGGCATTTTGTGTTTATCTTGAAGCTGTCTCTGTTCTCCCTCAACTGCGGGTTATGCAGAACACTAAGGTCTCAGAGATATACTTTTCTGCCTATACCTTTTCCTTATTATCTATTATTTGTTTGAAATGCTGCTGCTGCTACTGATGTAATTATTCCCTTTGCCCCTTAGTCATCCTAAATACAGTGATCTGATCACCCAATTTTGCCTCTTAGTCTTTCTAAATAACGTTGGATTTAATTCTTAAATTCATGTTTCAGATCGTTGAACCATTCACAGCACACTATGTTTTTGCCCTGGGAGTTGCAAGGTTCTTGAGTTGTGCACATTGGGTTCTCCAGGTTTGTCAGATTTTGAACTTCTCCAAGTTTTTTTATCAACTAATTCTTTGAAATACATATAATAATAACATGTAGATTTGTGGTTGGAGAAATTTCATATTTAGAACCTTGAATTATGCATACTTTATTAGAAGCATTTGCTTGAATGTTTCTAAGAGAGTTGTTGCGTAAGAGTTTTGGCATCGAGACCTTTTGTTTGACAGTTATATCTTTTGATCTTCTCAACCATGTAGTTAACCTCTATCATGTTGATAATAGGTGACTATAAACAAGTTAGATGAATGAGCTTTTGATAAAGTTGAAGTGAATAAATGAACGTTAACTCATGCAAGAAATTGAAATCATTTACCTCCTTGAATCAATTTTTTCTTCTTTTCCTGTGAGTACTAGTTTAGTTCATTTTAACTGATTGTGTGATGAAGAAAATGACTGCTTTGTCTCCCTCAGGTAATAGATACTCATGGACGTCTACTAACTGCATTGGGTTACGGATTGTGGCCTTCATTTGTTCTTCTATCAGAAATTGTTCAAACTTTCATCCTGGCAGATTTTTGCTATTACTACGTCAAAAGGTGGATAGTAAAATTCAAAGAATATGCAATATCTTAATATGCTCTTTTGTCAACTTTCTAACGCTTTTCATTCTTCCTTGACTGCAGTCTTGTCGGAGGACAACTTGTTGTTCGGCTTCCTGCAGGAGTGGTGTAATTTTCACATTCCTTCTCAGATTCCTCAAGTTGAGAAATCCTTTGGCTTGTGGCACTTAGAAAGTCAGAATAGATATAGCAGCTAGAGGAGTTTGATAGGTTATGTATACGCGTCACCGAGTGAATTTGAGTTGAGAATGTACTACACATGTAACTTTCTGAAATTTTAGTTTATCTTTTGTTTTCATCACAGTTCTTCAACTTAGTATTAAGAAAAAGAGGAGTTTGACACTCATCCACTAAAATTACACTCACCTTGCAACTGTTTTAATAACATAATAATATATATTAGCATTTTAAATTAAAAACAAAAAGGATTCAATTAAAATATTAGTCAATCATTATTGTACATTTTTTTTATAAGAATTTGTTTTCATATATTTTAATATTTCATTGCTTTTTAATACACATATTTCAGTTCTTAGCACCGTCATTACTATAATCTCTTACACGACGGTAATGATATGGTGCATAAACTTGCGATAAGTAGAATGTTTTTTCCCAACACTGTAAACTACCTCTTTCACTACACATGCAAAAATCTTTATGTACTCGGTTATATTTATTTTTCATCTATGATTCGAAGAAAATAGAGAAAAAGATAATCTGATATATGATCAAGTAACAGCTGTGGTGGCAAAGCATATACAGCTGTAAGGATTGCGTTGTGTTCTGTAATAACCCTTTTCCTATATTTCAGCTTACTTTATTTATTTCCTACTTTCTCTTCCCATCTCACACTCCCAGATTCACACATCACAATCTCCCAAAGCCATAGTTGGCGGCGAGCCACTTAACAAATTTCTTGGCTGTTATAATAATAATCCAGCACCTGTACTTTTCCTTCATAACATTCAATTCCGTATCATATAATATATCTCCCACCCAATAATGCACTCTATAGTGCGTAATCAAATTGCATTTCCCACTCTTCTCTCATACCGTTTGCGTTAGCTTTGTTGCATTGCGTTATCCTTCCGAAAGCTTCCCATGTTAATAGTATGTTTAACAAGTCTATGAGAGTCATCATGTAGAACAAGTATTCAGACAAAAATCACGTTTTTGGCTTAATGAAGGAGCCACGTGAACAGTTAGTGACGAAGCAAAAGCACTTTGTCGCCTGTTTTTTTATGCTTCCGAAAGCTCTTTTCTTTCACCACCAAATGTCCTCATCACTCACTTATAAACACTTTCAATTTCATGTCTCTTCCGCGTCGCATCACAACAAAGAGTATCCCACTCCCATTTTTGTAGATATATATGGAATACTGTTCTCAATCCATGTTATTGCTATGCCAATACATGAATTGATTTACGTTTTTATACTTATAATTGTTAGAGTGGAGTGTCGTAAACTGTTTATGTTTCAACTATAAATAAAGGGTCCAACTTCACATGCCATGCACTTTTCATTTTCAAGTAAAACACCTCTTCAAATCTAACCATGCCTCTCTCTAAGCTTCTTATCGCATCCCTTCTGCTATCCTTTCTCCTCTTCCATCTACTCCAAGCTGATCAAACGGTGATTAAAATTATAAAGATGTCGCTTCTTCGTTTATTTGTTTACTCAAATACTCCTTCTGCACTGTTTTCATAGCTAACTGATTTATCGTGTTCTTGGGAAACCGCAGGTGCAGGCACAGACCCAGGGTTCTCTTGTTCAGCAGATAGGTATTGTAATGAAATTCAGGAAGATCTAGTATACGTAATTTGATGTAGCTATTTTTGATTTGATTTGATTGAACAGGATTTAGAATTTTCGTTGATTTTGCAGATTGTAACGCTGCATGTGGTGCGAGGTGCCGTTTAGCATCTCGTCAGCGCATGTGTCACAGAGCGTGTGGAACCTGCTGCAGACGCTGCAACTGCGTACCACCGGGAACTGCCGGTAACCAAGAAGTGTGTCCCTGCTATGCCAGTCTCACCACCCACGGTGGCAGACGCAAGTGCCCCTAAGCGTGATGAAGCCATGCAATGCACGTTTCTATTTATATATAAGACATACACGATATATATGTCCTTGCTTTGGTGTGTTGTGTGTTGTGTGTTGCGTGCACAAATAAAGCGTGCTTATTCAACGCGTGTTCAATCCTTGCGTTGCCACAGTTTGTGAGTGTTGTGCCTTTTCTGTCTCTGCTGTTGTATTGTATCCTCAAACTTATATAAAGAAGAGCGCTTTCTGTTATTGCTATTTTGGGTGAGCCTTCCTTCTACACTGTTCAATATCAATTCTTAAACAGAAACATCTGTTAATCAAATTTAATAATACAAATCAAAACTTAAGTTAAAAACTCAATATGTTTTAATTTTTCGTAATCATTATTTTTATCACTGACTGTTTTTAGCAAATGTAGATGAAAAGTTTACTAAGAGAACTAAAAGCTAGTTAACTAGCTAAAGGCTTAAAAGCTTAAAGCTATTCACTTAACATATTGGGTTAGACTTTATGGATAAATTTTTAATTTTAAATCATTGATACAAATCTATTTTGGAACATTTACTGTTTAATTTGTTAATTAATTTTCAACTATTTAAAAATTAATTTGTAGAAAATTATTTGAATTATTTCCATTGTCATCCAGTATATACACTTTTTTTCATTTTGTACATCTACAATTCATCTTATTTCATATTTTAAATATTCTCAATCAAGTTCAAAATAAAATAAAAATAGCATACCTTATTGTCATCATATTTGTATTAAGTAATATAAGAAGTACTTGATAAAAAATAACATAAAATAAACCTATCATATAGTATTATTCATTTCTTGAAGAATGGTGTTAAAATCATAACTGAGTATAGCAATATGTTTTTTCTCAAAATAATTAGACTAAAAAATTTAGAAGGTTTTTGAGCATATACTGTAAACAATCAATATTTAAATGAACAGTGTAACATAAAGTGTAAAAAAATGAATCTTCATATTTTAAAAACAAATAGAACAAGAAACCTATTCCTCTCATGAAAATGAGCAAAAAGAATTATAAATGTTTAAAAATAAATAAATAATAAGAATCTTAAAAACTATAAAAGAAGTACCGCAATCTACTAAAATCAACTTGTTTAATAAAGAACACATTACTATCGGCATATAAGCTTTCAAATATCAGAAAAAATAATTTAAAATGTTTTGTCAAACAATTTCCTAATAACTAAAACTAACAGTAATTATCGAACAAAATATTAACCTTTTTACTTGCCAGGGAGGATGTTTCGTCAGTCCATTCTAGTAGTGAATTTGAGCCTACTCCTAATGATTCTTGAGTGGGCTGAATAATACGAAGCCCAATAGTGGACAATATCTTCTGCACCCCTATAAAAAGATGATAACCCAAATTTGTTCCTCATTAAAAGTGATATATATCTTTTAATTGTCCAATCCAAAATGTATTTTAAGATCTGAAAATACATTCTGAATCTGAATTGTACAATTTTAAATTTACTTAAATGAAATTTATGTTTAAAGAAAAAGAGAGAAATAACTTTTAGAAATACATTTTGGGATGTGTAATCCATCTAGAAATATTTTCAGAACTACGTAACTTGAAATGTATTTTTCTTAATGCTTTGGTGTTGTTTGTATTCTTTAAAATTCTCTTACCAATAATTACGAAAAAAACATTACTTAATAATTTATTCTCCGGTATTGTTAAGATTAGTTTGTCGAAAGATGATTTGGGTTAGTTTTACTATCTGCTCACAATTAGGGATGACAAAAATATTCGCGTCTGCAGATATCCACGGATAAAATTTGCGGCGGATAGTTACTATCCACGGGTATTTATTACCCGCAGGTAGCGGGTAACAGGTATTTTAATACCCGCCTATAAACGGGTCGGGTACGAGTATCATACTATCCGTACCCACGGATAGCCGTTACCCGCAAAAAATTAAAATTAAAATTTAATTTATATTTTGTTAAGTTAAATTTAACTAAAATTAAAATTAACAGTATATTTTATTATGTCAAATTTAATTATAATTATAATTTATTTTAATTTTAATTTTATAATTTTATATTAAAAAATTTATAAAATATATAATTTTTAAAATATTTGCGAGTATCGGGTATCCACGGGTACCCGCGAATTTTAAAAATATCCACAGGTATTTTTTAAGCGGATACCCAACAAATAAACGGACAGATAACAGGTGCATTTTTTTTGGCGGGTCGGGTTGCGGGTAAGCACTATCCGTGCCTAACTCGACAATACTGAAGTTGTACTAAAAAAGTAATAGCATTAACGCAACGTTATCATGTTTTGTTTATTAAATTGAGTTTTTTTAAAGGCAATTTAAACTTTGAGTATTAATTAAATATAATAAAATATGTATGCATAGTCAATTATCTTGTATATTATACTCTGTTATGCTTTTTTACCTCTTCAGATGATAAATTTTAAAAAATAAAAATTAAGATTATCTAGATTGTTTTTTCATGTATGTTTCGTACTTTCTTTACAAATCACTATTATTTGTGTTTCCGTCATCGGAAACAAATAGGTTATGAGGTTGTTTACTTATTAAAATGTAATGAATAAATATGTTGATCTATAAACTCTACTATAATCTATATATCTTCGTAGTATATGAGAAATTTTGAAATATCATAGGATTTAAATATATTATTAGATTGAGTTAAAGAGAAAATTGAGTGTATTGATTTGTGAAGATTATATATATTTGAATTGATATTCGCGTTACATTATTAGAATTGAATTGAATGACATTATGTTTGAGAAGTGTTTGGTTGTATTTAAGTTTGAACGTTTTTTCTCTCTCTGTATTACATTACATGTGTGTACTTGTTTTTGTTTTTTAAATGGTTTGGGCGTTGAAGAAAATAATTGAAGTGAAAACTTTTATTTGGATTATAAATAGGAATTTGAAAGTTAGACATTGTAACTTTAGTTGAATGATATTTTATGTTTTCTCGTGTCGAAACAATATCTTTTATATAAAAATTCACATTTGGGTTTGTAATTTTAATTCAATGTAAAAAAAATTATATTTTAGAAGGGATTTAATTAAATAAATAAAAATTAATTTTTATAGGAAATTAAATTAAAGAAATAATAGATACTATTTATATCATATGTATGTATCTTTGAAATATAAAAATAAAACATATGTATATGACAAGGAGGGACAAATTTTCTTAAAGATGTATCAACTTGTGAAGATTAATTTGGAAGAGGGGTAATGGATTAGAAGTTGAAATTTATATTGTTATTTTTAAAGGATTTAATAGGTGAAAGTAAGTAAAATTAGTGGTAAAATTTTAAATGTTTGTTAGTAAAAAGGATAACGGACATAAGTAAGATCTTTGAACAAAATAAAAAATCATAATAGAAATTCTGATTTCTCAAAATCCAAAATAAATACAACTTGACATACCTACATAATATCCATTTAATTCACCTCCAATAACATAAAGCTTCATAAAAGTTTATTAAATTCTTCTTAATTTCTCCACTAAAAACTTTATTAAATGCTCAATACTAAAGTTTTTATTTTCATTATAACCGACTTAAATAACTCGAAAATGACATTAAGATTTATTTGACTTAAATTTAAAATATACATTGTATAATTTATTTTAAACTAAAATATCATGGTATCGCAAGATTTAAAATAAAGGAGACAAAATTAATCTAATTTAACTTTTTAATACAGTATATTAATTTTGATATGATACAAACTTAACTTAATTCGTAAATACAAAACTTAAATATCTCATATTAAAGTATATTCTATTATTTATTTTAAAATTGAATAAATATGTCTTAAATATTAATATACCATTATATGCCTTATTATGTTTATAAAATAATAATAATAATAATAATAATAATAATAATAGTAATAATATGTAGTTATTTAAAAATTCCTTCTACATTCTATCACTCAAATTATATCATCAATCTTAGTTCAAACAATCTCATATTGATATCCCTTTCTTTTTATATTCATTCAAATTCACTTTCCAAAATTTTAAATCCAAAGATACCCTTAGTTAGGAATGACAATGTGTGTTTTGCCCAGCGGGTTGTTCCACCTAACGCAGTAACGACTGAGATATTAAACCTCCTGATTTGCAAAAGTCTGACTAGCATAATTCGTAATCTGCATAAAAAAAAACCTTTCACTTATATATATTTATCATTTTATTTCTAGATTTATGTATAAACGTTCCAAATTCTTATATAAATGAAAAATACAAATATTATATATTTTTGAATATAATAAAATTTGAAAAATATATCATATATTAAAGTATGAATATAGATACAAAGAAAATGTTGAATTATTAATTTATTATTCAACTCTACTATTGAAGTATTTACTTAAATTTTATGACCTTATTGAAAGTTTTATGATAAAAAGAAATGACAGTTATATATATTTATTTGCTGGTATGTTAGATGTTAATTATGGAATATGTCAGTTTTTTAAAGATATTAGGTTGAGGTGAACTAATGTGTGTACTTTTCTAAAAACACTAATTAAGAAAACTTTTCTAAAAACTACAATATCAAAGGAGTTTTGGTGCAACAAAAACAACCTCAACACTCAAACTTTCAAAATAAACCCTTCCTATGATGCAAGAATTCAGTAGGTGAAGGACACACAATGGATGCAGTAATTAGCGATAAATGAAGGAGGAGAACTTAGAAGAGAAAACAGATGTGGTTTTCACGTAGGAAGCATGATCCCTGCCGCGTAGAATCAAATAATCATAAATGGAGTTTCAACTTTGAATTTCATTTCAATCTCCAATTTCTCACACACTCCCTTCCTTCCGCACGTGTATCAAACTCGTGTCTTCTCATTACATCCACCTGACCCTTCTCAAACGCCACGTGCTTCTCACGGTACAGGACCTACATTGCATGAAATTAGTTAAATAATAATATTATAATGTTAATTAATTAAATAATAATAATATTATAATGTTAATTAATTAAAATAAAAACAAGAGTAGAGAAAAGAGTTAAATGCGAGGAAGAAACATAGAAACATGCAATGAGAGCAAGCTTCCCATGCCGCACTGCGCGGAGAGATGCCATCTGACATACATGCAAGCCTATCTCCTCTGCAACAATTCATTCTCTAACTAAATTCAACTTTTTTTTTTATTAATTTACAAAACCCAATAATTTTAATTTTAATTTGGTTAAGAGATGAAAATTTAATTTTGAGTGACAATAACTGTCTAACAAAATAGTAATTATTACCCTTCCAAATCCTTCCATAGAAAAACAATAATCACGGACATAACATTTGAGAGGCATCCTTTTTCTTTTTCTTTCCTTTGCCTTTCTTTTCTCGTGAGTACCACACTGCTATTTATTTACCCTTCGCTCACTCTCTCTCTATATATACTCTTTTCCTTCTTTGCCTCAACTTAATCTGTTACTTTATCTCACAAAGAACCTGATTCTCTGAACACGAGGCACGAATTACTTTTCTCCTTCTTCTTTATTTTGTTTTTGTAGAGATAGTTCAGAGGCACAGTCTCATTCTCATTGCTGTGTAGCTTTTTTCCGAATCTACTTTTACTGCCTCTGAACCTTAAACATTATTCATCAGTATTTGGTTGTGATTGTGATTATGATTTTGGTCCGCCCGGCAGTCAAAGGCGGTGATGAATCGACCAAGTCAGAGAAAGTGAAGTGAGAGGAGAAGATATGGACAAAGGTGGAGACGCAACGCCGCCGATGTCTGGATTTTCAAACGCCAAAGGACACATTAACAAACAACAATCTCAGTCTCAATCTGCTTCTTCTTGGAGACGCAACCTCACTCCTCTCAGTACTGGTAATTCTTTCACCACTCATTTTCCTTTTTATACTCGCTTTCCCATCTCCTATCCTTCTCATCATCACTCCAAATCAAACAAATCAATCACTCAACTCTATGTGTTCTAAATATAGGTTTCAATGGGAGTAGCGAGTATTCGGAGAAATCAAAGAAGGAGAAGGTGAGAAGCTTGAGTGCCGTTGCAAAAGCGTTATCAATGGGTTGCCGTGTCTCTCACTCTCCAAAACCAACCAAGAAATTTAAGTTTCCCAGAAAGGTACTGCTTCTAGTACCAGTACTGCTTCTGGTCATTGTGTGTGTGTGTGTGTTTTTTTTTCAATTCCTCTGTTGTTTTCAATATTTAATGATTTGGCAGTTTCCGAAGGTCGGCAATGGCGTCGATCATGCCTCTGTTCCGCGGAAGATACGTTCAGGTGGGCTATTTTTGGATTCCCGTTGAAAGATGTCGTGTTTATCTTCGAATAAATATTCATCTTCTTTCCACACTTCCCTTTCCGTCCAAATTCTGTTATTCAACTTTTTTATAAGGGTTGAACAACAACGAGGGGACTCACATTTCCCTCTATTCTGCTATAAATTAAAGGGCTACAGTGTAATGATTCAACCGTGTGTGGTACTTTCTGAATTCTGGAAGGAATAATGGTATTTTTTTAATAAACTATTATTGGGAAATGTTTCTACAGTAGAATTGATTGGTTGTTCTTTTTCCATTTTCCTATAATATCAAATATTCTTTATTATATACTTTTATTTAGGTGGGGATTTTGTCTCTGTTGAAATTGAAATTACAGCTGTGAAGAAACGGGGTCGCGAATCTATCTCTGGGGATTCAGAAAAGGTGAACCATAAGATGGATGGAATGGAATCTCCCCAAAAAGATGGCATAAAGAAATCCAAAGTGAGTGTTGCGGCACCTCTTTATGGTTCAAAACTTAACCTTTTGCTTCGTTTTCTAGCCATTTCAATTTCACCTTTACTCGAGCTTTTGCTTTTCGTAGAAACAAAGAAGCCCGTGCTGGTCCACGAGGCAAGTTTTGCCCGGGCCCATAACGAAAGATGAGGAAGAGGTCGCGGAGACTCTCTATGCCTTGGCTGGAATGCTACCTGATAATGACTCTAATACTAAGAGTGAACCGGACTGTGAATCTCTACCAGAAAACTCCAGGGTTTTCCAGGACCAAGAGGAGAGTCAGAGTGCCAATGTTACTGTTGAAGGTTTCTCTCTCCGTCACGGCACTTTTATAAGATATTTATATATTTTATTAATTTATTACAAGTTTTTAATTTTATCTTTTGCTTTTTGTGTGTCATGTGTTCTAGCCTCGGGAGCCACTACGGATGATGGAAAAAGATCACCCAAGGGCTGTAAAAAACTCGGTTCTTTGAGTGAAACCATTGGTCACGAACAGACTGATTTTACTGATTTTCCTGATAGTGCCAACTTCTTGGTGGCTGCTACTCAAAGCACTGTTCCAAAAGTAAATCTGCAGGCTGTGTCAATGGTTAAGAGTGAAAATGGCGGCAGAGTTGCATTGCATGACTCTGAACTGTCTCTGGACATGGGGTGGGTAGTTTTTCAGTTGCATTCTGAAATCCCTCTGGTCTATCCTTTCCTTTTCAAATTTGTAATATTTAAACTACATTTTTTTCTCATCTTATTACAGATTAAACGTACCCATTCAACCACAGATTTCACATATTGGGAGGAAATCAAACGTGGAATATCAGACGGTAGTAATTTCAACTTTTACAATTTGTGCCTAAATTCTACTATAAGCTAGTGCCAGTACTATTGGTGTTGTTGGCTTACATTTCAGGTTGGAAGCATTGATCGCAAGCAGGAACAACATATGGTCAAGTACCAAAAAGAAACTGGTATGCTCGTGGACTAAATGTGCTTGTTACAAGCAATGATATTTGCCCCCCCTGTGATTATAAGTATAGGCTAAAAATTTCATCAGTTGGCTGACAATTTTTTATTGTCTTACCAGAAAGTCCAACATGGTGGCCAAGTCTGTCTCCCACTGCTTCACCTGGAATTGTTGCTTCTCATTTGCAGTAAATTTCTTTAATTCACTTCATTTTGTCCTTTTTAGAGGCTAAATCTACCCCCCATTCTCCCCTCTTTATCATGATTTGATGGGTTTTTCTTCTGAAGGTCTTCTGCTGCTAAAACTCTAGATTGGCTGAATACTGCAATTGGTACCTCGAAACAGGATTTGATGGAAACCTGTTCTTCTGGTGAGAAGGTAATCTATGCTTATAGAACTGTTTTGCATGATTTACCAAAATAATGTCAAAAGTTTTTCATCCTGGTCCAGGCACTTCGCTCAAACGCCTATTTGTTGTGTCTGATATTTATTACCGATGCAGATTTCCGAAATTGTTATTCAAGAAAAAAAATCAAGGAAGAGGTGTGCATCTCACGTTCACATCAGTCATATCATCCGTAGCTTAGAAGTGTCAAGACGACTGGCGGGCAAAGGACATGAGCTTTATGAAAGTCATCAAGCAAGAGTACCCGAAGGGTCAAACTGTGGGGTTATAATGGAAGCACACAACTTGAATTGGACGAAAAGTGGAAATAGTAATGCCGCCGGAACAGTTCATTCTGCTGCTATAAGTAATTCACGTGAAACTAAGAATGGTATCCTTCACCATGGCCTTTATCACGATATTTCTCGGGCGCCTTCAACATCTGGGTTGCATGGTCCTAAAAAACAGGTAAGCTATGGATAAATCTGATTATAGTATAGCTCCCTGTGTCCCCTCTTCTTCGTGCCTGATTTGATGACTATTAATTTTCTGCAGGGTTTCAACTTCTTGTCCTTGTCAACTGGTGGTAGCGAGTTAAAGGTCAACGAAAGTTTTAATAAAGGTGAAAGTAAGTTGGAACCATATTCAAAATCGCAAGTGCCTTATTTTCAATCACTACAACAGCAGCATGGCCTCATGCCTTTTCAAAGTCCTCATGCCTCAAATTTCCTTGATCATCTTCCTGTTGTAGGACCACAGGTTTTTACTTTCTAGACTCCTATCAATCTTATACATTAATGAACTAAAAAAGTCCTGGGTCAAGTCTAAGAAAAATGGCTTAAAGTGATTATATTGTTCAACGTGATGTTAATGGAGCGGCTAAAATTTATTGTCTTAACTTGGAATAACCTGCCCCACCCGAATGGAGTTGAAAGAGAAGCCATGCAATTTATATCCTTAACATACCAACACTCTTTCCCTTTGTCTTATTATCATATTAAGCTCAGTTCCGTGATGCTTTAATTGACTACAGGTCCGGTTGCAGCAGCAGCAGCCTCATTATTATGGTACCCCATTACGTGGAGCTCATTATAGTTCGACACTTTCCTATAAACAACAGCACCAAAGTTTTTGGGCGGTGCAGCTTGCATCTCAAGGTGGCTCTTCTGTAAATTGCAGCATTGTGAGGGCCCAATATCCTAATTGGCAAAGTGGTGGACACGACTCTTCTGTAGCGAGTCCTTGTCTTCCCCATTCCACTGCATCCTTTGAAGCACTTGGATCCAAGATCTCTTCAATCTCTGACCAACAACACCTCTTCACCCTCGCTTCATCAATATCCCGGGCAAATGGACAAGACATTCATCTTGCCTCTTCTGTATGTGAAGAAAGTAAAGGTAGATTGATTACGCAACAATAGTTATGTCATGAGCGCTCTGAAATTGAACAGAAAAAAAACAGATAAGGCATAGAAATATACTACTGTTTCATTCTTGTCTTTGTGCATGCGCTGGTCTTTTGTGCTACTGTTACGCCTGTCACGGTAATCCATGTGACACTTTGATTAACTCTTTGGTAAAATCAGGGGGAACACAGTAAATATTTAGCTAAATCTGGCATTCATTGCCCTGTTCTTGTCATCAAGTAAATGCCTTGTTTATCAGTGTATTTCAAAGTTTTCGGTTGTTTAAAGGCTTTTTAAGGGATAAAAGAAAATACTTGGTCTGTATAAATTTAGGCTGAATTATCTTCTTTTATTATTTTAACTTTTTTTTTTTGTATATATTTTACCTGTTTCATTTATATATTCTTCTACGAAACAATTTGTTATGATATCTTCACTAACAAGTAATATTACTGCCCGACTAATGGATGAAAAATATTTAATAAGATCATAGATGATAAAAATTGTAATGTCTTTATGATTATAACATTTACATATGAAGCAATCTTTACATTTTTGGTAGATTTCACAACATTGATCCATAATATATTGTTCTCATCACTATTTAGACAGCTACTAAGAAGATCACTACTAATATTAAAACGGTTGATGTGGTTAACATATCACCAATAAACTTAAATAAAAATTAACATGATAGGAAAGTTTTAAACTGAAATTAATAAAATAAAAATCTATTTTTAAAGCTCAAAATAATTTGAAACCAAAAATTAATTTTTGAAATCTATTATAGTAACATTTAGCTTTGCGACGTTTTTGGAATCCTTAAATATGCACTTCTGTCTTTTATCCGAATAATGCAATCAGAATATATTTTTAATACTTCTATTTATTAAAATGCAATCATACGTATGTTTTTATATCTTTATCATTGATACTTATTTTCCTATCAAAATTAATATTATTTTTTCAAAATTTAATTATTTCTTAGCAGATTTAATTCTTTGCTGTTTATAATCGTTTTTATGTTTTAATATTGATTGAAAGTACATTAAGTTGGAATTGAAAAAAATTGATAGATATTTAGGTAAATAATGTGCTAAGCTTTTTTTCTTCTCATCTTTTTATCTATGGAAGGATTAGGATATTTCATTTTCACTCAAATCCATCTGCAAAAATCATCCTTTAATTTTTTTTTAAGTAAACAGATTTCATCCATTCTAGTTCTCTTAACTAGTAAATTTTTAGAAACAAACATAAGTACAAATTACCTATACTTAAAATTTGACACCAATTATAATAAAAATATCAAAACTTAATGTTTGTGACTGTCATTTTTTCTATACTACTCAATTTTATTTATTTTTTATTTCTAGTGAACATATTACTTTGAACTTGTACTTATATCTCTAACATTAAAAAGCTTAGCTACTTTCTTTCTTACCTTCTTGTAAACTTTGTATACATCTCCGTGTGTATCTATACTTTGAATGAGCACAAATATTTCTCATTCTTCTCATGTGATATTCCATTCTCACTTTTGAATTTATTATATATTTTACTGTCACTGTCTCTATTTCCTTCAAAATGCATCATCATCATCATCAATAACTTCAATTTCTTTTCTTTTTATCTATCTGAGAGGTACAGAAAAACCATATCCTAGAATCATATTTTCTTTTTCTCTCTATTTTCTCCTTTTTGATGCCTATATTTTATTTAGGAAGCATGTACCTTTCCACACGCTTCTGTGGTGGGGAACCAGAGGAAAGTTGGGTATGGGTGAAGAGTCCTTCTCTTTAGTTGTGCTCAAAATATATATATATAT
>Ga0099823_1001800_pt1 | contig 18480 bp, 12 predicted proteins | sample CowpearedBW_FD_76831 | JGI IMG/M metagenome (GOLD analysis project Ga0099823, IMG submission 76831) | Root nodule microbial communities of legume samples collected from California, USA - Cow pea red BW | ecosystem: Host-associated > Plants > Roots > Nodule | place: USA: California | collected...
AAAATACGTTTATGAAAAAAAGTAAACAAATAATAATAAAGTACTATTACCATAAAAATAACGTTCCCTTTCAGAAATAAAAAGAGAACAATATGTATTATTGAAGACGAATTTGTTCATTTGAAAACTAAGTAAAACCCTTCTTTTATATATTGCATAAATGCTTTAATAATTAGTAATATGAACAATATTTAGAAGAGAGTAATTAATATCGATTTACCATCACCTTTCCAAAACAGTATATTTATAATTAAAAATAAATAGGTTATTAAATTTTATGCGAATAATTAAAAAAATTTAAAACCTAAAAAAATAATATCAAAATTCTCTTGTTAAAAAAAAAAAAAACTCCTAACACACGATTCTGGAAGGGATATTTACGATTTGTTCAGGAGCAAAAGTGACACGATTCAATATACTCTAAAAAATTTGTTTCAATTATATCGTTTTAAAATTTAAGGTAACATTAATTACTTTTTTTTTACCTTTTATTTGATATATTTACGCGTTTAATATGAGAAACAATTGGAAGAAGTAAATTTATGATATTTATTGATTTTAAATATAAATCTTAAATGACAAGAAAAAAAGATACATAAGAATTTACGTTCTTTTAGTTATATCTTCAAAGTTTGAGAGAATTAAGGTAAACGTTAATCGAACTTGAATTTTGTTTCCTTCTTTGTTCAAAAGGCAAGGGCAGAATGGGAATGAGGAAAAAGAAAAATTGTATATATAGGGAAGCACACTCTGAGACCGTTGGTTGGCGTGGTAATTCATTTCCATAGCGATGGAAGCGTCGCCGCCACCAAACACCATCCTCGGTAGGTACCAGCTCACGCGATTCCTTGGCCGCGGCAACTTCGCCAAGGTGTACCAGGCGCGCTCACTCGTGGACGGCGCCACGGTCGCCGTGAAGGCCATCGACAAGTCCAAGACGGTCGACGCCGCCATGGAGCCCCGCATCGTGCGCGAGATCGACGCCATGCGCCGCCTGCAGAACCATCCAAACATCCTCAAAATCCACGAGGTTCTCGCCACGAAGACCAAAATTTACCTCGTTGTCGACTACGCCGGCGGCGGCGAGCTCTTCTCCAAGCTCTCCCGGCGCGGCCGCATCCCGGAGCCCCTGGCGCGGCGATACTTCTCCCAACTCGTCTCTGCGCTCCTCTTCTGCCACCGCCACGGCATCGCGCACCGCGACCTCAAGCCGCAGAACCTCCTCCTCGACGCCGCCGGCGACCTCAAGGTCTCCGACTTCGGCCTCTCCGCGCTCCCGGAGCACCTACGTGATAACCTCCTCCACACCGCATGCGGCACGCCGGCCTTCACCGCGCCGGAGATCCTACGCCGCGTCGGCTACGATGGCTCGAAGGCCGACGCTTGGTCCTGCGGTGTCATTCTCTACAACCTTCTCGCCGGCCACCTCCCCTTTGACGACTCGAACATTCCGGCCATGTGCCGCAGAATCTCCCGCCGCGACTACCAGTTCCCGGCGTGGATCTCAAAATCCGCGCGCAGCCTCATCCACCAGTTGCTGGACCCCAACCCTAAATCGCGAATTTCGCTTGAAAGAGTTTTCGATAACAGATGGTTGAAGGATAAGAAGCATGTTTGGTGTAACGTGTTGGAGGAGAGTGTGGTGGAGTCTGATTTATACAACAAGTGCTGCGACGGTTACAAATTGGGGATGAACGCTTTTGACATAATATCAATGTCGTCGGGGTTGGACTTGCGGGGGCTGTTCGAAACGACGTCGGAGAAGGGGAGGCGGAGGGAGAAAAGGTTCAGTTCGGAGAAGAGCGTGGGAACGGTGGAGGCGAAGGTGAAGGAGGTTGCGGAGAGGTTAGGGTTTAGGGTTGAGGTTGGAAAGAACGGTGCAATTGGGTTGGGAAAGGGGAAGGTGGGTTTGGTCGTTGAGGTGTTTGAGATTGTGTCCGAGTTACTCCTTGTGGCTATTAAAGTGGTGGATGGTGCCATGGAGTTTGACCAGCTTCATTGGGATGATTGGAGACTTGGCCTTGAAGATGTTGTTCTCTCATGGCATCACAATGAGTAATGTAATGCTTCCATCACCAGAGTACTCTGTATCATCACTGTTATAGAGTTTAGAATGATGAAGTCTTGTGTACATAAGCAGAATCAGTAGCACAGTTTCATCTCATCCTTTTCTCAGTATGTGCATATGATTAACTTTTGTTAAGTTATTTTATAAATAAATCACTCTCAATAAAATCATAATTTTGTTAAGCACATAGCATTTTTTGTTGGGCTAGAAATCAGCTCCATGGATTGAATGATACTAGTTTTCATTAAGGTAGAAGTAAGAATTACTTTCTCTTTAACTATATAATTATAAACAGTGTTTTTATGATTAAAATTCTATCGCCCACTGTTCTTGTACTAACCCATTTTAATGTAGAATATCAATTATCAAAGAGTTTTATTTTTTGTGTTTAACATGAAATGAAACCAGGTTTCATGGTATTGTAAATATTATGGAATTTTAATTATGCATAACTATTTAACAGCTATATTATTTCTATATTAGATATTGAAAGCATATTTCCCTTTTAACATTTAATCTCATAATACAGTATTTTATTTGTTATGATTATTTATAAAAAAACATTTAATTAATAGTTACAATTAAACTAAAATAAAAATTAAGTACAGAGATAAATATAAATTTTTACGGGTATAATCAATCATGCACCCCTCACTGTCCCTGTTTTGAAAACAATGTTCGGTTCTGTTTACTTTTCTATTTCTGTTTTATTTTAAAAAAATTAATAAGTATATATATTTCTATCAGAGTAAAAACAAAACTCAAACAGACTCACCCCATGATTATGGTGTGTAACACAAGCAAAAGAGATACCGCTATAAGAAAAAAACTTGTAAAAGTAGAGCTTAGATTTTCATTTATAGCACTAGGGTTATCATCTGGATGTATAACATCACTTCACTTTAACAATGAATACCTGGTAATTTAATGTTGTAACAAGCAGTCAGAATGTAATGTAAAAGATTTCTATGAATTAAAATTGAACTCAATAAACTATACTAAACAAAAATTTTAACAGTGTTCACGGGTACAGTCACAGACTAACTTTATGTTGGGTTTGGTCATGTGTTTAGCCAAACCCAAGCCTTTGACACATTGAATTTAGTAATGCTACCTTCCAGATTAAGAGGATCAAAATCATGTCTTGATAGCCTCTCTGATACGGGGGTACCGATGAGCCCATCGAGAGAAGCCTGCAGAATAAGAGTTAGAAAATGCAACTACCTCAAAACCCTTTGGTGCTCTAATAACTAGCATTAAAGTAAACATAATCACCAGATGAGATAATTTCCGAAAGATCCATATCCTCTTTAGTATCCTGCAACAGATTATAACAAACAATCAGGTGTTAGCACAGAACCCACCCAAAACTCGTAGGCTTGACAATTAGTAATGTAAGGGAATTCACAATGCACCTGTTCTGATGAAGTCAGACATCTTGCAATGAGCAGATAAAGAGTGCGAAGAGTGCTATAGTTGAAATCAGGTCGATTCAAAAGAGCCTCTTCTGATGTATATTCAAATACCAGTGCACAGATGCTTGAAGCCATCATCATACTAGACATTTCATCAGTGCTATCTACAAACCATGTTTCAGCAACTAAGTTAAGATACATGCTTTACTTCATACTGTCAATTCAACAAATGAAGCAATAAACAAATAATGGTACTTGTCAGAGATACAGTTAACAGTAAAAGGATCAGTCAGTAACACATAAAATTTCCATGGAGAAATGTTTCTAAGCATTCCATCTAATTTACTAGGATTTTCTAATTTTGAAAGTCATAATTCTCTCATGGGGCTTGATCACACTTGACATAATAAACATTGGACCAAGCATGGCAATATGAAATATCAAGAAGACACCAAAGTTTCTCCGAATTCCAATCTTCAAGATCTTGTTCAAGATTACTTCCCTTTCCTTTGGAGATTTGATTATAGTATCTCGGAATGATTGAACAATTCCCTTGGTATGTTTACACTTTTCAAGAATTTTATGTTTTTTTCTCCATTGTGAGATCTAATTATCAAAAATTACCTTCTCTCACATGAGAAAACACTAATTTTAATGGTTGCTGACAAGTATGATACCTGACCAATGAGCTAATGCTTTAAGAAGACGAACAATAGCTGACTCATCCAACATCATATGAACTTTGTCTTTCTACAGTAAAAAAGGTGATACTCGTGTCAAATTTTGCACAATCAATATATTATTATAAGACTGGTCACTATGACAAGAAAATCACCTTCAATAGTAGGTTCACTATTGTATCACACGCCAAAAAAATGCAACCATTATCCTCAAGAAAAGCATTTGACCCAACTAATTTATTGAAGCAATCTAAAACCTACAAATAAACACAACATATTTAGCAGCCAGACAATAAAAATTGTTCTGTTACTACTGTAATTGAATGATGTCATTGCAATTATTGAAAGGATTACAGTAAGAAGGAACAAAATCAATAACTAATAACGAGCAAAGATATTTCTTTATTTGACGTAATCAAACTATATCATATTTCCCTATTTAATATAATTAAATCATATCTTTAAGGCTTTCCATCAAGCTAGAGCACATGTATCATTAGTCAAGTTCCTTAAAAATGTCATCAACACAAAACTTCTTGATAGATTTAGCGAACATGTCAGTTGCTAGAGCTAACAAAGTCTATAATGACAAAGCTTCACACATTGATTGGGTGCAAGTGTGTAAAGATCACGTGTTTAGGAGCTTGAGGCCCATAGCAGTGGTTGCCCTTTAGTCAGGCAACGTAGTGGTCCCTCGAGAAGGGCGATGATGGCTCTGATTGCAGAGTCACACTGGAGGTCCAAGGATGCAACCGCTGCCGGTGAACCAAAAATGCTTGGATGGTGTAGCAGCTGCCAAGAGCAAAAATGATCGTAGAGTAGGAAAGATAAGGAGGAGAAAAAAATGATCAGAAGACATGACAGCTGCCAAATGGAAAATATGCTTGAGAGTAGAAACTGCCAAAGAGAAGAAAAGCTCACAAGGCATGGCGGTTATTAGAGCAAAAATGGTCAAAGAAAGCTGCGATTGTCAGAGAGAAAAAATGTTGCCATGGTTATTGTTTAGCCAAGATATCAGAATGACAGTCAATGGACGACAACTACAAATCAAAGTGACACAGTCAGTGAATGACAACTACAAATCAGAGTACAAACATAATTAAATACAACAGAAAAGGTGACTAATTAGAGTTTCAAATTTTTGTTTAAGGGAACTTAGCAGTAGAATAGTGACAAAGGATGTTGCGAGGATGATACCACTCTGATATCATTAAAAACATTATTCGTAACTGTGCATCTTATGCGCACTTGAGTACTCTTCTTTATAATAAAGAAGAAATAACAATAATAAGGAACAAAATCAATAACTAATAATGAGAAATATTTTCTGAGATATTTCCCTGTTTGATGTAATCAAACTCTATCTTTAACAGCAATAAATGTGAAAGCCATGTGAGAATATCAAGATGAACTACACATCATTCAAGCAATCGTTAGAATAACCAACATAAAAAAAGAGAAGGATAAATGGAAATTTTTAATTTAAAAATACAAGTATTGGAACCAAAAAATAACTCACAGCCTCAAGTCCTTTGCAAGAAGCCAAAGCTTTGCATCCTTCAATGTTCATAGTAATTTGAGACAGCATAGGTAGAAGAAAGCAAACAGAGTAGAAGGGCCTGGGACATAGAGTTAAATTATGCAAATGCTCCACTATAAATGAATTTTCTTTTGCCCATAATTATCTTTGAAGATACCTTTGTTCATCTTCACCTTCAATGGAAAGCATATACCCTAAAAGATCTTGAACCTTCTCCTTGCATGCTAGAGGCGCTTCTGCAAGATAGCTGAAACAAAAACTATCCACATTAGCATAAGATGAAGGAACAGGGTGAAAATTGATGAAACAACTATCTAAATTAGCTTAAGATGATCTATACAATTGCAATTGGCTTCTAGAAAATAAATTAAATCTGCATGTTTCTTTCCTGATACTACACATACACTGCGATGGTATGACAGTGAAAGCATGAATAATATACAGGTTAAGAAGGTCTATCATTGTTGAAACTTTTACATAACAAATGTCACACCAATATATGAAAGATGTCTTCCAGATATGATTTGAAATAAATCTTGTTAATCCATCAAGTGTCAAAGTAAACATAATTTAAAAGAAAGAAACGGTAAAACATACCTCCCAATAATTCGCACTGAAGCAAGTAAATCATCCCCTTTCTTTTGCCCATGTTCCTGTATGATTTCACCATTATAATTTGATATATGTTTGTAAGCAGGATAAAGAGAGTAGGAGAGAATAATACTATAATCGGATGAACTTTATATATTTAAGACTGCAGTACAAAGTATGGTAAAGAGAAAAACAACTTGTATAATGAAATTGAATTGTACAAAAGATAACGAGTCTCTGTTTACCCAAGTATTTATACTACAGCAGACTCGAGAGGAGTTAGTTATAACTGTTTAACCAAGGCTGTTACAACATATTAAAAGAGAGTTAGTTGTAACTGTCTAACCAAGGCAGTTACAGCCATCGAAAGATATTCTACTACTAGGGAATTATTTAGTACAAAGGAGTTATGCACTAACAAATTACATGAGTCACAATTGACACCAACAATGACTCTTAACACTAATAATTAAAATTACATTAAGCAATTAAACATCAGCCTTACCTTTGCATCTTCCAAATACTCTAGTACAACAGCAATTGTCTCGTTAAGCTGGAGAATCAGCTTTGTTAGTGTGCCTTCATCTAGGAGGTTTCCTGTAAAAGAAAGAGTACGATGAAGATGCATTATACTCAATTAACAAGAACTTAACCACAGAGACATGTTTCCAAAAGTGTCAGCAGCACTGGTTTCAAAATGTGAGACAAGTATCACATTACCAAGTAATTAAAATCCCAATAGAAATAAAATCCGAATTTCCAAATGGTATCCATATGGTTTACAATTGACAAAACTAGCTCACTATATTCACTATATGGGAGTATAAACAACTAAACCAGCATAATTAAAAATTACATTATGTTGAAATCTTTTAGTATCATTTGAAATGCAATTAAAAGCCATGTATTCATATTCTCACCCCTATACGTTCTAAAAATGCTGCTGAAAACTCTAGACAGCCTAATAATCATCACATTTAACAGATAATAGAATTGAGAAGAACCCATCCAGCCCAAATTTATCTTCTATACATACATACGTACATGTCTGTGTGTGTATTCAAATTAACGTTTGTGATGAAGCCTTAAATGCTAACTTAGGCACTAAAAGTCCAGCAATGCAACAGCTGACCAACCCCACAATTTGGAGAGTTTCCAGTTGAAGTAAGGGGCAGGGAATGAATGATGAGGTAGAAGAAAGAGAAATGCAGGATTTATGATGTGTGAATTTGGTCATAAAGGGCATCGAGAGGAGTGAGGGATGTCTTTTGATCATTGGTCAGTTATCGGGCAAAGGATTTTTTTCTCTGTAGGAGCTTTGGGTCTGGGCAACAAAACTCTAATTCCTTTGAATAGCCTTTTTCGTCTAAATAATACCTCCAGCAATTTTCTTACTCCAGGTTTGAGTTGTTATTGTCAGTATTGGTTATCAGTTTGTAACCCAAAATGTGAATCGATATTCATCATATGTGCCAAAATATCCATAACTATTTCATAATATCATATCACATCAATATGATCTCTTTTATTTAATCCTTTGCCTATGTCCCTATAATTTTAACAGTGTGGTCACAATTATAGATCAAGTGGACTGAATTATTGCAGAGGAACCATTTTCAGCTTTGTTACATTTTTCATTAAAATAAAAATAAAAAACAGAATTTAAAGGCTGAGTGGATTGAGTTTCTTTGAATATACCATCATTTTCCTCAACATTTGATATCAATTTTATTATCTTCTCAACCAAAGAGTAAGCAACAGCCACATTATGTCGCTTTGAAAAAATTGCTTCAGCAGTAGCTGAAGTATCCTGAGACGCTTCATATTTCAAATATGCCAACTCATTCAGTAGAACAGCAATTTCGACCCTTGACTGCTCCAAGACAAGCAACAGACACCTAAAATGGGAAGGGGTGAGAAAATAAACCAAGACGCTCACAACGCAGATGATTAAGAAAATTATTAGCAAGCACAGCTTACATGTCAGCTGAAGCTGGATCCCGTGCTTCATTTGTGTTTAGTTGGCTAACCAACCAATCTTCTCCATGCATGGAAACCATAGACTCGGCTAAAATGAGAGCCTGCAACCTTTCAGCAGGAGCTGTACATGAATAATAAATCAAGCAATTCATACAGCTTAGTGTTTTATTGTCTTAAAAAAACCATAATGCAGTACAGTAAGATTAAAACATGTGATATAAAGCTTCAGAATAACCATATAAAAGGGCAAAGAGGAAGTGCATCCACAACCTTTCCCTCAAACCAACCACCTTATTAAAACCAACTCTCCAGACTAGACAACAGCAGTTAGTCCATAAGGTGTTCAGTTTCTTGCAACAACAAAGCCTGCTGTCTTAAAACCTTTCAGTATGCAAGATCAAACAAGTATGTAACTTGTTACAGCATTTATATGGTGTCATTTATAAATACTGTAACTTGTATTTTATTTTTTCATTCATACTTTATAGTTTCTTTTGTTAGCACTTTTATTTGTTTTTTTTTTCCTTTTAACGTGATATGCTGATGTGGCAATGAACAATTATTAAAATAGGGAACTGGAGAGGTTGGTTACAGCTTTTCATTTCCTCTGTGCGAGTGTAACCACCCAATGCATATATGTGCTGGTTACGTTTTGCAATAGACAGATTACCATCAAAATATTTTTTCTCAGTGTCACATCTCTGTTACTCTTATCCTTGAACACAGGGAATCGTTCCTAAAATTTCAATTCCCTAGTCCATTGGGTTTTCTATACTCTCAGAGTTTATTCTCCCTACATACGTTCCATCTCATCATGCTTATCAGCTGAGGGGAAATGGCTAAAATTACAACTTTTAAGAACCTAATGAAGGAATGCATAAAGAGAAACTGAAACAACAGGTAAAATGAACTGTGCACATAATTAAGCAAATTGTCTCAACATACCAACACGGTTCTGCAGAACAGCCATTATACCAGTGCGGATATTGGTTGACCAGCTATCTTGAGGAAGTAATCGTAGGGCATCACGAAGTTGTGTCTGAAATGTGAAGTACTTGTAGTCAATTGCAAGGTAAATGAATGAAGTTGCACATACATAAATTACAAAAATAGATATCTTATTATGCTCAAAGTATATAGATTTGAACCCAAGAAGGTCATGAATTCAATTTATAAATTTTTGGTCATCCACAAGGCAGATTGGACATATTGGTCTCCTAAGGAGCATAAACCATCAATTCAAAATAGACCCTTTATATGAAAAGGTTCTATATTATGAACCAAATACTCCAACAAGCAAATGCACTTGATTTACACTGCAGAGAGATGACTAGAATATGGAGAACAGCATCTAATTTCTTATCTAGAAGTAATTTGATAAAATATCAGGAAAGAAACAACTCTAAATAAACCAAATTCCAGTGCCATATCAATTTAAGTAGATTTTTTATCTTCAAGTATACTAGAATATCACTACACCATAAAACCATGCCTGAAGGAAAACAGAGTAAGACAAGATCACATACCGAATCTTTTGAGGTAAGAATGGCATTCAGCAAGTGGAGTGCTTCAAATTTTAAGGAATTGTGCAAGACAGCAAACTGCCTTGCTAATGCTGCCACCTGTAGAGGGACGTGTCAAAATATTGCTTCACCAAAGACATTATATATGTTTATTTCATGATGCAAGATTAGTTAATAAAAATGAAAACAAATTAAGTATAGAATAGAAATATTACAGAAGCACACTTACAATAACTGAGATATCAGATAAGTCATTATTCTGGATTATTTCAAAGGACATCCTACCCACAATCAATTGCAGAAGTTTGAAAGATAATTCCATCACATGTGAACCTGCACAGTGGTTGAGAATACTGATAAGTAAACAACAATCAGGAGCACATGTTTATAATTCACATGTTAGTAGATGTGTTTATGTACGCACTAAAATGTGGTAATTACAAATAAGAATTACTGAATGACATAAGACGAAATCTCGAGAGAGAAAAATTCTCGGGGACACCAAAGTTATAACCGTAAACATTTTTGGTGATGAGCAGGGGATCAAGCCTTGAAAGTTAACACACACAAAATGATAAAGAATATTCACGTTGAGGATATGCAGCATTCTGGACCAATATCTTGTTGATATCCGTTCCAGAGCTCAAAACACAGATAGTACAGCCTTGTTTACCAATACATTCCATTCCTAACTGTTGTACATACTGTGTTAGTGTATTACCCCAATATAAAAAATTAAAATACACTAACTGCCAATGGTTTCACTCAGTCCCTTACTTTTCAGTACGGTAAAAGCAAGCATTACCAGCAGGCAATGGATTCTTACCGTCTTGCAAAGCACTCATTTGAGAAGCTAGTACCTTGATGCCTCCAGATTCACAAAATCTCGTGATTCCATTTCCAGAAGCAGCTGACACCAAGTACAAAAACTCATAGCATTCTTGAAGAACAGACGAGCCAGACCTTAACAAGAGATTAAAAAATAAACAAAAAAAGGACTAGCTGAAGGCAAAATAAGGTGTATGAAAGCAAGTGTAGATCATTACTGGGTGGATATAACTTCTAACACAAGTGGAATATTCAAAACCATGTCCTCCGAAGAAGCTATATCTGGAACGCGACAAAATGCAGCAAGCACAGTGATGGATAGGCTTAAATATGCATCGCGATTCTCATTGACGCCACTTCCCATACCTAATTCAAAAAAGATAGTGTGAAAAACACATTAGAAATGAATAGAGAAGGAGCAGGAAAAAAGTTAAGTACCAGTTCTAAGAAGGCGATACAGAAAGCGAGGGCCAACCGCATCATACACCCTCCGAAGAGAGTAGTGATCCTCAGCTTTGCAGAACTTGGTGACCAGAAGTAGCCCAGCAAGACGCTGTTCGTCTCGCTCTCCTTTCAGCAGTTTCAAGCAGTCCTCCAGATTGGGACTCTGAGTTCCCTTCATTCATGAACACCATTTACAATTTAAACATTCAGAGAACAGAGAGAAACAACGGAAAATGCATCAATGAAAGTGGTGTAGGAAGTACCTGTTCAGGTTCAGTGGAAGGCTCCTCACTCATCTTCTCCTCAGACATTGGTTCAGTAATTGTTATTGGGGATTCAAACGATTTTCACCTAAATTAAACTGTAATAACTGTTATCACAGAGCAAGTCACAAATTGAAGTCCACCTACAAAGCAACCTATCGGGAACAGGGAAGCGACGGTGTATTGCCGGAAAACGCAGCAGAGATGAATAGAGAGAAAAGAAGAAAGGACTAGAGAGTGAGAGTTAAACGAAATTGAAATTAAGTAGAAAATATTATTCAGTATATCAAAATATATATCAATATCTATATATCTATATCTATGTATATCTCTATCTATATATATTTTGAGAATATGAAAACAAAGTTATTATATTCAACGTAATTCTGACTTAAAAACCACAAACAAATCTAAAGCTCAAAATTTTAAAAAATATATAACTAGGAATAGAAGAAAGATTTATAATATAATTTGTTCGGTGCAGGGGAGCAGTGCAGAGCAGCAGAAAAATAAGGGTGAAACCCTAATTAGTGAGTTTTCTTCACTCACGCACACTAAACCGCTGTCGTTTTGGGTTTTAATCTTTTAATTTTCGACACTCTCATGTTTGTTTTTATTTTCAAAAATCATATTTGAAAGAATTAATGTTTCTAAAAAACGATCCTTAACCAAAGTTTTCACAAAATCATTCTTTTAACAACTTGAGAATTTAATTCTCCCGTACTAAAGTAGCGGTTTTACTGCATAAAAGATACTCAATTTTTATAAGCAGTTTCTGTTTTTTAAACACTTCTCAAAGGAAGTGCTTTATGAAAAAAGAGAGAGGGTATTTTAAGGAAAACACAAAATTGTGTGGGAAGTGCAAACATAGTACTTGAATCTGTTGAATCTGTTGTAGTTGAGTGGTTGTATTTGTTGGTGATGGGAAAGGTACGATGTGGTCTCTGGTCACTTCCAAAGGGATTGTAGAAATTGGCAAGTTGGGTGTGTATGTGACTGCCAATCATTCTTAGGTACACTTTCGCCGACAATCCGCGCAACCTCAGCAAAGCAAGTTCATGCGAAATGTATTCTCCTAAACCCTCGTCTTGTTCCTCGTATCTAATCATCTCAGGGTTTATTTACTTTAAACCATGCTCACCAAAATATGTTCTTTTTAAATTCTTGATTTTTAAATTTCATGAGGATTGGGTGGCCATGGTACTGTTAATCCCTTGCCTTCCTCTTTTTCTGTCAATGTTTGCAATTTTGTGTCTCTGTAGAGTGAGCTAGGTCAGTTTATTGAGGACTTCATAATCCCTTTACTTGATTATTCTAATGTTTTTAACAATCTTTTTAGGTTAAAAATATAATTCAGCCCCTACTCCAGGCACAAATTTTCTCTTTGATACTTTTAAAAACCTTATTAAATTAGACGCAATAGTGTAAAGGTCACCGATTTGGTCCTTGTTAAAGTTAATTTTCTTTATGTATTCTTAATTTGGTCCCTATAGATTCTTAATTTAGTTCCTTATAGGTAGGAAGAAATTTCAAATACTGATAATGTTTGCAGAGAACGATTCCGCAAGTTTTTATGTAAAGCAACTAAATTGAGAATTGGCAACATATGTAGGCTTTGGATTTTATGTTAAACCATAATGTTCTGAGTTCTTGATTCCCTTTCCTCAGTCTTCACTTTTTGGAATGCGAGATTCAAAATCGAATTGGGTGTTCTCCCAAACATTCCTCATTCTCGGTAAAGTCTTTCTTTCGCTCCCTCTCATTGTGCACTTGTTGCTCTGGCCGGGTTCAGAGTTCTTGAAATCCTTTCCTCACTCTTCACATTCCAAAACTGAGTTTAATTGAATTTGAAGCGTATAGATTTCTTGTGTTTACGATCACATCATGTTATACACTCATTTTTATTTTTGTTTATTATTATTATAATAGTTTTACTTTGTTAACTTGTGTGTGCTTCTAGTGGGATAAGGCTTTTGTTGTTGTTAACTTCTGTGCACTAATAAGTAATACACTTTTTATAATGTTAGAATCTCTTGCTACTCACAAGCAATACTAATTCTTTTTAAATTACAGCTTTTACTGCCACTCTCTGCACCTGTTGGCGTGCTTGCAAGTCCTATTTGAAGTGATTGGTGGGGGAAGATCGAAGTTTTGCTTTGAGATAATTGACATTGATTTTGTGAATAATAGTGAGTAGGCTGTTGGTTGTCACTTCTGTGCACAAGGGCAAAGCCAGCAAGCATGTGGTAGTTGTTGTTTTATGTGAGAAGAAAGAGCATAACATTTGTAAACTTTTGCATGCAGCATGGCAAACAGCAAATATGAGTATGTCAAGTGTTTTGAAGTTGAAGACGAGGTCATGTTTCCCAATATCATCCTTGTTTGGATAAATGCCTGTAGCCTTCACAAACCTTATGATCTAAACGCATTGAAGCTGATGAACTCTTGTGCCGTTGAAATTCTTGAAGAGTATGCAGATGTAGTCCTTGCATATGGATTTAGCAATGAGTATACCTTTGTATTGAAGAAGACCTCCAAGTTTTACGAAAGGCGTGCTAGCAAAGTGTTATCCATCATTACTTCTTTTTTCTCCTCTGTCTTTCTGAGAAAATGGGGTGAATTCTTTCCGCACAAGGAACTGCAAAGTCCTCCTTCCTTCCACGGGCGAGTCATACCTTGTGCGTCCATAGAAGCCCTTCAAGCGTATCTTTTGTGGCGGCAGAATATTTGTCATTTGAGTAATCAACATGAGCAATGCCTTTGGCGTCTTGTTGAACGTGGAATGAATGAGAAGGAAGCATGGGATTTTATCAAGGGTTTTGACAAAAGTGAGCTAAACAATCTTTTATTCGATGAGTTCAATGTCAATTACAATACACTGGAGCCAATATTCCGACAAGGTTCTTGTGTTCTGAAGACAGTGGTAGAGGATGTTGTGAAATACACAGATAACGGTGCTCCAATTAAAAGGCACAGACGGAAGATAATCACTGTGCATTCCAAGAAAATAGCGGGTAAGAGATTTTGGAATGAGCATACCGTTCTTTTGAAGGAACTTGGTGGTTTTATCGAAGAGATTAACAATGTGACTCCAGAGTATGTGAGATCCTTTGAGTTTGATAGCAAATTGATGCCGTCTACATGGATTGTAGTTCGAATAGATGGATGCCACTTCCACAGATTTTCTGAGGTACATGAATTTGTGAAGCCAAATGATGATAGAGCCCTTAACCTGATGAATTTGTGTGCAGTTGCTGTCTTAGAAAAGTTTTGGGAGGATATAGTCTTTGCCTATGGGGTTAGTGATGAGTACAGTTTTATTATTAAGAAAACCAGTAATCTTTACCAAAGGAGAGCTAATAAAATGGTTTCAGCAATTGTGTCTTTCTTCACATCCACTTATGTGATGAGATGGAATGAGTTCTTCCCACAGAGAGAGTTAAAATACCCTCCTTCCTTTGATGGGAGAGCAGTGTGCTATCCATCTACTGAGATTCTGAGGGACTACCTTTCATGGAGACAGGTGGATTGCCACATCAACAATCAATATAACTCTTGTTTCTGGAAGCTGGTTGCATCTGGAAAAAGCAAAAGGGAAGCCCAGAATAGTTTAAAGGGTGGTCAGTTGCAAAAGAAAATTGAAGAATTGGCTATTGACTACAATAAATTACCAGTCATGTTCCGACAAGGATCCTCAGTTTATAGGGACAAAGTAGACACTGTTCTAACTCACGAGGAGAATGGTAACTCTTTTGAAAGTAAAGGAAAGGTCATTGTAGAACATGTTGACATTATTGGACCAACCTTTTGGTTGGAACACTTAAACGTCCTTGATGAATAGCTGTATATGTTGTCATTGAGTCTCCAACTTAAATTTTTACTTTTTATTGTAGCTGGAAATTTTTACTGGTTTGGTTTCACGTTCTAGGTTTTATATTTATATTTTCTTATTTAATTTGCTTGAAATCAGAAAGTGCTACATATATTTTATTGCTTATAGTACAAATACGCATGCCAGTCGTAGATCCCTTTACTCCTCCCTTTCCAACAATCGAGTTTAGTTACATCATTGCTGCATATGACCATGACTACCAAACTCAAAAGAACAATAACCGGATTTATATAAATTAAAATAGATAGGTGCAATAATTTGTATATATGTTTAAAACCACCTAAAACAATGCAGTACTGTGATTGATGAAATGCCAAACGGAAAACTGAAAATGCACAAGATGTTTGACAAAATACATAAGTGAACTAAAACAATGTTTTATGCAATGAAAATGTTTGGAAAACAATGTAAAATTTACAAAATCACAGTTGAAAACCAAATTTTGCAGTAAAACCAGTCTATCAGCGTGACAACAAATACTGATCTGATTTTCTATGCATAATTGAGTTGAATGTAAAATGTACATGCAAACAAGTTTATTATCATCTTAATTAACTAATGGAATGTAAAATTTAACTAAGTAAAGCATGTAATCATGGGTATTTCTTACCAAACAAATCATCAATCTTAATCAGGTTTAGTTTGACAAAAACTAGAAAAAACGGTGACAAAAGGCTAATGAGAATTTACTCAGTTCATGACGTTTTGATAGTAAGTTACTATTGGTATACTATTAACATTTCCCTTAACAAGATTTTGCATGCTGTTTCTTGTTTTTACAGTTCAACACTTAAAGCCAACTATTTTCGCTCCCTACACGTTACATAAAGTAGATGCAGCAAACAGAGCTCACAATTTTTAACATTTTCCTAAATTATAACTTCCACGATGTAGACTAAAATAGGAGCAGTGCACCAGTTTATGATATAAGTAGCAAAAAACTCCACTTCCCTACGGACAATTTCAACATTAATGCTTGTAAAAAATGGTGTTGGGAGAACTTTACCCCTAATCCTAAATGACATGACTCAACATGGATAAGGTTTGATCTAATGACTAGTAAATACTAAGCGTATCAAATAAAGTGCTAAATCCAAAATTTTTGTAATTTAAAGAATGAATCAATAGCAAAGCCATTCATTGTTGTACATCGTAATTTCTCTAAGGCTACTTGCGTTTTGTAATTTTTGTAAATACTTTCTATAAGTATGACGATTACACTTGCGTTTTGCAAATTTCTCATTTTGTTTTTTTCTTTAGAAAGGATGTGGCATGCAGAAAAATCTTATCAACTTCATCCAGCTTTGGTAAGTCTTGGTCTTTTTGCATGTTTTTTGAGTTTAGAGACATTTGTCGTAGATGGTCCTCAAAATTATTTGTTTCTCCATCGCTTTGCTCTGGAAACTTATCAAACTCGTCCAAATAAAGAGGTTTTTCCTCTTTGGTGAAATTCTCTACATCCGAATCCGTCTCAAATATATCTGATAAGTTATCAGAATCAGAATCCAATTCAGAGTCCATATCTGTCTCATCTTCTGTACATCCAGTGTTATCATCCATCAACTCTTGGTGTTTATCTGAATTCTCTGACTGAAAATTTGAAATTCTCTCTCTGTCAATGTTCTGGATTGTGTCAGAAGCATATGTATTACTCTCTGCTGCACTTTTAAATTGCGCTTGCAGAATTTCAAGTTCTTGTTCTAGTCTTGGAATATGTCTCCTCACAGCACGGAGAGCATCCCTGTATTTAGATTTATCCAATGCCTGCAAAAGATGAGAATAAACATCATCAAGGCACTGAAGAATTTTTAAAATAAACAGACAAGTAGCTTGAACAGGAGTGATTGTATGTACGCATCCAAGGTCCGCAAATGCAAAATTTCAAACATAGTCTGGTTGTGCAACTGAAGCGTTATGTTGTAGAAATTTCAACATAAAGTTCTGGACAATGAAAGACCAAGAACTGTTGGAGGATTTTGAAACCCCACACCCAGTAAACTCAATTTCTATTCTGTATTAAAAAGTGACTAAAAATTGAGTACACAAACACCGTACCTTCTTTCTCGAAAGAGACACTCGTGGAGACATAATCTCTGTTGGTGGTTGGGAGTAGTTTTTCCCTCTGTACATTATTATTGTGTTATCTTCATGAATGTCAAGCACTATACCTCCAGTCAATCTTGCCAGCTCAACAGCAATTTCCTTAACCTCCTCTGCTGAAAATGTCTTCACCACTACTTTCAAAGTCTGATGTTTTTTCCAATGCAGATGCATGTTCAAAATTACACCTTGGTAAATTCCTCGCCTTCCAACTGGCACATAATTTTTGCATTTAAGGCCCATCTTTAAGAAGAAAAAGTGTTCTTCTGGTGTTAATATCTCAGGATCGTGGGTTGTTTCTGAAGATTCAGAAGGCTCAATCTTTTTTAGGGCTTCACAAAGTCTCTCTTCTTTCTTTCGAGCCTAGAATGACAGAGAAAGCATTGTTTGTTCAATAACTGACACAACAAAATCAAATTGAGTGCTTTCATAACACTTTTAACTCTAATGACGTATTCAATTACAGAACAAATAGTTTGTACACAGATACACTAAGATCAACCTTCGTTAGAGGACAAAAAAAATGTCTTGCTCTGATAAACACATGATGTTGTACCAGGACAAGAAAAATTATTGGAGTGGGCAGATTGGGAGAGTATTCAAAACCATGAAGCTGTTTTGTGTATATTTTTATCTCTGGATCACAGAAATGGACAAGATAGCTTCTTGGTCAGAGTTTTGGTTCAATGCCAATTATAATGGTTATGTCAAGCCTACCCATTTTAAGACGATCTATGGTAAGATCCACTCCTCCTCCAGATCCAGGATGTTTGGGGTCTCCTCAGCAGACTGGGAGAGGACCAGGATCTCATGAATACCTGGAGGAGGGATTTACCTCAGGTATCTTCGCCTATGTCTGGATCACTTCAAGCAAATGGATGTCCAATGAATAATACTACATTTCTTTTCCTCATTTTCATTCTACTCTTGATCCAATTCTACCACTCATATATAATAAGCTTATTACACAGAACCTCTTCCTCACCCTTGTTTGTGAAAGATAAGTGGGGGTGACATTTTTTCTCAAGGGCCATTAACAAAGGGTAAGCAACTAAAATGTTGAATTGAAAATGTGAAGTTAAAGCTAATAAGGGTAAGAGAGAAACTATGAATGGATATCTCCTATTCAAGCAATGAAATGTCTCTCAGTGCCCAG
>Ga0099823_1001803_pt1 | contig 18471 bp, 11 predicted proteins | sample CowpearedBW_FD_76831 | JGI IMG/M metagenome (GOLD analysis project Ga0099823, IMG submission 76831) | Root nodule microbial communities of legume samples collected from California, USA - Cow pea red BW | ecosystem: Host-associated > Plants > Roots > Nodule | place: USA: California | collected...
CTCGGGAAGCATTAAACATCCAAATCACAGCACTGTCTCGCCCAGCATCTCGCTCAGGCTGAGGGGTCTCGCTCAGGCGAGACGTGCTCGCTCAGGCGAGCCTCCCCCCTCGCCTAGGCGAGAACGCCAAAAACTAGGGCATGGGCAACACGGGATCTCGCTTAAGCGAGATCCCTCTCGCTTGGGCGAGTTGCCTGCTCGCTCAAAAATTGAGCGAGCCGCCCGGGAGACTTTTCGCGCAAAAGACTTAGGCGAGCTCCCTATTTCATCTCGCCTAGGCGAGATGGACTCGCTTGGGTGAGATTAACAGGTCTCGCCACTGTTCTTCGCCGTACCGCCATGTTTTCCGGCCAAACAACACATGCAAGCTATTCACACGCATCAAAACAAAGGATCAAACCGTACAACCAACAGTAAACTCATACACAGTTCAAAAAGGGACTCGAAGCTAGAACCCTAACTTCCCGTACCTGAGATTCAAGCTAGCAAAGCGCTCCGACACTCCCTCGACACCGAACACACGAGCACAACAGCTCAAGGAGCGAATGGAAAAACTGAAAGGATAGGGAAACATGAGCACGACATGGGTTATTTGGAAGCCCTAACGGAAAGGAAACGAGAAAGAACAATGGAGACGAGAATGGCTAGCATAGTACTTACATGGAGTAACGGAACTTCCCGGCAATGGAACCCTAGCAGAAGATGGGTGGCGGCTGCAGCTCAAGGTAAGGGCAAAGGGTCTCCGAAAAAGTAGGGTACCCTAGGTTTTAGGGCAGACCTAAGGGCATATATACACTGGGGCAACCCTTAGGCCCACTTAGGGACAGCCCACTAACCTTTAGGGCTGGAAAAAGGAAATGGGGTCTTACAATTTTTAAGATAATTTTTGAGATAGTAAATTCTTAAATTTATTGATTTTAATTATCCTAATTTTTTTTAAAATAAAAAATGTGTAAATTATAACCCATCTGAAATCATGAAGATATTCATGTTTGAATTTATTATATTTAATTATTATGATTCATTTAATTATAAACTACGTTTTAATTACATTTATATAAAATGAATCGTCTACAAATGTATGGATTGAATTTTAATATTGTAAAAAAGAAATTGAATAATAATTAAATTTTAAAAATAAAAAATAATTAATATTTTATCTCTTACATAAATTTTAATTATTTATACCGGGTTAGTTTCTGCTACAAGTTCAGTATTTGAATATTATTTGTTCCTGTTGACAAAATAATATTTACATTTAAGATGAATTGAGACCGTGAAAGAGGTGAGTTTTAATTTTTTTTTCTTTATCAACAAGATATATTTCTCCCTTTTAATTAAAATAAAAAATTAGTAAAACGTTCAACTAATTTGAAACCAAAGAAAAATCTATTACATATTTTCATTATAATATTTTTAACTTTTATGTATTAATTTATATAAATTTTTGAATTTATATAATTTTTAAATAATAAATTTTTTAAAACTTAAATTAAAATAATAAATATTTACAAATCGGTGCATTGCACATTAACTGTTCTAAAGGTTTAACCTATTTAATAATACAATTAGGTTAATTTTTTTGAAACATTTGTTTTACAAATAATATTAATATTTCAAATAAAAATATTTTATTATGTTAAGAAAACAAAAAGTAAACTAAATGATAAAATAATGAAATTAATATAAACATTTTAAATTGTAATACACTTATATTAACTTTAAATAATAATTTAAAAAATAATTTCAATAACATAAGTTTATTTACAAAGCGAAAATTATAAGTTTTTTAAACTTTAAAATGTTACAAATCGAATTCAAGATTAAACTAATCTTAAAATTTTAATTATCTTTGATTAGAAAAGTTAATGAGTTATCTCTTAATAAAAAAATAATATTCATAAGAAATTTTTAAATATCATAAAGATCTTTAAAATAATAACTAAAATGTTATTTTTCGCTGTTAAAAAAAAAAATTAAAATGTTAAGAGCTGTTTCCAGGAGTGTCATGAATGGGTTTGGGGATTTTGGTTCCCTTCTTGATCAAGTTTTTTTCATGGTTTGGCGAATTATATTATATGATGTTTACGATCCATCGACTTTGGTGCATTGCAGAACACAAGCATTAGATTTTTTGTCGGAATGAAGAGCTCTAGAATTATCCGGCTTTGGTCGGAATGAAGAATGCAAGAATTATCAGGCTTTTCTTTGAATGAAGAACGCAAGAATTATCAGTAAATATACGCAATCCTGAATACAGTCATTTATTTGATGATGACGAGTTTTGTTTTTTTTTCTTAATTTCTTTACACCTTTTCAGCTGGTCCCGGTTCTGTGGCCCGTCTCTTGTCTATGGATTATATGAAAAGCATGGTAGTTCAGAGTCTGAATACGGTCTTCTTTGTGTTTTCTTTCTATTATATAATTTATTTGGTATTGATCATAGAACATATGGAGTGAACTATGATTTGTTTATCTGCAGTGGGGTTTGGAATAGGTTTGTAACGTCCTGAATTAAGAGCCATAATCGTTTTCTTGAATTTTTGGGTTGTACAGGGAGACACGCAATGAATCTGTGGGGTAGGAGATCATCTAAAGTATTAGATTTTGTTACCCTTATGTTTTCTTATGCGTGACTGATGATCTGACCTCGGAGCCTATCGAATTTGGTGTTTGTGTTCATTCCTTTGCAGCATGTTATCGAGTCTCTGATATTTCTTTACGCGGTTGAGGTCTGGTATTTCTTAGTAGGCGGTTGAGGTCTGATATTTCTTTAGGCGGTATGTTATCTCTTATTTAATTCCTCTCGACTTGATCACTAAAAATCAGGACCGACTATTTGTATTTAGGTTTTGTTATCCACATATTTTTGTATTTATCTGTGACTGGCTATTTAATTTGAATTAATTTAGTTATGGTTGATCTATCGTATCTAGATGTTGATCGGCATGTATTGATTCCTTTTCAGCACATTAAATAATAATACTATACGCAGGGTAATATAATTTCTTGGAAGAGTTTCCTTTCTATTATTTAAATTCTTTGGACATCTTCAAATATAAGCATTCAATTGTGATTTTTTTTTTCTGCAGCAATATTTGTTGGATTTGTTTCATGTAACATTTGTCTCATTGAGCATATGTTACGAGTGAAGATGTCTCCCTTTGAATTTAATCTTTTGTACATTTAGCAGTTTTTACTGGACTGATATGTGAGGTAGGGTGTGGAAACACCAGCCAGCAGATTTGTCAAGCTTTATATTTTGTTACCCTTACATTTCTCATGTCTTTATTTGTGATTAGGTAATTGTTTGGATTCTGAGTTGTGTGGTTGGATTCATTGCTAACCTTGTAGTGTGGCTGGCAGTTCTTGTGGGTGGTTGTAGCAGGCACTATAAGACTATTAGCAGTCCAGTAATTTGGGGAGGATTTGTATGGAAACGTACGTGAGCATTAAACGGAAACTTCTCTTAAATCATATCTTTCAGCTTGTGTGTCATGTTATTGTTTTTTTGTCATTTCTTAGTGATATATGAAGCACTGTGTTCATAGTAAACAAATTAAAGATAAGATTCATAAAATATCATGATCATTACAGTTTGTGTTTCTTGTCTTGTTCAGCCATGCCTTTCTCGAAGCTGTTGTCTTGTTCAGCCACAAGTTTGTACTTCTTTCTCTATCTCCTCGTATGCATCTTTTCCATTTTTTTACTTTTTTCTTTGTGAGACTTCTGCATTTCAAAGTAATTTGGAATTCTCATAGCTTTTATGAGTTCTGGATTCCTCAGGAAATTTGATCCTTTTACAAGATGCAATTGAAATTATTGATAGGAGAGAATTATCGATCTTTATTTTATAGTACTGAATTAGTATTTTTATTTTCTTAGTTGTAGCGAATTTGAAATGTCATTTTTTTAGTTCTTACATCATTTTACTAATTACAGAGAGATTTAGACAATTTGATTTGAAAATTTCATCTTGTGGCTGCGGGTGGTGCTTCCCCTGACACTGCTGCTGCAGGCGGCTCCTCCCTCCCCTCTACTTTGTCATCTTTTTAATGTAGATTATCTTTATGATGCACTGCTTCTTGATATTTTACATGCAAGCAATAGATATGGAGGAGGAGGGGTGGGCAGTGATGGAGAACTTGTGAAACCTTTGGTTTTATTATATTCGCATTCATTATTATTTTTTTGCCCTTATTCTTCAGTGTAAACGTATGGAGTGAGAGATCTTGAAGTAGGGGCACTATATGAGCGAGACACTATATTGATTTTGATTGTCTTCTTCTCCTCATGTTGCAGAGAAGAGGATGTCTACTGGATCATCGAGACATTTGCTGTAGATTATTGGACTTACTACAAATCTTTAAGTTTTATTACGTTTCCATTTACTATTTTCCTTATGTGCTCGAGTGTGAATGACTATAGTCTCTCTTATCGGTTGTAGATGGTACATGTGTCAGCCATTGTGTTTGCCTAAGCAAGAGCCATACTTGACTGCTGAAATTATGATCATCGAGTCTGTTATGGAAATTTTTCCATTGGTTTTATAAATATTGAATTTCTTTATTCATCTTATCGTCTAGGTCCTTTCTCTTCTACCCTAATTAATTTTAGTTTTCTTGAATTCATGGCCTTTACAAGGAAACTAAGAAATGAAGTGGGTGCAAAGTGTGCAAGGTGGGCAGGTTTTAGAAACAATAGATGTAGATTCGTTGAAACATTAGGTTTTATTATCTTTGTATACAGGACAAACTTTTGGAGTGGTTGGTGGTGGATTGTTGACTCGGTTGATTTGAGGAAGAGGATGTCTATTGGATCGTGGAGGCAATAATTGTAGATTATTTAACATACTACAAAGTTTTATGTTTTATTACGTTTCTATTTACTATTTTTCTTATGCCCTTGAGTTGGAATGGCTGAAGTCTCTCCTATTGGTTGTAGGAAGGTACATGTGTCAGCCATGGTGTTTGTCTAAGCAAGAGCAATACTTGATCGCTGAACATTATTATCATCGAGTGTTTTATGGGAATTTCTCCATTGGTTTTGTAATTCTTGAATTTGTGTATTTGTCTTATTGTCTAGGTCCTTCATCTTCCCCTTGATTGATTAAATTTTTCTTAAATTCATGTGTTTTTCAGAGAAACTAAGAAATGAAGTGGGTACAGGGTGTGCAAATAGAAGGTGGTGGGCAGGTTTTGGAAACGGTGGATGGAGATATGGTGAAACCTTAGGTGTTATTATCTTCGCATTCATCATTGTTTTTGTTGTTATTCTCCATGCTAAATATCTTGTAAATAGGCACTATATCAATGAGAGGCTTTGACATGTGTGTTGTTGGACTGTTGATTTTCGTTTATGCTGATTGTCTTCTTCTACTCGTGTTGCAACAAATAGGATGTCTGTGTGATAGTGGAGGCAACAACTGTAAATTATTGAACTTACTACAAAGCTTTATGTTTTCCTACTTTTCCATTTATTATTATTTTGGTGCGCTCGAGTTGGAGTGGTTGTAGTGTCTCTTGTTGGTTGTAGGAAGCCATGGTGTTTGTCTAAGCAAGAGCAATACTTGATCGCTGAACATTATGATCATGAAGCATGTTATTGAAATTTCCCCAGTGGTTTTTTAATCTTGAATTTGTTTATTCATCTTATAGTCTAGGTCCTTCCTCTTCTACCCAGATTGATTATAGTTTTCTTATATTCTTGGGATTTACAACAGAGATCTAGTGAAATGTTAGGTTTTATTATCTTTGAATTCATTATTTTCATTGTCGTTACTCTTTTATTCTTGGCACTGTGTGATAGGCTGACATTTGTGTTGTTGGATTGTTGACTCTGTTGATTTTGATTATCTTCTTATACTCTTGTTGCAGTGATGAGGGTGTGAATTGGATGTGGAGGCAATAGTTGTCCATTATTTAACATACTTGAAAGATTTATGTTTTATTACAATTCTATTTATTGTTTTTCTCATGTGCTTGAGTTGGATTGGAATGACTGAAGTCTCTCCTATTGTTTGTTGGAAGGTACATGTGTCAGCCATGGTGTTTGTCTAAGGAAGAGCAATACTTGATTTTTTAATGTTGTGATCATCGAGTTTGTTATGGAAGTTTCTCCATTGTTTTTTAATTCTTAAAATTTTTTTATTCATCGTATCATCTTTGTCCTTCATCTTTTACCCAGATTGATTATATATATTTTTTAATTCATGGGCTTTACATGGAAACTAAGAAATGAAGTGGTTGTATGGTGTTCAAATGTTGGGTGTTGGACAGGTTTCGAATACAGTGCTTGGAGATCCGGTGAAACCTTAGGTTTAGTTATCTTTGCATTCATTATTTTCATTGTCGCTATTGTTCAGGCTAAACTTGTGGAGTGGGAGATCTTGTAAATTGGCACTGTATGAGTGAGAGGCTTTGACATTTGTGTTGTGGGACTGTTGTCTCTGTTGATTTTTATTATCTTCTTCTATTAGTGTTGCAGGGAAGAGGATGTGTATTTTATAGTGGAGGCAATAGCTATAGATTATTTAACTTATTACAAAGCTTTATGTTTGATTTCGTTTCCATTTACTATTTGTGTTATGTGCTCGTGTTGGAATGGCTATGGTCTCTCTTGCTGGTTGTAGGAAGGTACATGTGTAAGCCATGGCGTTTGTTTAAGCAAGAACCATACTTTCATCAGGGAAAATTATGATATTGATCCCTTGGTTTTTTAATTCCTGATTTTTTTTTTATTCATCTTATCATCTTGGTCCTTCATCTTCTACCAAGATTGATTATAATTTTTTTTGAATTTGGGGCTTTACAAGGAAACTAAGAAATGTGGTGGGTAGGTGTGCAAATGGTGGGGGGTGGTTGCGATCTTGAGTTAATTTTTTAATGGCTGAACTTGTTTTTGTTGGTTGCGATCTTGCTTCTGTTGGTTGGTGGTTTATGGTTCATATGAGGCATTGTGTCATGAGCATGGGACAAGTGCGGTTGGGCTTTACTCTGGTTTGATTTGAAAAGTTCTACCCAATTTTGATGCCTTCTCTATATAACTTCTAATTGTGATCTTTGACTCATTTATCTATTTTTCAAAATGCTTTCTATTCATTATTTTACGTATTTGTTTGGATTGGGAAGGTAATAATGTGTTTGTATGCAAGAGCGATGCCGGAGTTTTGGAGCAAAATTTGTTATCAGTTGATTTGGAAAACTTTTCTTCGACAAATGATATAATGAATTATAATTGCTAACAACTCTGGATAGCGTTAGTCCGTTTCCAGCCCACCCTATAGAGGCTGATACTGCTTAAACGGATAGGAGGCATTTTGAAAATCTTATTATAACGACTGACGACTAAGGATGTCTTGGTTTTATGTGATTATTCTGGACTTGCTATCTTCTACGGGTTTGGGTTGGTTGTTTTCAATTATGTATGGTAAGCTGACAGTATCCGTTAATCTTGTTGTTTCCATATCAGAAATTGATTCAAACATAAGCCGTAACTTTCTAGAGTTGGATATGTATGGAAGAACCTTTTTGCCCTGAAACTTCCCTTTAGAATGGGATTTGTTTGAACGCTAGTATCACCATGAAGCTGGAAGTTCAACTTGAAAAGGCAGCAACTCTCATGATAACCTAATTTATTTGAGGTTCCAGGTTTCATTATCTGTCATTTGGAGTATGTACTAGTTTGAGAAAATATCATTGTGTTGGTATGTGCTCGTTTTGGACTAGCTATATTTTCCCCTCAATTCTTGATTCTTGCTTTGACTAGATAGGCTTTGGCATATATATTTTTGTGTGTATTTTTCTAAGGCATTTTCTAGGAATATTTATGTATTTTTGGTTGCTACTTTTATTTTTGCATTGAATTACAGAGATGTGTTGTTCATATGATCATTTGATTATAAAAGAATTGTTGTGGTTTTTATGACAGTATTGCCTTCGGTGGTTAGTAGCATTTACTTTCTCCCTTGGTTTTTGAATTATTGAACTGCATGACTTTATCACATCATGCCTGCTATGAGTGGCTGGGTCTTAGGTTTTGGTTGTTTTCCTTGCTGTTTCTGTATCAGGAATTGTTCCAATTTTGTTACAAGGCAATTTGGAGAATTACTTCGGTAGTTCTTCACATTGTCTACATGTATATCTCCAATATTAGTTGGATATCCCTTTTGTAAACAACACTGCTTTTGGAATAGAATTTGTTTAAGCACTACCTTCTACGTTAAACTGAAATTGCTCTAGGTTAACCTAATTTCTTATTGAGTTCTGTTTACTATTTGACTTTGCTGGACTTGATGACCGAAGATTAGGATTAAATTGTGAATTTTTTTTCTGCCCCAGTGTTTAAATTGTTTTTGTGGAATGACCTGCATTTCATATGGTCTCTGAGATCCTGTGAAGGTTTTAGCTTCTTACCCACACATTTCCTAAAGCGGTTATTTGATGATCACAATCTATCAAATGTGTTCGTTTTTGTTTTTTGTACCTTTTCATCACGCGAGGAATGGAAAACAGAAGTGTTTAATTCTAAGGATTTGATCACCAATTATAAGGATTCCATTGTGGCCAACTATTTGTTGCTCCAATCTAGGTGTTGAAATGTGGCTTAGTTCTTTTAAGCACTTGTGGATTGAAGAACACGGGTTTGTAACGGCTTTGAACTTGTAATAACTATTTTTCTAGTTTATAATTTCTTGGTATTTGATCACAAACATAATCATTCATATACCATCTATTTCTCTGCAGAGGTGTTTATTTAGTTGAAGTGGGTTTTGATGTAGAAGATGTGGTTTTCTACTTTTTGAACTTTGTAATAACTATTTTCTTAGTTTCTAATTTCTTGGCATTTGATCACAAACATAAGCATTCATCGGCCATCTGTTTCTTTGCAAAGGTGTTTATGCAGTTGAAGTGAGTTTTGATGTAGAAGAAGTGGCTTTCTCCTTTTCATTGGTCTAGAACGAGCCCATTTCACCAATTTGCTGTGCTTGGCTCTTCTAGAAAATGATTTGGTGATTCTGTATTCTTAGTTTCTCTTTTGATTAAGGTTGTGTTGGGTTTGGATGAAGTATAGTGCTTGCGGTCAATTGATGTGGTCGGATTGAAGAAGTCTTGAATTAATAGTTCGTCAGTTTAAGTCAAAGAGAATGTATTATTTTATTTGATAATAGATATATATCAAATATGTGTGTTGAACTGTTTGCCATTTTCCTTCTTCAGCACGTTACTATGAGGATTGGAAAACGTGATAGTTTTGGACAGCCTAATTTCTTTCGAGTTTGCTCTATCCTCTCATATTTCTTTTTCTTTGGATTTGTCACCAAACGTAAGGATGATTTGTTACTTGTTTCTCTGCAGAGTTTCTCCATTGGTTTTCATTCTTGAATTTTTGAACTCACCTTGTTTCTGTAGTTCCATCTTCTAGGAAGACAAGCAATGGATGTGTGGTGTAGCTTGTCTTGTGAAGTATTTGATGACGTTGATGTATCAAATTTTGGTGTTTGTGCTCTTTCTTGAGTTTTCATTAGTATGACTTCTATTCTGATTCTGAACATGATCTGGACTCTTCAGTACCCCAATATTGAGCCCTATTTACTAATTTCTGGTTGAGTTCTCACTGTTTGTGATATAACGTGGAGGTAGATGATATCTTTTGTTAGCTATATTTCTCTGTCTAAGTCCCTTACTAATTTTGTTCAATCTCAAAAGCTTATTAATTTGCTAATTGATATAATGGGGGACAGGTTTTGGAAGCAGTGGATGGATATCCAGGGAAAAATTTAGGTTGTATTATCTTTTCATTCATTATTTTCGTCGCAGTTATTCTTTTGGCTGAACATGTGGAGTGGGAGTTGTTGTAACAGTTCTCTTTTTGCTTGAATCTCTTGTCAGCACACATCACGTACATCACTCGATGATCGATCTTAGCTTGCTATTTAGAGTGACTGAGGCTACCTTGGCTTTATGGGATCATTCTGGATTTGCTATCTTCTTCTGTGAGTTTTGATTTGGATGGTTGGTAAGCTGGCAATATCGGATTTTCTTGTTTCTCTATCAGGGACGTTTCTGGAGTGTGGATCTACATGAGATAACTTTGATGCCCTCAAACTTTGAAGTTACCCTTTACTTAAATGATATTTTTTTATATGATCTACAAGTATATCCAGCTTTAATTGATGTCCTTTGTTAACAACAATCCTTTTGGAGTAGGACTTGTTTAAGCGACAACAGCTCGTCATAGCTTACTTTCTTCTTTGAGGTTCCACCTTTTATTTAGCTCACATATGGAGTATGTACAAGTTTTTAAAATGTCACTGTGTTGCATTCTTGATTGTTGTTTTGACAGCTTAGGCTCTGGGGCAGAGTCAGAAGCGTTGTGGGTTTTTTGGATTAGGAATTTTCAGAGTACCGACGGTGTATGTACAAGTTTTAAATATGTGATGTGCTTTATTTTCTAGGTATATATATATATATATCATTTACAGGGACACTAAGCAATGAAGTGGGTGCAGGATATGCAAATGTTGGATGAAAATTCTGTGATCTTTGAAGCTAAATGTTTTCTTCACCCATTATTGTATTGTGTTCTTCTGAATTAATTTTTAACTGGCTGAACTTATCGGTTTGATTTAGAAATCATTGTTGTATTCATGGTGTATGGTTCATAAGAGGCATTGTGGAATAAGCATGGACTTGCTATTTTCTTCCGTTGGTTTTATCTTGATCAAGATTTTTTTGGGTTTGGGTGAAGTATGTGGTGTTTTTGATCAATTGATGTTGTCAGATTGAAGACATCTTGATTTAATAGTACATTTCAATTGAGAATTTTCCATATATATATATATAATTTTTTTTTTTAAAGTAGACATCAAACAATTTTTTTAATATTTCTTATACCTACTGCGGGCCAAAATAATTAACATATTAGGAAAGATAAATATAAAAGAAGATATAATATGAAGATTTGATATATTCTTTTATAGAATTTACAATGATTACATTATTTTTATCATTTTTTATATTTAAGTATCATATTTCATCATAAAATATTTCAATTTATTTTACTATTTTTCATCGGCACAGATTAATCACACGGCATTCTCATCTGTTAATAGTATATAATAAATTTTATCATTAATAATTAATGTTTATTCCTAATTATTCTTCACATAGAAGTATTATATATTTTTGTAATCTAATGCATTTTGTTTGCTGTTTTACTTGAATTTGTAGTTCAAATATTTATATTTAATAAACAATTGGAAGATCTTTTTCTATTTTAAACTTTATCCTAAAGAGGAGGTTAGGTCTAGTCTTTGTAAGGGCTCAAGTTCAGTTCATTTTGGACTCCCAAGATCTCCTCACAATCACTTACTCTTCATTCTGTCTTTGTTCCCTAAGTTACAAGAGCTCTCCTATCTTCCTCTAAGTTACATTAGAACCCTGTTTTCTTTCCGTTTGTCTTTGTTCCTAAACTATGGTCTCACATAGTCTTAGTGAGCCTTGTTAGAGCTCTCTTACACTGCAGTCCTCTTATTCTATGTAAGAAAAGTCAGGGTTTCACGTTTTTAAGTTGTTTTGGGAAAATGTTAATTTTTGATGTATTTCCAAATATTCATGAAACTGTGATATTTGATGTTATTTTTCATATTCTGGAAGTGTCAAGTGGTCGTTGGGTGAGTGTCTTAGTAACTGGGTGACTATGTCTTTTTTCTGATATGTACAGTTTTAGTAAAATTGACTTTCTTGACTCATTAACCATTGAATTGAGCTCAAATTTGGACATTTGGTTCATAACATGTTATTTTGTAGTTTGACCAGTTGGATCATCGATTAGATGACTGTAGCTTGAGAAATGTGTCACACATTACTGCATTTTGGTTTTGTGATAATAAATTTTCTTAGGAATTTTGGTGTAAGAATTATGGTTGTGTGTTGTGCTTGATTGTATGGAATTGTAGGTACTTAAATGTTGACACTCACTTTGTGATATATGTATGTCATGGTATGCATTTATAAAGTATGAAATTAAATGAAATCTTATTATATTGAGTATGAAATGGAAAACATGACTTGTTTGCTGGTGGATTGGCATGGGACTTGAATGATTGAGATGGCATGTGGAATTATTGGTAAAAGAGTTTCAAGGGAAACTCTTGGTGATGGTGATTAGTGTATACCTTGATATAGGAGATGTCTAGATAAAGGAAGGTATCCTGAACTCTAATAACCATTCACGCTTACATAGAGCAGAATGATTTATGTGGTGAAAGTGGCAGGTGGTGAAAGTGGCAAGAGGTCCTAGTCTTGGGACATATTGGGCCCAAGACATTAGAGGATTAACCCTGTGTGGTTGGGTGATAACTCCTTGTGTCTAGACTCTGCAGAGTTTAGAAACCAGCATAGGTGCATACTTCCTTTAGAATTCTATATAAAGAGTATAATCTGGATAATTGAGTCAGAGGGTCCTGCATTTGTTTGCTATCACACGAATTGGATGCTTACTGCTTTGTATGTTTATAACCTGATTTAACATTTACTTGCTTAATAACATGTTGAAAATTATTTTTACTCTAGCGTATCCTTTCTCTTTGTGTCTATTCTCTTCTATGGCTTTTTTCTTTTTGCGATGATCACCAAATCCTTGGTGTGAGCAGATGTGGAGACTCTTGATGGTCATGATCTTGGCATGGAGGTTGCGGTGTAGTTAGGCTTCCTAAATCCTTTATTGCTCATTGTTAAGTCTTTCTTCTTGTGTACTGTTATTTTGTAGTTTCTTGCTCTGTGAGCAAAATTTCTAGTTTAATCTAAGTTGTGTTTAGATTTTATTCATGGCATTGTGCTGTGTCTTTGGATTTTTAGTATAATTTGGGATAACTGAAAAAAAGTTAATTCTAAATATACTTTATGTCAGTGCCCTATTTTATACTATAAACATACGACGTTCTATTTATTTGAATTATTCAATTAAATTGGGACGTTACATGAGTCTCAACCAAAATGACTTAAATAAAATGAGTGAAGTGGTTAAAAAGTTATATATCTAATTAATTTTTTATTAAAATAATTGAAGTTATATATCTAATTAATTTTTTATTAAAATAATTGAACTATAGTGTTAACCGCAACATTATTATTAACTTAACTTAAACATATACAAATTAATATCAATTTTAACATACAAATATAATACATTAATTATTAATTATTAACTATTATATGCATACTTTCCTGTCAAGGTGAGTTGGCGTTTAAAATCTTATTCCTATATTTAAAACAGTATACAGAAGAAATAGACCAATGATTTGATTCCTCTTCTGTTTTTTCACTTTCTATTATGCTCCTCCTCCTAACAAAATAGGTTCTGGAATTTGTTGTTGGTCATATGTGGCATTGGAGATTAAGTGTTTTGGTGGTGTTGTATTGGCGAGGCGAGGATGAGTTATGTTGGTGTTGTTTATGCGATTGTTGTGTTTCTTGCTAATTGCCTTCTTGCGTTAATATCTATAAACCATAAGAGAAGGAAACATGCGTATAAGAAATGCACAAGAAATGTTTGATGAAAAATAACTCAAAGAGAGCTTGATTATTGATTTATTATAACCTTTGTTGAATATATAGAGGACAATGTCCTATCATATAAAGGAAAAAGTCATTATGAGTGACAAAGCATTGAGGGAGCAGGTGGGGGCTACCATCAGGTCTACCTTCAGCATTTCCCTCATCTGCTCCCACCATCATTAAGGTGATCATCACAAAAGAGAAAGCAAGACAAGAACAGACACAAAATAAAATGGTAAGCTAGTGTAAAATAATTTTTAACATATTATAACAAGCCGGCACTTAAAATAGTTCGCAAGCATGCAACAAAGTAGACACAAAATCATGTTGTAGCAACCAAACAGGACACCATGACTCAATTATCCGGATACATATGATAAGATCGAATTTACGGGACGCTTGCGCTTGTGATGGCCTCTACTGCTCTACAGAGCCATTGCCAATGAGTTTCACCCTACCACACATAAGGTTAGCCTTCAAGCATCTAAGGTCATTATCCTGTCAAAGACTAGGACCTTCTACTACTCTCACCACTTGGATCAGTTTGCTCTACGTGAGACTAACTGACCCTTTAGAGTTTCGGGATGCGATCCTTACTTGAATCCTTATCTTAATTATATACACTACACACAACCATGAGATCTCCCTACGAGACTCATGGAATTACGTCTATCTCACACCAAATTCATGTTCCTCATACTATAACCACCACTTTTATCATAAACATCCAATTCTCATGCCACAACACAACCAACCAACAATTCCATGCCATAAATCAATTCAAGCATACCACTTGCAGTTCATACAAATCAAATAACACATGCATGTTCATGATAACAACCAGCCACAACTTAAACAGGGAAATAAAAATGCAAATTTGTACTGTTCTCGCTTAGACTAAAGGCCTTCACCCAAGCGACAATAACTGTCTCGCTTAAGCTAGGCATTCTCGCCTGAGCGAGACCTACAACAGTGGCACTGTGAGCACTCTGCGAATTCTCGCCTAAGCGGGCCCTTCTCACCTAGGCGAGACGAGATAGTTCTTCGCCCAAAAGGAAAATTCCTCGCTTGGACGAGGACGCGAACAGAGAAAGCAGTTGATCTCCACGAGTGCTCGCTTGGGCGAGCCATCCTCGCCTGAGCGAGACGATGCGTTGCTCATCACAAGAGTTGGTCGCCTGAGCGAGATGCTCGAGCAGAACCAGGGCGAGCTTCTGCTATTCTCGCCTAGGCGAGACGAGCTCGCATGGGGGAGAATATCAGTTCTCGCCACTGCTCACGCATGCAAGGCTGAAATACAACACAAAGCAACATCCAGAATACAAGCCAACCATTTGCACACGATTAAAAACACCATTCAAACACTCAAAACATAGAACAGAACGTAAACATGCAAAAATAACTTTAAAACTTAAAAACCTAACTTCCCTTACCTTGCTTAGATGCTAACAAACGCAAACATAAGGAGCACCACAGCCCCAAGAACTAGAGTAGTGAGTTGAAACATAAATACCAGGACAAACGAATGTTAGAGGACGAACACTAGACACAACCAAATCACCCAACTGGAAAGGGGAAGAAAGGATACAACAGACTTGAGGAGTAACTTACTTGGAGGCAGAACGAACTTAGCTAGCTTGAAGGTGGGAGGTTCACTGTGCCGTAGCAGAGCTCTCAAGTTTGAACAGAGAGAGGGTTTCTGATTTCTGAAAAAAGACAGAGTGAAGGATTAGGGGATGGAAAGGTGGTATTGAGGGGTTTCTGATGGGCTGGCTTTGGACCTAGGAAAAAACCAAACTCAATCACCTATAAGCCGAAAAAGAGGGCTTACAATGATTTCTTGTTTGCCTGACTCTTCCTCCAATCGCAATCATGTGAAACAAAATTAGACCTGAGCTTTTTCGCTCGCATGATTCACATGGATTTGTGGGATATTTTCCCAAGTGTTGTGGAATCAAAGCAATTGTAAGTTCTGAAAATCATGCTGACATAGACCGTGATAATCTTACTATCATTTTGCTATTTGTGTTTCTTACAAGTGATTTAATCATCTTGTGTAGCTTGGAGACTTGAATTCAATATTACACGGTGAAAATTTTCTTTCAATCGATTCTTTTCTGGTGCTCTCAGCCTCATTATTGACATGAATGTGTCTCGTGGATCCCTAGGACAAACTATTCCGTCAATTCTAACGGTGTCAGATTTGTTGTCTTATGTTGTTTTTATTACATCATTGATTTGGAATCATTAATCATTTAATCATTTAATATTGGGTACAAGGCGTTTATCAGTGCACAGTCTCCCCAAGTTAGGATGATTCACAATTTTCGTAGGACATAGGGCATAGGTGGAGTTTAATAGGTCTCGAGGACATATGTCATAAAAAAGGCTTGGGTTTAGAGCGTAGTTGAACGTAAGACTTAGTGTTTCATCATAATAGTAAAAAGTACATAACAATTAAACCATCCGACAGAAGTAATATTATGTTTGAGAACAAATTTGAACTTAAGTCCCATAAGTACGATGTCCTAAGTCCTAATGTCTAGGTCTTAAGTTCAACTACACTAACCCTTAAGGCATAAGCATTAAGTCTTAACTCCTACTATGCCCTAAATCCTAGCATTGTTATGACCTATGCCCTAAGAAAATTGTGATCATCCCAACTTGGAGAGACCTAAGGCATTGCTTACATGTTTTGGTCTGTATAATTTTATGTAAAAATGTATGAATTGGATGTTTTAAAGACTTCATTTAAATGAAAATTTAAGTGGCAGGACGAGGATGATGCCTACAAAAAGAATCAACTTTTTAAGGTCGAGATAACTTTTGTTTCAGAATTCCACTGCTTGCCATTCGAATTTTATAGCTAAATGTTTAATGTAGCAGTTCACGGGTGTGTATTTTGAATTAATTTTTTAATGGCTGAACTATTTTTGTTCGTTATACTTGCTTCTATTGATGGTTGATGATTCATACGAGGCATTCTGGGATGAGCAATGGGACAAGTGCGGTTGGGCTTTACTCGGGTTTGCCTTGGTGTGGTTGCCTTCTTTTCGTAAGTTCTACTCAATTTTGATGTCTTCTCTCATAACTTCTAATTGTCGACTTTGACTCATTTATCAGTTTTTCAAAATGCTTTCTATTCATTATTTGTCCTATGTGTTTCTGTGAAAGAGCTATATATACTGGAGTTTTGGATCAGAATTTGTTAATTTATGTTGAGTTGAAAATTTTTTCTAATGATATAACAAATTATAACTGCTATTAACTCTGGATAAAATATTTTCTTTGTTAATTATTCTATTTCTCCACCAAATCCGTTTCCAGCCCACCGTATCGAGGCTGATACTTCTTTTTCTGTTGAGTTTTAAAAGTTATGAAAGAGTTTGCAGATCTTATTATTAGGAGGACTAAGGTTGCCTTGGTGTTGGTTTTAATTAGAAATTGTTTGTTAGAACGCTACTATTAGCATGAAGCTCGAAGTTCAACTTGAAAAGGCAGCAGCTCTCATCATAACCTAATTTATAGGCTTTGGCATATATATTTGTGTGTGTAGTTTTGTAAGGCATTTTCTAGGAATATTTATGTATCTTTGATTGCTACTTTTATTCTGGCTGATATGTGTTGTTCATATGATCATTTCCTTATCATATTTCTTTTTCTTTGAATAAGGATTGAATTTTTACTTGTTTCTCTACAGAGTTTCTCCGTTGGCTTTTATTCTTGAATTTATGAACTAATCTCGTTTGTATACTTCCCGTCTTATACAAAGACATGCAATATGGCGTAGGATATCATGTGAAGTATTTGATGGTGAAAATGTACCAAATTTTGGTGTTTGTGTTCTTTCTTTGTCAGCTGAGTTTTTCTTTGCCAGTTGAGTAGTTTCAAACTTATAAAAGAGCATTTAAAAACTTAGAAGGAAGTTTAGTACCACTACTATTCTAAATCTTAATATGATTTGTACTCTTCACTATTCCAACATCACAGCTCTATTAACTTCTTTCGGATCTTATTGCTGACTATATATCTCAATCTTAGTCTCTTGCTGATTTTGTTCAATCTCAAAAACTTGTTATTTTGCTAGTAGATATGTGGGGCCGGAAAGTTGATGGAGATCCAAAGAAACTTTAGGTTTTATTATCTGTGCATTCATTATTTTCTTTGCAGTTGTTGGTTTGTTCTTGGTTGTTGTTGAGCTTACTCTTTGATTTCATGGTTTGTTCTTGGTTGGTTTTACAAAACTTTTCCATTCATTAGTTTTCATATTTGTTTGATTTGGATAGGATTTTATGTATTTCTTAGCAAGCGAGACTTGAATTTTGAAGAACAATTTATTAATTTCAGGACGCTATTCTTGAAATGGTATAACGAATGATAATGGCTAACAACTCTAGATAAAATATTTTCTCTCATCGGAATCGGAATGTGTATTGTGTGAATGATTTATTTGGATATTGATTTATAAAATATTACTTTTAGTAATCATTAAACTAATGCTTTGTATGCACTCATAATTATTATATTATCTTTTAATAGAAAGGTATTTGTACAGTGGAAAATAGGCTTATTAGGTAAAACAAGTTTATTATAACAGGTATCCTGACATCATAGTTGCAGGAGTCATAGAAAATGCATATTTTTTATGATGTCTCAATAACTTGTCATAATAAGTCCAACTTACTATGACATGTAATGCAAAGTACATCATAATAAGATATATTTTCTTTTTTGTGATTTTTTTTGCCATTTTCTTCTTCATTCAATTCACCTGCAAATGTATCTCATGTCAGCAAACCAAACAATTCCCAACCAAACAATTTCCATACAATTAAGCTGTCTAACAAACTTTAAAAATTGAAACGTATATACATAAATCTACAACCTTAACAACTTTTACAAACACTCTCAC
>Ga0099823_1001809_pt1 | contig 18458 bp, 8 predicted proteins | sample CowpearedBW_FD_76831 | JGI IMG/M metagenome (GOLD analysis project Ga0099823, IMG submission 76831) | Root nodule microbial communities of legume samples collected from California, USA - Cow pea red BW | ecosystem: Host-associated > Plants > Roots > Nodule | place: USA: California | collected...
AGCAAAGGTTATTATCAAAACAATTTCAAAGTGCTAAAACTGGGCAAGATTTGTTAAAACCAATTCACCCCCCCTCTTGGTTGTGAAATATTGCTGCATCAATTCTAACATCTAGCACATATGTCGACATTATACAATAACTCATCTGATGGTATTTGAACTTTCAACGTCAAGGGGTCAAAAACTCAATAGTAACTTGCAGCAGTTGCACTATGTATACAGAAACAAACAGCAAAAAGATATGCCAAATATATATATTTCAGCAAGATCCTAGCATTACTCAGCCACACTGACTCCAACATTGATCTAGATCAACCAATTGGATAAGATTGTGTTGATGTGAAAACATCAACTATATACTTTAGTCAATTTGCTATAGGTGGAATCAGATGATACACAATCCAGTGATGAATGAGATGCGGGACCAATAGAAATGGTCAATAATGGCCAAGACCTTACCGGTAAGGATGTACGAGAATAGGAATATGACAAAGGTCAATACTTGATGCCGTTTTACATTGACAATGGAAGAAGCATCCTTCGTTTCTTTTTCCTTGCGAGTCTTACTTGCTTTGTAATTTTCATGCATAAAAGCAATAGGATTGTGATGCAGACTAAAATAAAAGCAAGTTGGATGTGCTTGAAGTACAGAGAGACTACCGAAAACACCAAGAAGGCTAAAATAATAAGTTCCCATATTACAAAAACCACCACATCCACCCTGCACCACACAAAAAAGGAGACGAAAAACATCATTACAACATATTATGTCATTAAAAAAGCATTGACAAATGCATAACCCACATAAAAAGACTGACAATCAGAGAGCATTGTCCACAGATATCCTTTTTGCAAATCATGATCATCTATTGACTATAGTATGTTTACGAATTAATGAGAAACTACCTATGATACAGATGTCTCTTCACAGATATTTTTTATATGTGCCAAATATACGTAATTTTTATTAAGAGTAACATATCTTAATTTACTAGAAATCCTTGTATTCAGACATGATAAAAGACCAAGATAGAGAGTTAAAGATAGAATATGAATTCTGTATTTTGTATTGACCTTCTACTTGTTTCCATGTTTTTGTGATTAGAAATTTTATTTGCACATTATTTGCTAGACTAATTAGATACTCACTAGATGGGCCTAATTAGTAGATGAGCCTAATAATCCTAGGTCCATAGTACAAGGTTTTGCAAACTTTTGTAAACAGTTGTTGACTCGTTTGAAATTGAAACTTATGATTTGTGAAAAAATTCTCTCTAAGTTCTTGTGGAGAAAAACTCGTTTTTTATCTTTGAATTGTTCATTCAAAGTGGTGAACTTTTATTTTACTCATCAATCATTCATGATTGTGATGTCTTCTTCATCTTCTAATCTTTTTCCACATTTTTTATGTTCATCACTCCTCTCCCCCCAACATTTAAAAACCTTCTCTTCCCAGTAATTGTAAAGGTGAAACATTAATTTGGGATTATGATTTAAGTTACCTTTCCAACTTCAACTAACATATACTGATTGATTATCATAGAAGATTCCAAAAGCTTGCGAAAGCTATGATATAATAAGCAAATAAATGTACAACTAGGAATAAAAATGAGTTAATGAATTTGGAAACATTTTAGAGAAGACATTCAGATTGAATAATCATCTCTGATTAGTTTAATTGAAAAGGGTATACCTGCCATCCTAAGAAATTGTGTCAACACTTGGAATTTAATCACAGATCCTAGACAAGTATTTCAGTATATATAGAGTCAAGATCAAATTCGATAGCATACCATTCCCCTTCCCTACACATCAAAGCCCCCCAAAGTGACCACTAACTAAGCCAATTATTTTCCTTCTGTAACCAGTGACTCTGCAAACTGCATGAAGTCAATTTCTCCCACCGCCTAATTTCAATACGATTTGTGCCACTATAAAATATCTCCTCCTTTCAGGATTAGCGAAAAAATAATATGAATCAAAACCTTGTATATCTGTCTGTATTACTATATCATTGTCAAGAAAATCAGCCCTATTTTAGATAACAATATTAGGCACATACCCAAATCAAGAACTGAATAACAAATGGTATGTATGGACAAAAAAACAAAAAAAAAGGTGGGTCTGGGAACAAATTGAATACTAATCCAAACAACCACGCCGAAACGAATAACCCTGTACCCCACCAATTTTTTTACTGTATTAAATCATCCTAATCATATCATATTCACAAGTAGAACAATATCCATCTCGATAACAAATATATAACATGAAATAAGCCAAATCATGGTGGGGGTGGGGGGCAAAACATTCCAGCTAAGAAAAATGAAAAATGAAAAAAATTAACCTAGCGATATTCATGATCTCGCAATCCCATGTGTACAATAATAAACATGAACAATAAAATGGGGGTTTTGATTAATAACAGGGCAAGGATTCCTAATTTGAAGAAAAAAAAAATAACAGAACTGAAATATGAATTGGGGTAGGGCATACCTGGAAGTGGTGATGTTTGAAGAAGTGGAGGAGAAGAACGAGACAGAGGCCCAGTCATGCTTGGATCGAATCTGATACTCGCGTAACTGTTCGGCCAGATTCGATCGCGTTATCATGTTAGCCTCTCTCTCTCTCTCGGGTTCTCCCTCTGTCTATTCCTCTCGCTTTCTCTCTGTGTCTCTCTCTCTTCTTAAACCGCAAAACTCTGATTCTCTCTCTAAAACGAAAACGTCGACTTGCGACTTTTTCAGAGCCAGAAACGAATTCGATTGTAGTTAGAGCGAACCAATCATGCATTCCATTTGTTGTAGTTTTACGTTCTGGGCTTTCAAATTGCCCGCTTGAAGCCCAATCATTAGGCCTAGTAATTAGTTTCTCTACGGCCTTCCATGGCACATTTTATGCCGAGCTTTTCTATTCTCACCCCTTTTTACTAAGTTCATCTAAAGCAAATAGTTTCTTATCTATAAAGATTACAACATATTTAGTCTTTTTTTTTTCTCAAAATAAAAATGTCATTAAATATTAACTTTGGGGATGAACTTCTTAAAAAAAAAATCATATATCACGAGTATAGTTATAGAAGAATTTATTTACTTTTATTTTTTTTAAAATAAAAATGAATTAGTTATTAATTTTTCCTGAGATTTTAAAAAATAACAGAAGGCAAGGTTCGCTCAACAGGTTATTCAGGTTCACACTCCTTGCGATTTGTATTGAGTGAAGAAAAAATAAGAGAGGTTCCGTCCTGTATCTTGGTTGTGGTGGTGGATTGATAGCCATGGCTTCCTCCTCAGCTTCTTCGACACCGGGCGCCGCCGCTGAGAACTCGAAGAAAGGGTTAGGGTTTTTGTCTCACGCGATGAAACGGAAGGACAGCTTCATTCAATTGTTCGCAATGACCGGAATCCTTCTCCTCAGCATGCGATCTTTAGGGCAGAAATACAAAATCCACAACCTCGAAGAAGATATCCGCGTCCTCAGGGACGAGAACACTTCTCTCTCCGACCGCGTCAGAAACATCAAGCGCGACCTCCTTCGAGAAGCTTCTCTTGACTCCTCCGGCCTCTTCGCCTCTCGCCTTCGCCGCCTCTTTTCCGCAGAATGATGATCCGTAAGTTTTTTCTACTGTTTTTGATCTCTCAACAAACAATTTCAACTGTTCCCGTGCTCTCTTGTAACGAAATTAGACTTGTCAACAATAATATCCTTTGAAGGTGTTTGTTGCTTTTTAGGAATACACCGCTATGCTTGTCGTATGGTAGTGATTCTTGTTGAGGATTTCAAATGTTTGGTCTTAGATATTCATATTAAATATAGTGTCCTGTGAGAGTGAATAATGAATAGAAGGGATAGACGATTTTTCATATAGCGGTTTCGACATCTATGTTTAGAAATTATAATCTTCCGTGTAGAAACTGATCTTAGTGATGCTAGTTGAATTTGATGATCAGATAACATTTCCTCTGAAATGAGGTTCAGTGGTTAGGAGTTTTGTTTATATATGTTAAGTGACTTTGCTGGAGTGATACTTGATTTTCCTTAAAACCTAATGCGAACCATTGCTCCTTCCAGCACATCTCAACTGCAATACGTATCTTCTTTGTACAATAATTCAGGAACAAATCATCAGTGTTGTCCTCAAACTATTACTTTCTCTAATGCAATAAATTGTTTTAAGTAATGTTTGAAATGTTCAAATCCATCATTTTAGTCTCTCTGTTAATGTATGCTAGTAAAGTTTAAGGGCCAATTTGAGTTTAGGAGGCTAGTTAATAGGATTTGGAATACTTTTTTTCTCGACTTAATTAGGGACTAATGAAAAGAGAGTAATAGTTCAGAGGGGGATTACTTTACTCATAATCCAATGGCTCCCCAGGTTTGTCCAATGCAGCACGACGCTCCGTCTACTTTAGCAAGTCCTTGTTCCTATAGGCTTTGATTTCTTCAATGTTTGCAATGTCTCCCTCTCTCTATGTTCTCTGGATTTGGTTAATTCATTACCTTGGTTTTTCATTCTCTCCTACATAGTGGTTGATTTAACTAACATGTCAAAAAGTACAGTTACGCCGTTATTTTACCTGTTTTTCTTTTGCTCAATGGTTTATATAACTACCATGGTAATCCTTGTTTACTTAACCCCTGATTTCATTCTTTCATGTACTTTGTAAAAACCGTTAAGATCAATTGTAAGCCTGTTCTTATTGGATGAGAATGGCTCCTGAAATGAATGTAACTCGGTATCAGTTTCTTTTAAATTGATCTATAAGACCAATGATAAGGTTCTTTATATAGACCGAGCTTATTTGGACAAATTTATCTATAAATTTCTTCTAAGCGAGAAAAATGAAAATGAAACTCTATACAAGTTAAAATTATGTTAGTGTACAGGCAATTTTGTTTGTTGAAAACTTATACGAGAAAGTTTCTATATAAGATAATTTTTTTTTTCTTTATTAGAAGGAATCTGTGGCGAAATTCATTCAAATAGGAATGACAATTGGAACCCATGATCACGATTCTTGTTATCACAATTTTATGAATAAGGTGTTTGTTCAAATTATTTCTTATAATGAGTGGGGCAACCCTCTTCCTTTTAGTTAGGCTAATTCATTCTCAATTCTAATGATATTATTAGCTTCCTAATGTTGCTAGTTAGCTAGATATACAGTAATCTGTGAAAGCTTAGAACTATAGATTCTCAAATTTATAATTGCCATCAGGTATTTTCCATTTATTTTTAACTGATGCCCTAGAGACAACGATTTAGTATAATCTTTTCTATATTATGTGTTTTAGTTTTTATTTAATTAATACTTTTTTTTTTCTGCTTGTTAACATGAGTTGTAAGATTTGTTAACATGAGTTGTAAGATCGTTTGAAGCAAAACTCTACTGATATGAAGCCTTCGACTTGAACCTACAATGTATTTAAATAAAGTAATTGAAAAAAAATCATAGGAAATTTAAAATCCTAAAAATGAATTTAATTTCTATACATTAATTACGCAAAGTCTTTTACATTATCATTTGCCTAGATATTGTAATGTGTAACGAGTTCTTTATGTTATTACGTGTCAATAAATATTTTTGAAAGTTAGATCTATCATTTCTTATTGATCTCTGCTGCCATGTGGGGTGGTGACAGATGTGTTGGTTGTTTGGAAGTATGGATTCATAGATTAAAATTTGTTTATTTATAGATTAAAAATAAAATAAAAGTAAGAAAAGTTATATGAAAAAAAAAAACAAGAAGTTAAGTTATGGAAAAAGTTAAGTTAGTCTAAAATATAATTTTACCTGATTATTTTCTGAGAATTACAAGCATGTGGAATTCGACTACTGAGTTAAGATTAGAAAAATATAGGATCTTGAAGAGAATAATCTAGTAGAAAAGTAAATTTAATTATTTGTTTTGAGATATGAATATTGGTCTCAAAATTAAAGTTAAAATATATAGAGAGAAAGTTTCTTAGAGTGTATTCAATTTTTTATAATAAAAAATAATAAAATTATTATCATTATCTGTATCATCTTTATGTACACAATTTTTATTTTTATTTAACCTTTTATAATATAATTATTAATTAATTTAAAAAATATATATATTTGTTAGTTAATTTTTTAGATGCAATCTATATTTTAAAATATTTTGTATAAATTCTTTGTATGTTCTCTTTTCTTTATAATTATTATAATTGTAGTTTCTACTACTAACTTTTATGTTTTTACTTTTATTGTTTTTTGTTTTATGCCGCTGAATATACAGTATCTTTAGTAATTATAAAATTAATTGAAATAATTTTTACAATTTTATTGTATATAGTGTTTTTTTAGATAATTCTTGATTGTAACAGGTATTTTAGATTAAAAAATAATTGGATTTAAAAAAATATCAAATTAAAAAATTAGTAAAATTTAAAACATCATTTAAAAAATAGTTATTTTAATTTAAAAACATATTTAAAGAACAAAATTAAAAACAATCAGACTATACAAAATAGAAAAATAATAGTATAATGGTATAGATAATGGCGGAAAAGTCAGAAAATTTGTATTCAAACTTTTTAGAATATATATGATAATAAAAATCAAGTTTAGTAAATATTAAATCAAATATATTAAATAATTAAAAGAACTGATGAAAAGTATAGGAAAAGAAAATTAAGATATAGTTTGATATAATTTCTTTTTATATATTCAGTTCATTTTCCTCTTGACAGGAGAAGACAAATTTATTGTTTATTTTCATCTATAATTTGGTTCCATTCCATTTTTAAGAATAATTGAAGTAAAGTTTAAATTTATTATTTCTATTTTTCATAAATTTTGTTTCATTTTTGAAAAAGAAAAATTATTTACCCACTTGATAATTAAATATTAATTTTAGATTACAATATTTCTGATTACTTTATATTGTCTCTCCTGTAAAAATTAAATGAAATTATTTAATTTTAATTTTAAATTGTTTATTAATTTAAAAAAATAAGATTTAATTATCAGTTTATTTTGTATAGTTCGTGTTTAAAAAAAAACATATCTGTATTAACTTTTGTTATGATAATAAAACATATTTAAATTATCCTTATGAAATTAAATATAAATAAATTTTATAATTATTGTTAGATATTTTATTTAATTTATTGATAATTTTTCATTATAAATATTTTTTTTCTAGAAAGGATGAAGTTAAAAAATTAAAATACAGTCAAAATGAAAAAAAGGTTAAATTTGCAGATAAACTGTAAAATTTATAAAATAATTATTGTAATTTGAAAATTCAAAAGGTAAAATTATAAATAAAATATGTGCAAAAAGAATCTTTATGTAATGGTATATATAAGTCTGAGCATACGTGGTATTTATAATTTCTTTTCATCAATGTGGGTCTAGACAATAAAGACTGAACGGTGTATGAATAGAAACTAATAAATTAAAATGCGTGTAGAAATTGAATTAATCCAAACTAATAAATTAAAAGGCGTGTATAAATTGAACTAAATAATTTTTTGAAATATACAGACTAAAAGATAACTTTGTTGACTGTAAGAATTAAAATGTGTAATTAAACCTAATAAAAATGCCATATAATAAAAGCTCTTAAAATAAATAATAGTCTCTCAAAATTTGTTCTAAAATATAAAAAAAAAAAAATCTCCAGTGAAAATTATATAAAAAAAATATTAGGAACAGTTAAAATAAGAGCGTTTTGGGCCCCATTTTTTGTTTTAGTAAGCTCAATCCGTAATTGCAATATTTCTTCCTGCACCTGCATATTTGCTTGCTTGCCGCACCCATATGACTATGAAAATAACATAAATATTCTTCATTCAAAAAAATTAACACGCTTAAATGTAGTTACATTATAATTAATTTGACATTTAGCCACAATAATATTATAATTAAATATATCTGAATGTACCTATTTATAACATTTGACAATAAAATGGATACTAGCTATAAAAAATTAATATAATTTTATGAGTTTATTTTCCAAATTATAAAATTTTGTAATACTTTTTTACACTTTATTTAGTTTTTTAATTATATAACAATTACTTTTTAATAGCATAAATTTGAATCTTTTAAAATATTAATTATTTTTAACAAATAATTAATAACCAACACACACTTAAATGTAGTTACGTTATAATTAATTTGATATGTAGTCATTATAACATTATAATTAAATACATTTGAATTTACTTGTTTAGTTTATAACATTAATAATATTATACATTATAATTAAATATATTTGAATGTACGTATTAAACTCAAACAACCTATCGAATTTTTATATTTAATATTACAACCAATATCAAATATATTTAATGTTATAAATATGTATAATCAATAACATAAGGTAATATTTGTTGTAAAATTTCATTTTGTGTAGGGAGTATCATTTGTGAGTAGAGGAGATTTTCCTGTTAAAATAATTATTAAATACATATTAATGGAAAAGAAGGAAAAATATATTATATTTACTGGTTATAGAAAATATTAATAAAGTAATATCAAATAAGTTACTAAGTTTGATAAACTTAAAATATTACATTAAATTTTTATATTTAATTAGTATGGCCATAATCAGTTATAATTGAATGTTATATAAATAGGTACATGCAAATATACTTAAGTAAAATATTAGTTTAATTATATTTAAAATTGATTATGTATAATGTAAGACATTTTTTTTAAAAACAAATTCTAACAAATTCTATGAAGTATTCGTTACTGTGAGTAAGAAATATTTTTTTTGTATTAAAAGAATTATAAAGTGCATATTGACGAAGGGGAAAAGAAAATATCTATAAAGTATTAATGACCGTTCAAAAAATTATCAGATGTGTTTATTTATTGTGTAATTTATTTCACTGCTCAATAAAGTGAAGACTAGTATTAATATAAAAGTTGTGTTTGGTTCACAAATTAAATTATAAAATATTTTTCGCTAATTGAATAATACAATACTTTTTCATTGTATTTTATGAGAATAATATAATACCTGAAAGTTACATTAAATTGAATGTGGAAATTCTATGAAAACCATTTTACTAGGATGATAATAGGATGACTCGGTATTAGTAAAATAACTGTACACGATCTCCTTAAAATAATGTGTGCGAGTTTTTTTTTGTTTTTTTTATATTTGTAGATATTAATAGATATTTATGAATTTTTTTCATATATATATATATAATAGTTTGAAATAAATTTCTTAAAATCAATTACGTATAACATAAATTAAATAATATTTTAAAAAATTACAATTCAAATAAAATTACGTGCTGAAACATGCAAATTTAAATAAGTTATATCAAAATACAAATTTATAATTTTTTTCACCAGTTATTTTATTTTTTATTATTTCATTTAAAATTATTAAAATAAAATGTACTAATAATTATTTTTTAACAAAAAAATATAAAAAGGAAAAATAATTATAAGAGAGAAGATGGTATGGGAATGTCAGATACCATAATATCCTTACCTACCGATAAGTAATTAAATACATACAAAAATTACTCACAAATACAAATTTTGTTGTCATTTTATAATTTACATTTTTTTTTAAAGATCTTTTACCTAAATTTCATTTTATATTTTAATTTATTTGCTAAATACAATTTTTATATTAATTTAAAGACAAAAAGATATATTTATCTCGCAATAAAATGTAAAATCAATAATCTCCCATTTTTTTTCCTCCTATATAAAATAATAATATTACAAGTGTTTTTATGTACATTATTGAGTTTTTAATTAGTATTTTTCTATGTGTTTGTAAATCGAATTTCATAATCTTCAAACAAATTAAATAAATAAAACAACCATTTATCACAACATAAATTGTTTACATATATTACAAAAGGAGAATGATAATTTAATAAAGTTTTTGACAAACTAACTATTTAAGTAAAAAATATTATTTTATTACTTTATTTTAGTTAAAAAATAATAAAAAAATAATATATTTTAATTCCATTTATTGAAATGGCAAAGCATAATTTTCCATTCCGAAATTGTATGTAAAACTTTGCATTTTCTTATTACAAATTTTAATATAATATATTTTTTAATTATAATGCATGTAAATCACAATAAAATACATTACTTATATTTAAAATGAATATGGATTAGAATTTTCATAATTTTGAAAGCAAACAAAAATCATTGTACTAATTGAATTAATTAACTTTATAGCAAATACAAATTAATTTCGTGTGTTACTGTACAACCTATATTTCGTAAAACAAAAGAAAATCCCATTTTTACAAATTTTGAAAACGGAAAAGTTTTGTTTATTCCAAACAAACATATCATGAAGTAACAAACAAATCTCTTTGTGACATAGATAATTAAGAGCACACAAACAAAGTAACAAAAAAAACCAAAGCGGTGATCTAATCCAACAATGGCCGCAATTTAAAAGCGGAAATTGCTTAGCACTGTTACTTTGCACATGTCTTTGTTCAATTCTTGGGTTTAAAACATCCTCCGTAACTAATTATTTGTATGTTTGGTTGGAGGGAAAAAAACCAAAAAATTAGGCATAAATTTGAATGAAATTTTTTCCAAAAGTGAGATTAAAATTTAATTCTCTATTCGTTTGAACACATCATGTGTGAATCGTCCAAGCCCACAAAGAACCCATGTGGAGGACAAAACAAAACTGCATGGTTCAAATATAATTAAGGTAGTGTGTGAGGACCCACTACCGACACTTGCATCCAATTTCCACCCTCTGAAACAAAACCCTTCACTTTTTCATCCCTTCAATTTTTTTCCCTCTCTTACATTTTAACCTTTTCAATTTTTTCAATTTTTCACGGCTATATATATTACACAGACACACACTCACACATGCATCACTCCCTCTCTGTACCGCACCTAAATGTGAGCCACCCCTAATCATTTCTGACCCTTCCCCTTCCCTTTAAACCCTCTTTGTCCCTTCACACACTGTGTTGTTCGTAACTAAGAAACTGCAACAATGCATCTCAAATTGGCGGAAAAAGCTTCTGTTGCTGTTCTTCTCTTTTCTCTTCTTTCTATTTCTCACTTTCATTTTTCTGTGGCCGAAGACCCCTACAGATTCTTCAACTGGAATGTCACTTATGGGGACATCTTTCCTCTCGGTGTTCGTCAAAGGGTATGTCTCAGTCTCAATACATTTTTTTCTTGTTTTTCACCATCATCAAAATGGATTTGGATTTTTAATTCACAAATTAAAAACAGGGAATCTTGATCAACGGACAATTCCCAGGTCCAGATATTCATTCTGTTACCAACGACAACCTCATCATCAATGTTTTCAATAGTTTGGATGAGCCTTTTCTTCTTTCCTGGTAACTCTCCATTTCTTTCTGTTTATTGGAACATCTGTGCGTTCTGGGTTTTGATTTTGTTATTAAGATTGTTATTAAGATTAAAGAGTGTGGTCTGAGATTTTTTTAAAATATTTATGAAACAAAAATGTTCTTTAGATTCATGTTGGTGATGTTGTTGATGTCGTGAGGAGTTAGTTGTCTGATGCTGGGGTCGGTTGCACTTTTATTTAGACGCTTTGGCTGTTTGTTGAGTCATCAGAGTCTTGCTGGAAAGTGGAAACACTGAAATCTCGCATGTGCTGCATCGAATGTGTGGAAGCGGTTCCAGATCTAGCTTCTTTCTCTTTGAATTATAGTATTCAAAAGAAAATATTTCAATTGTTCAGGACAAAGGAAAAATGTTTTAGAAAAACGTTAAAAATTATCATATGATTCTTCGTGAAAAGGACAAAGCCACGTGATTGAGACACTGCGGTGCAATGTCTCAGTGGGAGAGTAAGGCGAGAGAGAGGACTTATTAAGTGTTTAATAATGTTTTTATAGAAAATAGAATATTTTCCTTTTGGAAAATATATTTATGTTTTTTATTTCTATATTTCTTTTGTTTTTTTCGTCCAGTCAAAGTGGAATGGAGAAAACCTTATCATCACAAACAACCCTCAAAGTCATGTCAAACTTAGATTTCTCTAGAAGAAACTAGGAACAGGGGTCAGACACCATAATCATAAATAAAATTTACAAAAATAAAAGGAAATGTTTTGTAAAATAAAAAATATAAAGGAAAGTTTCTAGGATTAGTGTTTGTGTAGGAAAGAAAAATTAGATTTAATAAATAATCTTAGGAAAAAAATAAAAATATTGTTATTTAAACCAGAGAATGTATTAATGTGATGGAGCGTTTACCTTTTGTAATTAATGGTGGACAAGCATTACCACTATGTTCCCTTAAAAAAAGCTATTAATGTGATGGTCCTTTTTTCGCTTTGTGAATCCAGTGTGACGTGTTACCTACTGCAAGTTTGTTTCCTAAAATCACGAGCACATGATTCCCTACGTTTACTTTTTAATCCTTCACTCAAGTAAATTTAACTTCCCTTATTATTTATCATAATGAAGTGTTTAAATTGTTAAAAATAAAGGTATAATTTTTGTTTAAGAAATAAATATATAGCTGAAATAATGATGCAGGAATGGGATTCAGCAGAGAAGAAACTCATTCGAAGATGGTGTTTTTGGAACAACGTGCCCTATTCCACCGGGGAAGAATTTCACTTACATTCTTCAAGTGAAGGATCAAATTGGAAGCTTTTATTATTTTCCATCTCTTGCGTTTCACAAAGCTGCCGGTGGTTTTGGCGGCATTAGGATTCTGAGCAGACCAAGGATTCCGGTGCCGTTTCCTGATCCTGCCGGCGATTACACTGTTCTCATCGGAGATTGGTACAAGTCCAACCACACGGTAACAATTCCTTTTCTCCTGCTATAAAATTAAATATTATTAAGTTTTTCGTAATTAATTAATACATGTCATATAAAAATAGCTACTCCTCCTTTACTTTTTGGAATTTTAGAGAATTTTAATTTTTGTTTATTTATTGCGATATTCAACACGTTATCATAGTGTTTAATTAATTTAAGGAAACGTTTATTTATTAGTGGAAACAGAATAATATAGAATACTATAAATAGACTTTATGTTATTTTATTAAAGTCGAAACTAGAAGCTTATTGTGCTTAGTCTAGACACTTACGTTTTGTTTAGGATGGATGGTGTAAAGTGAAAGATTAAATAAATAAATAAATAAAAAATAGTGAAATTTGAAACTGTTTAGATTAAAAAAAGTGAAATATATATATATATATATATATTTATTATTTATATTTAATATATTATTTTAATTATTTCTTTAGTGTAATTAAAATGTAAAGATTCAGAAAAAGTTAACCATTTATCTAATTATATTATGAACTATGGTTATTTAATGCAATTATAAGTAAATAAAATTTACAATGTAATTGATTATATTCAGAAATTTTAATGTTATATAATTAATTATATTTTAAAATATAGTTGATTATATGTTTTGTGTGCAAATCTCTGTATTTATGGCCTTTGTTTACTTTTGTTTCTTTTTCTTTATTTTTTAATGTTTTTATTTCTCAAATTTTACTTATTCTCTTATTTCTTAACTCTGTCAAACTTTTTTGTTGCCTTGAAACAAACGAGGAAGAAACAATTTTCCACAACCTTAGCTTAGAAGCAAGGGATTATCCCAACCTACAAAAAGCAAAAACATCCATTACCATGCCTTTCTCTTATTCTGTCTTTCTTGGAGTGAAGGAGAAGGAAAATTTAATTACTATTATTATAAGGTTAGAGAAACTTTTAATGTTTTTAAATATGATATGTATTAAAATTAAAATTAAAGTTTTGAAGTTAATTTTGTCCAAGAACTTATTTTATTGATTCTAAAAGTAAATAGTGTTTTTTTTTAATATGTCGATAAAAAAATGAACTCATAAATTTTTGAAAAAAATGATATTTTAACAAAGTTTTTTTTCATAAATTTTGACAAATTATCAATTTGAATAAAAAAAATACAAATTTAATACCTTATTTTGATTAAAAAATTATTCATTTTAATTCTATTTATAAAAACTTTGTCAAAATAAAAATCTTTCTCAAAACATAATTTTCCACTTTCGAATAACTGTATGCTAAGTTATAAATATGAGACAGAACTCGTGAAGAGTCATAAATAGCTGACATGCATGAATGCGTTGACTTGGTTGGGTGGCAATTCCTAGCCCTCCCATGCATTGCGTGTTAATAAATATTCATTCATTGATTCATTCATCACATTTTGAAAATCGCAAACTTGACATCACATTTTTTGGATTCTGTGATAAGAGACAACTTCCCCAATCGGTCACTGAAAATTGACAAGTGCTGATAATCGTAAAATCCAATAATTTAAAAGTGGTTGGAGAAATCGAATAGAATTAATCTATTTAAATATTGCATTATTATTTAATTATTATTAATACACATTTAACAAATTTGATGGGGACTACACGTAAGTCACCATAATCGAAGAAAAGATAAAAGGACAATAGGAAAAAGAATAAACTGTTTAACAAATATCAAGCGAATAATTAGTTTCTTATCACTTGTATGTCTAATAGAAATTAAAGATCCTATTAATATGTTTGAAATATTTTATGTTTAATGTTTTTAATTGACAAACTTTGTTCTAATAATGTCCCCTTGTATACTTCGTACATAAATAAAATATAGCCTTAAAGTAGTTGCTTACAAGATTTTAAAACTTTTGAATTATTGATGATAATTTATTTAATTTAAACACTTTTATTTGTATGAATAAATATTCTACTTATCTATCTGTTTATTTGTCAAGAATTTGGAAAATTTGCTAATTATAAAATTAAATTAAACCAAATTTGTTTGTTTGTTTTTTTTCTCTCTTTTTACTAAGAGCAATGATGTGCCATTTTTTAAGTGACTTTTGAATATTGAGAATGAGAAAAAGAAAAAATGAAAAATCACTTACAAGATGACACCTAAAGTTGTAAGAGAAAATTGTTAAAATTTAGTAGTTAAAAAATCATTTTTCTTTTACTAAATTTGTGGAGATCGATTGGAGAAGTGTTAGTCTTTAATAAGTGGATTTTAACTCACAAAAATTTAAGATGAGATTTGTATTAATTTTTGTAGATGAGGTAAGATCTTCAACAATTTCTAGTATCATTTTTATTCGAAAGATAAAAGAAATAAACGATGTTTTTCGGATTATATGCAGACTCTGAAAGCCCATGTTGATAACGGTAAGAAGCTTCCTTTCCCCGATGGAATCCTTATCAATGGTCGTGGACCTAATGGAGTGGCTTTCAACGTTGAACAAGGTACGATAATAAACCCTTGATATTTACTTCAAAAACTTAGGATAATCACGATACATTAATATGTTTATGATGTTTATGATGTTGACAACAGGAAAAACTTACAGACTCAGAATATCAAATGTGGGGCTGCAACATTCCCTTAACTTTCGCATTCAGAACCACAAAATGAAGCTGGTGGAAGTGGAAGGAACACACACTGTTCAAACTACGTACTCCTCTCTTGACGTTCATGTGGGACAATCTTATTCAGTGTTGGTAACTGCAGATCAACCTGCTCAGGACTATTACATTGTAGCTTCCTCACGATTCTCCTACAAGGTTCTCACCACCACCGCAGTTCTTCGTTATAGCAACTCTGCAGGCCCAGTATCAGGCCCACCCCCCGGTGGACCTACCATCCAGATTGATTGGTCCTTGAATCAGGCCCGCTCAATCAGGTATTCTGTTGTACAAATTGATACAAATTCATATAATATTTAAGTTGGTAGTCTTGGACTTTATTATATTTACTAATTCAATTTTGGTTTCTCTATTTTAAAATGATTATTCCATGTAAAATCATTTTTTGACAACTTGAGGTGTTATCGTTGGAGAAAATTACCAAAATTTAATTGTCTAAATATAATTGCTTTTTTTATTAGTGTTAATTTTAACTTTGAAAAGTACTTGTTCAGGACTAACCTTACCGCAAGTGGACCAAGACCGAACCCGCAAGGGTCGTACCATTACGGTCTGATAAACACGAGCAGGACCATCGTACTAGCGAGTTCCGCTGGTCAAGTGAATGGGAAACAAAGATACGCACTGAACAGCGTGTCTTATGTTGCCCCAGACACCCCTCTGAAGCTCGCAGATTACTTCAAAATCTCGGGTGTTTTCCGCCCGGGAAGCATATCCGACAGACCCACTGGTGGTGGCATCTACCTTGACACATCCGTTTTACAAACTGACTACAGAAGTTTTGTGGAGTTTGTCTTCCAAAACAACGAGAACATCGTTCAAAGCTATCATCTCGATGGCTACTCTTTCTTTGTCGTCGGGTAAGTTCTTGCAACTTTGCATACTCAAATTTAATTAACCACACTATGTTTTTACTAAAATATGTAAAAAACTGTTTATGTTATGCAGCATGGATGGGGGACAGTGGACACCTGCTAGCAGGAACCAGTACAACCTCCACGATGCAGTTTCTCGTTGCACGACACAGGTGAGTATCATACATGTGTGTTTTTTTTTTGTGTGGTCTAACAACGTTGTTGATGTATTCTGTTTCTGACTGGAAGCTTTGATTGTTGATTTTGTTCAGGTATATCCGATGTCATGGACTGCTATTTATGTTGCCCTTGACAACGTGGGAATGTGGAACTTGAGGTCTGAGTTTTGGGCACGACAGTACCTTGGGCAACAGTTATATTTGCGGGTTTTTACAACATCAACCTCAATCAGAGACGAGTTCCCTGTTCCAAAGAATGCAATTCTTTGTGGCAGGGCAAGCGGTAGACACACGCGACCACTCTGAAGGGTTGACGCTAGTAGAAGAAGCATTCTAGCCTTAGAATATGAAGAGTAGTTAACTACTTATAATTTTATTGTTGAGTGCTTTCGTTTATTTATGGTAGTGAAACGATGAATATGAATGATTTTACTCCTAAATGACCCCAGCTCGAGGTCGCATTAATTCTTTTCCAGAGAAACATGTATTATCTCCGATTTTACTTGTGTTGTTGTTCTTGAGGTGAATCTGATTTACAACTTATAATTCATTTCATTGTTGTGCTGTTGTGATGCTTTTAGTTTCAGTTGCTACATACACAATTTTAACACTGATAAACAAATTGAGGTCGCGTATTTGGCCGTGATTTTAAAAGTTTTATTAACAATAAGAAAATTGTGTATTAAATTAATGTTTTATACATTTTTTTTTTAAATGTTCACTTTTACAATTTCATTCGATTCTTTTCTATCTTATTGGAATATAGTTGTGAGAGTAAATTTTACGTTAAAAAAAAAGTTGAGTATTATGATATAAACGAAAGATTTTGAGTTATGATTAATATCAATTCCTTTTAATATATTTGATTCATGTTTTATTGATAACTCTATGGAAAAAGTTATTATTAATATTTATAATTTATAAATTTATTATCTTGAATCGAAGAAAATATTGATATAAGTTTGAATTTATGTTTTATTAATATTATTTCCTTTTTATAATATTATCTTAAAATATACATCACTAATATTAGAGTTAAATATATTTTATTTTGATAAAAGAAATAAAATTTTTAAGTTATCTTTTTTCGAGTCGAGTCGTTAGATTTTTTATAATTATTGATCAATTAATTAATCTCTAAAGTAATTGTTATTTACAGTTTTAATATTAGTAATATTTTGTATTTTATCATTGTATTCTCTCAATTTGCTTACAATATCAAAAGTTTTTTCACTTACTTCTTTCTTATGCTCTTCTATGTTATTATTCACCACTACCATAACAATTATTTGCTACAACTTATAATAAGAACTTTGTTAGTAGGAAAGATGATGTATTTTTTATTTGTCATCCTTATGACTCCAGAAATTAAAAAAAAAAAAGATCATTTGAATAATTAATCAGCCAAATTCTGTATCCAAATATTTACGAAAAACTATTTACAAAAGCGAAAATTTATGAAAAAAAAATATTTATTTTTAATTTTAAAATTTAATATCCAAATTTGAAACACCACATCAACGAACTTCACTTCACTTTTTATATCTATTAATTATTGTACATTGTGCAATTAGGGATGGCAACGGGGCGGGGACGGGTTTTGCTATCCCATACCCATCCCCGCATAAAAAATCCATCCCCATCCCCATACCCAAATTCAACGGGTATCAAACTTTTTTCCCACCCCATCCCTACCGGGTAACGGGTATAATCTTGTACCCATACTCGTACCCGTGTTCTAACTACTTCAATATTAATTTTTATAAAAGAAAAAAAATTACGGTAAAGAAAACATAATATTATGAACTATTCAATATTAGGAGGATTTTCTTCGATGCCAAATACCTTAAAATAAATTATAATTGTTTGCATTTTATATTAGAATACCAAATAAAATTTCATGTGAACCAAAACATTTATTAAATTTGCAAACTACAACATTGATGAACTTAGTTGATAAAATTAAAAAATATTTCAAAAAAATATAAAAGG
>Ga0099823_1001813_pt1 | contig 18453 bp, 7 predicted proteins | sample CowpearedBW_FD_76831 | JGI IMG/M metagenome (GOLD analysis project Ga0099823, IMG submission 76831) | Root nodule microbial communities of legume samples collected from California, USA - Cow pea red BW | ecosystem: Host-associated > Plants > Roots > Nodule | place: USA: California | collected...
ATATATATTCTGCATATAAAACATAATTCATAATATTTTTATTTCTAGATTCTGATGCGTGCTGTTTGGTGCACCGTAACTAATGTCTTGATTTAAGGAATAGATGAAAGATCGCTGTTTCTTTCAGTCCAGACACCATGCACTTACAGCTTCAAAGTTTCTGCTGTTAAATTGCATCGGATAAGTTCACAGTCATTTTACGGGAAGAACGGATAAGTTCACAGTCATTTTACGGGAAGAACGAAAGTTGCAGGCATATAATTAACTATAATTACTGTTATATTATATTATTTTATGGTATCAGCATAGTCAAAACATAAATGGCAATACCACTAATTTCTATGTTTTTTTTCCTCGTCTCTTTCATCCCTCACTTCCACTTGTTTCTCCCTACTCAAAGAGAGTAACCCTTCGTTGCACCCCTTCCTGCCTCCACCAGGTAAACGTATTGGCTAAGACTTTAGGAAATAATTTAAAAACAAACACATATATATAGTATAATACATGTGATATTAATGTAAGAAAACTACTACCAAAGTTCTATTTAGGTCAATAAAATGATCAATTTACAAATTTTTTAAAGACCTTTGTGAAAAAAAAAATTGAAATAGACTGATAGATAAGATTTTTATACAAACTAGATCTTTAAAATATACATAAAAAAAATAGATAAAACATAGACCTTCTAAAACTTTTCGACAAAGTCAAATGTAAACAGGTTTAACCAAGCCTAACTGATCTATTTCCCCATCTAGTGTCAACTAATTGTTGCTCTTTACTTCTGTACATGCAAATCTTATAAATATAACATGACACTTCCTTGTTTTAATTATTATATATTATGCAATTATTTATATTTTAATATTTAATTTAAAACATTTAAGTTTCTGGATATGATAGACTCGACCTCACCAACTCATTGATTGATTTAATTAATTTGAGATAATATTTTTATAAAAATAAAGTTTAGTCAAATTTGATATGGAAGTATTTAAATCAATTTTGGTAATCAGGCATATAATTGCAAGTGTTCTCTATTTCATTTTCTTGCCAAACAAGTATTATTTATATACATCACTCCACTTAAAAACCATGAAAACAAATATAGGATTAGGTTTGTTTAGTTTTCTTAAAATGAAAATTGTCATTTTTAAGGCGTTAACATATTCATGTTTCCAAAAAATTAAAATATTAATGTATTTAATTCCCTTTTATTGCAAATTTTGACACTGTTCTAATAGTTCAAACACATAGTGAGAGTATGAAAAGCGCATTGAGCGATGATATTATATTGACACTAAATTGTGGCACTGCTTTGATATAAAGTGTGGAATCCTCTCTCTATACCCTGCTGTTGCAGTGTTGTGCTTCCAAACAAATTTGAGATACTCGAGTTAAACGGGTATCTCTCTATTATTGTGTCCCCACGTGCTTCTGCTACACACCCTTATCTCCTTCTCCATCCATAAGCCAAGTAAGAAGCATCTTAATCGAAATGGCTTTTTAATTTGTTATTTTGTCTGAGAATTAAACGTTTGATTTGTGACATGGTGACATGATTAAGAAATGTTGAGTGGGAAATAGCAGCAGGGTCGTACCCATGGTTGCTCACATGGATCTGAATCTAATAAGTGACATCGTACAAAGAGGCACAGGATTGGTCCCCCTGGGTAAATGATATACCCCAAAAATATGTAGCATGAGTTAGAGCAGCTAGGCCACCAATTTCTGTAAATCGTGAACAAATTCGCTAGATTTTTGGCACAAAAGTGGCTTCCAAGTTACCTGCTAAGAAGCAACAGATTCTATATATTTGGCCCATAATATCCCTAATTCCTTCGTTTGGGCCCAGAAAATCTCTTAATCTTGGCATGGTTTCTCAGAGGGAAATATGATACATGTTCAGGCAGCACCATGTGCTTCCCTACTGGCGTTTAGCCTACAGCTTGGTGGTTACTAGTTACGACACAAGTAATTACAGGTGTAGACCCACCACCTTCCATCACCTCCACTCTTTTTTTCTCTTTCTTATGTTTCCACTTTTTATCAACATCTTCTCTACCACACATCGATTACGAACATACACTATTAACTACAATTCAAACTCCCACTGTAGATCATGCTTCCTCAATCTCAGTAAACAATCCTTGTTTTCAAAAGGAGAGTTTATAACTCATATTCATCACCCCAAACACAGACCAAGATTCCCATTGAAACTCAACAAACCATTCAAAGTTCGAAATAACTGAGGTACCAATATTAAAATCACAAAGTATCATAAATAAATTGCAACAGCTGTCGGCAGATAAATGCTGCGAAAGCATGTGTGTGTTCTTTACTCTACTGTCCGCCTCTCGTTTCAACCGGTTCCAGCATTTTTGTTTCCATTTCAAATAATATTAATGAACCATTCTGCATTTATTGTAAAGTATATATACGTAGGAAATGAATAAAAAAACATAAATGAAAGAGAATCTAATTAATGTATTAAAAAGAATACATAATATAATACTCTTCATAATGTTTGTGATTTGAAAGTGTGAGCTGATGTTAGATTTACAATAAAAATTAGGTGGAGAGTTATGTGATTATGCAGTTGAGTTTAAGAAAGCTATGGTAATGAGTAAGGAGGTTGTAAGCTAGTTATATAACTAACCTGAAGACCAGTAATGTAAAGCCACGTGTCTGTTTCCATCTCCGTCTTGATATATGTATAGTGACAAGTGATAGTTTGGGAGGTACAATAATGCAAAAATGCAGTTGCCGAAACACGGTGAGTCGCATCCCTCACATGTAATGTTTGTGATGAGAAGAGGATTTGTCCTAGCTGTTGCCTGGTGCATCTAGCATGTGGACTCTAAAATGGCGAAACAAATGAGGGTCTAGTTTGTCTCTCTTTCCACTTCGGTAGTGTGTGCACTTTTAGGCTTACTTTTATCTCAGCTATTGTCAAATTAAAGATGCATCAGTATTTTGTGAAGACAAATGAAAATTATGTGTAGGCCGTAGCATGTCTATGATACTCCTAATATGCTATATTGGAGGAAATGGGAATTCAATAATGATGTGTAAGTATCATATAATTGGGTTGAATTGATTGGGAGATGGGGCTACATATAACAACTCATGCCTCAAATTCTACAATTGATGATGCACTCAGAATAATAACACAATCATGTACAATAATTACCTCAACATGATTATTAGTCAGTACAAGCAGGTTTCTGGATGATGTATTAGTCTGCAAATTAAACAAGTCAATGTCAGAATTTTCTGTCCCCTTGGCTCCTACTTACTCAATATAAAGTTCAGCACTTTTGAGTAAAACAAAGCTCCTCAACTTTGATTAATTTATTTCTGCTTCCTTTATCAAATGTAAGTTGCATGATCATGGTAATCCATTGTAGGGGGCAATTGATGAGTCGAGCAAGACAAATGTGTGTCATTTTCATAATATGTCCTGCCAGAGGTCCCGTTTTGAAATTTTTAACCACATTATTGCACAAATTGCCTAAAGAGATTAGGTCTAAATGATGTGAGTTCATATAGCCTCATCACTCATGAATAACATGACATTGTACCGAAGAACAATGCATTTATTGCTTGGTAGATCAGTTTATCCTTACAGTACTTTCTTCGTCTTCTTTTCTGCAGATGTTGATAGCCAGGTCCATTTACCTACTTCGTCATTTATTTTAGAGTTTTATTCTATGATTATATTCAGTTAATTCATGGTTGATTGATATTAACTATTGTTGCATGCTGTAATACAACCAAATGTATCTTTTTCTCCATACTTTCCCTTCATAAGAAAAAGTGTCAGTGTCAGTATAAGGTGATCGATCAACTATATGCTACAACTTTCCAAATCTCAGACATTTTGATCTTTTTTCTTTGAGTTTTCCCCAGTTTACCTTTGTAAAGCATGATGATCGTCATAAGATCTTTTAACATGTTTTTCTTTTCAGTTTTTATCTTTTTGCATGGTTTGCATGATACAGGGAGGTTGTAAAATATTTTTAATCCGTGATCATCCATATTTTTAGTGACAACAGCATTTGGTCTTTTTAACTGGTCTCTATGTTTGAACATTTTGAGTCGCTTCAAACTTCAAAAGGGTCTTGTTTCAGTGTGATGATGAGTAATCTGGCTTAGAACTCTGGCCTGTACTATTTCATCATTCAAGTTGTACCCATTTCTGCCACCACAGAAGACACAATGTATTCGTTTCTCCCTGGAAGTCCTCTGACTAAAAAACCGTCATTCATCATTATCTTCTTCTTTTTGCAGATAGAATATGAAGCATCTTATATGCAAGCTGTGGCTGGGAACATGCACACACACACACACTCTGCACCTTGAAATTAGAAAAGGGTAACTTTGATTTATACCGTTGTGCTTCAAGCCTAGATTGCTGTAGCAGGCTATTTTCAATAATCTACTGGTCTCGCGGGTCTTGTCTCCTTTCTCTTGTCTTTACACATGTCTTATAGAATATGAGTTGCACATGTGAGATGTGGCTTTTCTTTCCTTGATGTTACGTACCCTTCCTTCCCTTTTTCTTTCTGAGTTCTTGCACACAGATAAAGCAGTGTGATTGTGACATGTTTTCCTGAGAAAAATTAAGCTTCAACAACATAAAACAATACCTACTTTTGGCCAAAGGTTTCTATATGTTCTAACTTACAACAAAAGTTTAAGATATTTTTAGCATTTTACTTGTAGGATTTATTCTGTTTACATAGGTCTACTGATGTTACAACAAAGCTCAATTTGCCTCACCTTTTGGTAATTACTGATGAACTTATTTTTTGTTGTTGATGACCATTAGGGTCATACTTGGTTCGTTTATGTTCTAAGCATCCTAACCACTTTTTCTAAGAATCTATGTATCAGTGAACAGTATATAAAAATATATGCAATTTCTATAATTCTTGAATCATTGTACTCAAATGAATATCAAAGTTAGAATTTCAGACAACATCCACCAGCATAGACTAATAATTAAATGCTTTATCTATAGGTCAACTCTGGGAGATCCCCACAATGGCACAAACAATGATGCTGACATAAGAACTCCTCCCACATGCACCAGTAGAGGAACTTGTAAGCGCCATTTGAATACTCAAATATGTTAGTGTGTCACTACAATAAAATTGTATAAGTAATGACAAATACCTTGTAAAGTTACAAGACGTTAATTTAATATTACGTTCTCCATTTATCAACTCAGAAGCCTTATCCGTTATATATATGGATGCAAGAATCTGTGATCTTCTTTTCAGAATCCTTATTTGTTACAAAACATAGTTCTGTCTATGTTCTAATCCTGTAATTTTCCGTACTAGGTAATATAAAACCATGCAGACATGTAAGCCACTTTGTTCAGCTTTGGGGCTTCCTGTTGATCTTCTGATATTTATCATTTTTTTTTTATTTCTATCACATTATATCATGTATATAATATAACGCATAGTTCTTTTCCTTAGCAAGTATATATATATCCTTTAGTATGTTATGTATATCAGTTATTTTCATTCTTTTTTTCATTACTAATTATATATATAATTTTTTTTCTTCTTTTATTTGTACTTGTTCTAGGCAAAAAGTACTAAATCCAATCAGTCAAAGCATTCACTATGCTATGCATTTTTTATAATTTCTTCACCCTTTATGTAGTTCTGACCCCATACATTTTAACATGTCAACCTTTAAGGGTCTTTAAAGTTCTCTTCACTCTTTTATTGCTTCTATTAAATTCGTTGACTCGCTTAAATGCGTCTTTAACCGCCAAACCTCTAATATTCTCTAACATCCTTATACATATGACCTGATCGAGATTAAAACCTAGAATCTGAGCATCATTTGGCCCAAAGACCTAATCGGCATTGGGCTTACACCACGATACTATATGTTTCTTCTTTCCATTCCACTAGAGTTTATAATTACAAATTTTTCTAGTTACTAACATTCATTTGTATGGATAATATCATCTCTTATTTTAAAGTTGTATTATATTGATGTTGTTTTCAACATCAACACATGGTTATTTTAAAATTGTATTATATTAATATCATATCTTATTTAGTTCCTATATTTTTTCAAAACTCCTACTTTATTTTTACATAAATGGAGGAAACATATTAATTAGGGGATTAATATGAAGTGTGGGAGGTATGTCAAAATTGACCACTATGTACTATGTATTAGGGATGGTAATGTGCGCTGATCCAACCCATTTAGGCCCACCCCGCACATGACTCACAAAATGTGGGCCGAGCTGACTTGGCCTGTAAAATGTAGGTTAGGTTGACTCGTTCTTTTTTTTAACTCTTATTGTAAAGCTTTTAATGTTCAACAAATTGGAAAACTTTAACAAGTTCACAAAATTAAACAAAGGCTTTAGGAAGTTGGATGATAAATTGATAATTCAACATTGTCATCATATTCATATTCATACTTTGACGTACATGATGTATTTTTCAAATTTTAGGACATTCAAAAATACATAATACTTATCTTTTCCATTCATATAAGAATTTGGAATGTTCATGCAAAAGTTTAGAAGGAAAGTAAATTATATACACAAGTGCAAGTTTCTCTTTTTTTATGTGGGTCAACCCACGCGAATCAACCCAAGCAGGTCAGCCCGCGTGGGCTGCAGACTTTGTAGGTCAGGCTTTTACATGCTAGCGGGCTCAATATCTTGACTCACCCCGCGTTTTTTTGGCAGGCCGACTCGCCGAACCAAACCTACATTACCACCTCTATTATGGGTCTTTTTAGAATGATTGACACTTCTATAGTCGAAACCAATGTTAAAGTCAACAAAACATATTCCTAAAAAAATAACTTAATTGTGAACAATTTTCGTGATCCAACTAATTCTCGAAAAGGTTGTTGTAGTCGCAACATAAAACAAGTCTAGGTAATTTGGCGATTCCATGTATTTAAATTGATATTTTCAAAAAAACAATTCGTACACAAATAATGAAATATGAAAGTGAGAACAAAATTCATATAACATAATTTCTTATCAAGACATTTCAATCAAAAATTTTCCATTTTATTTTACATTAGAAAAATTTGAATATAATTTGGCTAGTTGGGATAAATGAGTTTCATCATGATTAATAACAAAATAATACAAAAATGTTTCATCTTAAGTAACTTACTCATTTAAATATTCAAGGTTATGCCTCCAACTAATGTCATCAATTTTTTATTTATTATAAAATTATTATTTAAAAAAATAAGACTAATCTTTTCATATTTATTCGTCAAAACAAATAATAAATATTAAAAATCAAAAAATATAAATAGTTAAAGAAGATCGATACATAATTATAGATAAATAATATAAATAGGATTAATGTATAAATAATATAAATAAAAATAAAAAGGATGATAACAGACCTCACTGAGCATAAATATGAATAAATAATTAAATATAATGAAATTATAGGACACCTCGCTTACCTTAATTAGAACTATCAAAACGGGTAAGCCAACTTGACCCGGATCCACCACGGGTTAATGATTTAGTGAGCCAACCTAACCTAGCTCACCTTCTAGCGAGCCAAAAAAATTCGAACTCGGCCTGACCCACTACGGGTTGGCGGGTTAAACAGGTTGACTCACGAGTTCACTTAATTAAAAAATATATAATTTTTTTATTTATTTTTCAATCAAAACTAAATTATAATTCTAATTAAAATCTAAATAAACTTTAATACAATCCAAATATGAAACAAAATAAAAAAAAATACAAATTGTTCATGTGTTGGCAAAAAAAAAAAAACCTAACATGACCAAATGTAAAGCCCAACTTAATAAAAAAACACTTGTGTGACACTTTTATCTGCGAGTTGGTGAGCCAACCCGGCTCACCACGGGTTCAACCCGGATGAATCGGGTTCTAAATGAGCTGGGTAAAAAATCAACCCGTATTAAAATTTGTAAAAAAATTTCAACCCAACCCGATCCAAACTCGTGGTGAGCCGAGCTGGCTCGCGGATTCCAACCCATTTTGACAACTCTAACCTTAACAACTATGTTCTATAATGAAATATAAAATGAATATAATTTCAAATGTCTCTTTTCCTTACCTTAACAACTTAACAAGATATATTGGACTAAGAGTGTTTAAATATAACTATGATTTCTTCCTATTCTTCTCTTTATGATTTCTTCCTATTCTTCTCTTTATCTCTCTCCTTTCTCTAATTTATAACCTAATTTTATTAAAATTTTATTTATTTTATTGCAAGTAATATTACTTGCATTAAGATTTTACCAATGTTTATCACATCAACGTGCTCCTTAATTTCGATAGTGTGGAGTATTTTTCTTTAAAATAATTCATGTTAGGACACTTAATTTTTCCTTTATCATCACTAACATTGCATTGGACAAAACTAAGTTTATTTTTCACTCCTAGTTTATAATAACTACTTTTGTATGTTGAATTAATCCAAATCTAATTAATTAAATAATTATATTTTAATGTTGCTAAAAAATAAAATATAGTTATACGTAAAAACAAGTTTTAATTAACATAAAAACCAATAAAAAAATAATGTTAACCGTTAAAAAGTTTACCAAAAAAATTAATTAAATATGAATGTGAGACTTCATTGAATGGAGAGATATTGTTTGGAAATTTCTAAAAGATATCACTACTAAAAACAATCATACTTCTTGTTAATTTTGTTTTAAATTTTTTTCGTAGATAATACTTACAAATTTTGTTGTGAAAATAAAATTGCAAGAAATTGTTATCAATTTTCTTGCAAAATATAATGTATAAAATACGTTTCAGAAATACTTACAAATTTTATAATTTTGTAGGAAATGATTATCCACAAATGAATTATCTGTTAATTAAAATTCTTAGAAAAAATAACAGAAAAAAATATTTTCTTGCAAATTTTTTTAACAAATTTGCAAGTAAAATTTCATGTAATACGAGATTTACTAGTAGTGTATTTTTGTTTTTATAAAATTTGTTATATAAATTTATATTATTTTAATTAATTGAGTTAATTATTCAATTTTCAATGTAAAAATGATGAAATTAATGATAGTTAATTATGCCTTAACCTAGATGGTATTAGTTAGCATTCTCCTATTAGATATCACATTTTACTTCAATAACAAATCTAACTAATCTCTTATAACATCATTACATTTTCATGAATTTTTCTAATATACATTTTAATGATTGTGAATTTAATTTGAATTACTCAATCTATTTCAAATTAATTGAAATCTACAAGTTACATTTAAATATATACAACAAATCAAGTTTTAAATTTATAAATGCAAGTTTCAATTCAATCCAATCACCTTATAAGCTTTTTTATTTAATATAATCAATTAATATCTATAAGCAACACATTCTAAACAAATATATAATTCAATGACACTTATTAATTAGTTCAACAAATTAATGATGAAATAATAAATACAAATAACTATCTTGAATGTTACAATGTGGATCCAAAGCAAAAAAAAAAAACACTAAGAAAGACAGAAACAATTATGTCACACACTAAATGAAACATAAACCAATGGAGGTGGAGACTGGAGGAGACACTAATAACACATGGAGAATTACAAACACAAAAGTGTATGTATATAATGCTACCAATGACACAAGCAAATAAATATTGAAGGTAAGACTTACACAAACAATTCTTTTAATAATCTTCATAAAAAGATTTAAATGATAACAACTATACACATAATCATTGGTGGTGATTACTGATGAAATATCGTTATTATAAAATTGTCATATTGGCTTTTCTTTTTGTCAACAGTTTTTTTTATATCAATAATCATTAAAAAACATTATGATAATTTTATATATAAATAACTTTTTCTCAAACATTCTTCTATACAAGAGATTTAAAAATTAATGAATATATATTTATATATAAGTTAATCAATATTTTATATTTTAAGTTCAATTTAAAAATATTTAAGAGTAAATTAAAATATGGTCATTTTTAACAACAAATATGATTATTTCAACATTTTTCTATTATAGGAAAAAATTATAATTTAGGTATGACAAATTTTACTATTTTCACATACTAGACACTTTATGTGGGGTATTTTCATTCTTTTTTAGGTATGGAAGAAATTAAAAAGTGTAATATATGAGAAAAATAAGAAGCTGAGTTGGAAAATAATTGACATGGCAAACATGGTCCCCGTGGTTCCCATGGGAAGTTGGTTGGCACACGCGTTGGGAAAATCCTTTAGCTTTGGTTCCATCTGATGCATCCTTGTGGAGGCCACGCGCCAAAACTTCTTAATATGTCTTTTGCACACTTCTCCAAGACTAATATTTTATTTTTAGGATAATAATATTTTGAGTAATAAATTTTGATAACTTTTTTTATCATAAAATGTTATTTTTAAATAATTTTAAAATATTAAGAATAAAAAAATTTATTTAAAAAATAATATATAAAATTATAAGAGAAATTTGTCGAAATTTAATAATATAAAAATATTTAATAGTTAAAAAATATTTTCCTTATTTTCAATAGTAGGATAAATTCGAGAACTGTCCCTAAAAACTTAAAACTGCATTTTTTTTTATAACAATTAAAAGTATATGTGTTCAAAATGAAAATAATTAGAAGGGCTTTGGTGTCTCTGTGCTATCAGGATTTGGAGTTCTTTTTTGAGCCTAAGATCTCTTCAAAACCGAAAGAAGCTTTTCTTCCTACACCCTGTGATTGCTACCTGCGTCCCACAGTAAAAAGCAAAATGATCAAAATATCCTTGAAGTTATAATTTTACCCTAATTCTAACTCTTTCTGCTTTCACTTTCACTTTGTTTATGGTTTTCTGGTTTACATGTCTCCATCACACCATATAGTCACCATTGAAGTCCACCACATTATCCCTGAGTTCATGCATTGTCACTATTTATTCTTCTTTTTGTCAAAGATCATGTGAGAGCGTTTGTTTTATTTTTTATTTTTCTTGGGATGCATGGGTATTTTAAAAGTCACAGGGGTGCTACTAGTAATTGTAATGATGTAAAAGAAAAAATTATCCATACGCGTTCTACATTTTCCGCACGATCTCATGAAGAAACAACTTAATTTGATCTATTATCTTAACATTTTTAACAATTAAGTCATACAATTTAAAATATATATATATATATATACCTTAATTAATTTGTATGTAATTTTTATTAAAATAAATAAAAATAAAAATAAAAATAATAATTATTATTATAATTTATGCATTATATAAATATATTATTTTTTAATGATGTTTGTTTTCTTTTAGTTTATTTAAATTATCTCTTTTATTTTATTTTATTTTATTTTCTTTGTTACACATTCTCACTCAAACAATCTATCCAAAACAGAGAAAGCTGAATATAGTAATAATTATATATATATATATATATATATATATATATATATATATATGGAGAAAAAATTAAGAAAACTTACGGGAGTATGAATTTAAGTTTGTGTAAATAAAAAATGTTTAAAAGAAAATCACGTGGCGAACTCATCGGTGATTGCTGATTGCACTGAATGAACTTGACCTGGCCACGCGCCTTCGTGTGACAGGTGCTATCCCGCCACACGCCATCGCGACAACCCAATCCTCTTTCCTCTTTCTTCTGCCCTAATTCTCATTTTCTAACTCTCTTATTTTTACTCCAAACTCCATCCTTCAATTTCACTGTTCCAATTCTATTTCTGTTCAGTCTCCTTAGCGGTTAGTAAGCAAAACCTCTTTCTCTTATGCGATTATGCAATTTTTCTGTTTTCTTTGTTTTATTCAGTTATCCCCTTTTATTATCCTCTGAATTTATTGATGCTCTGTTTGGCTGCTAAGAATTGTGAGAATTAAAATTGGGAATTCAACTTCTTTTCTCCATATCTCTATCTGATTGGATTGCTTGGGAGGGAATTGATTGTATCAAGAAACATGGATTTTTCTTTGGTATCCGACTCAAAAAAGAAAATTAAATATTTCTTGGGGTGTTCAATTTACTAGTCCTTACTTTTTATAAGAGGAGTAAGTGCAGTCAGTATTGAAGTAGTTTTGTTGTTTCCTGTTTGGGAAATTTTAGAATTTTGGTGCTGGAAGGCTTTGTTCACATGGGATCAGAAGGTGTGGCTCCTGCTGTTGTTGAGACATCAAAAAGCAGGTCAGCTATTCTCATGTTTTAATGGTGATATGTCATTTCATTGGGACAACTGCAAGAATAAGATCGATATGCTCATGTTGTCTCTCATTTTTAAAGAATGTGACAAGGGCTGGTAGTTTTTTCTCACAGTGGCAATTCCTTTTGTACTTCTTTGGTTCAAATTCATGTGGACAAATTTACTGAAATTGTCTGAAACATTTGATCTATTGATTTGATGCAAATATAATTGTAATTCTGTGGAGGAAAGCTATTAGTTAATTTGTCTGGCTGTACTTGTTAGGACAAAAGATTTGACCAGAACTATTGATAAAATTTTCTTCTAAAATTTTAAATTAAATTTTAAAATAGCTAATTTATAGAAGTTCTTCACCCAGTTTTTCCAAAAAATTGTTTTTGATTAATATTTAAACTAATTTTAATATCTGTGAGAAACTTAATTTATTTTACTTTCTTAATTTTCTTCTCTAATAATTACATATTGAGAAGTGTAAAAGAACAGGACTAATATCACTACTTTTTCACTTCTCTTGCATGACACTATTCTATGTGAAATTACAAGTTCATCTCTTGCATGAGTAGTTTTATGTGGAATTACAGGTTCTTCATCTGGATTCAGTTCTTGTAAACTTGATTTGCTTCAGGTCTTCTTCTGGTAAAATGAACCAAGGGAAAGTTCCCAAGAAAATTCACAAGGCTGAAAGGGAGAAAATGAAACGTGAACATTTGAATGAACTCTTTCTTGATCTTGCCAATGCACTTGGTAACCTCTTGTGCCACTATCCTGTATCTTGAATATGTTCAGACTTTACATCCTTGGTTTCTTATTACTCAACATGATTTTAAGTGTTTTTTGTCTTCCTTTTCTTGGTATTTTTTTTTTGTGAGGATAGATGTGAATGAGAACAATGGAAAGGCTTCTATATTGTGTGAAGCGGCTAGGTTGCTAAAAGACTTACTCTCTCAGATCGAGTCCCTCAAGAAAGAGAATGTCACACTGTTGTCTGAATCGCATTATGTAAGATGGACTCTCTTTTTCCTCCTTCATTTTTACCCTTTTGAGAGTGTTAAATAACATGTGGATGACTGGAAACACTTTGTATTTACTTAATACTTCGGCCAGATCCTTGAGCAAATTACCATTTCATCATATTTTTAAAATTGATAAGTTTATGTAGTGTCACACAGTAGCCTTGTTTCTCTTTTGATTTCACATGATTGCGTTCCTTGGGCAGGTGACCATGGAGAAAAATGAGCTGAAGGAGGAGAATTGTAGCCTAGAAACTCAAATTGAGAAACTTCAAGGAGAGATACAGGCAAGAGTTGCTCAATCTAAACCTGACCTGAATGTACCTCCTAATTTGGAACTTGAGCCACTGGAGCAGTCAAATTTTCCAGGACAGAGTCTCCAATTGCATACTATGGAACCTAACTTGCAGCAAGGATCTGCAGTTTTGCTTGTCCCTTTTCGTCCCGATCTTCAAGCTTCGTTTCCAGCTCCTAATGTTAACGAAGTAGCTCCAAATTCTAGTTCTGTTATCAGTAAACCGCATGCAAGGTATCCCACAGCTGCAGATTCATGGCCATCACAGCTGCTTGGATAGTAACCAAACTTCAATTTAATTTGTATAGTTTCGGCATTGGTTTAACATGCAACTAGCTTTCTTGGTAGCAATGCCTCTGTGGAGATTTCATGTATAAATTATATATATTCAATTATCAACTACTATCTCACTCGTTTGCTTTGTTTTCTTGTGGCTGAAAGCCACTGGTTACTTGTAGAAACGTACGTTTTTGGGTGCTTTTCCTCGGGACCACGTCTGATGAATGAGTCGTCTATTCTCGGATGCAATGTTTTCTTCACACATTTTTTTTAAGAAACTTTTTCTTCCGCCCATAACATGCCAAAATTATTATTTTCTTCCGCCCATAACAATATATTCAATGAATGAAGCAAAGACCGAATTCAGGTTTACATCCTTAAACTAAACATTTAATAATATAAGAGTTCACTCATGGTGCTTACGAAGGACTTACCAATTTGCATATAATTTGCATATCAATGACACACAAAATGTTACCCCTAAGTGCATGCTTTTTGTGAATGATATAATATTTGATTGAGGTATACTTTGAAAAACTAAGAGCTTTTGTGTAAGTGCGAGTAAAAAGAGTATGTGCATTACAATTTTAACAAAAGACAATAAATTTAACTTGAAAGAAAAAGCAGTAGAGAATATCATACTATAGGCTCCTAAGTTTGAATGTTCGGACCAATCGTATAAAACAACGGAGGAATCAATAAACATACCACATGACTATAACTTGGATGTAAAAGGACATTACAAATTATTTGTGATAACCACATAGTAATTCAATTAAAAATTGCATTTTAGTACATAATAGGAGTAACGAGACAGGATAGTCCGGTTCATTTTTGTTCGCCTGTCCTTAACCCGCCAAAGAGGATATCATTGGGTTGACCTATTACCATAAATGGGCCAGAAAATGTAACCTGCCCTATCACAGGACAGGCTAGCCCACTACTTTTTTCTTAAATCATTTTTAATTTTTAATTTTCAAAAAATTTTAAATTTGTATTTATAATTTTTGTCTTTATATATACTTATAAATGAATATTTAAAGCATATTTATTTATATAAATATTTTTTAAGCTTTTAATTGATCAATTAATATTTTTAATTAGATTAATTAAAATAATTATTACATTTACATGTTAAATTACTTCATTGTAATTAATAATTGAAACTTAGTTTATAAGATTAATGATTTAAATTATAATAGTAATGTATATTTATATCTTTACAAAAAGTATAATATAAAAAAGTTGATCTTTTAACTTGTTTTTAAATAAAAATTTTATAAAAAAAAGTCCACTCTTTGTCGCTCATGTTGGCAAATTAGACGGACCGGACCAAAACAGATTAGCGGATTAAAAATATTTATTTCGTTTTGGTAGACTGACTCATCAAGTCCAACTTACTTTACATCAATTTTAAAGGGATAATATGAATGATAAGTAACACTATAACAAAAATGATAGAATTTAATTTGAGATCAGAAGATAGAGGGAAACGACTTGAATTGGAATGAATTAAACTAAACTTTTACGTAATGTTTGATTCCAACGAGAGATTTTTAGGAAGTAAGAATTTGTAGATCAAGTTAAACAATCAATGCATCTTTTCACGAAGAACGAAGTCAATATTTTTTTAAACTTTCTTCGCATAACTGCAAAAATTTGCGATATATATTATATATATTAGAATGAAAAATATTTAATAATATTTTATATCTTTTATTATATATATTATTTCTATAAAAAATAATATAATATAAAAAAATACAATAAAATACTTCTTTTATTCTAATAAATATAATTAATTAAACTTCATAAAATATCTTTTTATTCTAATACAATAAATATTTATAATATATTAATAGAAACTAATTTTAAAAACATATTTAATCTATTATATCAATTGCATCATTCACATATTTTTACAAATTTTTTCTTTAAAATCTTTTATCCACTGCTTTAAATCTCTTATCTCTTAGTCTAAATAACATCATAATCAACTTTCCATATTTTTAAATTTGTCTATTCACTCTCCCTCATATTCATTCCTAGATCCAAATACGTTGTTAGAAATTAAAGTCATCCATCATTAGAGATGATAAAAAATTATATTAAATCATTTTAGTGAAAATTTATTGAAGTTAATTAACATTTTATTGGTTTTATTAAATCATAAATAACAAAATAAAGAAAAGGGATAGTAATTACTATACATATTATTGTTAGAATAATAGTTTATTAAATTTAATAAATTGAGTCGGTATTAATAATATCATAATTAAGAGATTACTAAATTTACTGGAATGAACATTGGAGTCTTGTGTTTTTTCTTATCTTTTATTTCTTAAGTATTTTAGCTGACAAAATTATTAACTTCTTAAAATGTTTACGGTTTTAGAATATTCCTATTTAAGAGGTCATATCATTATGAGTGAAATATAGGAAAAAAAAATTCTAGGCATCATGAGTAATGTTCTTTTTTAGACTTCTTTGCAGTGGCAACTGATAATGAAAAATTAAACATCATTTGTGGAGCCGACGAATCCTTTGTTTTATGATCAGTGTGACCATTGAGACGGTGACCCAGAATTTGGACAAAAAAAATTAAGATTAAATATGTTTTTGATTTTTTAATTTTCAGAAAATTTTAAAATTAATTTATTTTAAAATTTTGAATTAATTTAGTTTTTTCAAGGCATGTTGATTATTTTTTTTTAGACTCAAAAGTATTGATAGGTAATTAAACATGGTATACTTGAAAACAATGAAGTGCTCATAACAAAAAGAAGTTTGATGCACTAAAGCTTAAAAAATTTAAACCCAAGAACTATTTGTTCTGAGCCATCGGTGTATTTTGGGACCTGCAATTTTGTTATATTTGATTTTATGATATTTATAATAGATAAATGTTTTTTAATAGGGTAGCACAATAAAAAAAACTCTATAATTATATATATTTGTTGATTAAAAAAACTTGGGTTCAAATCAAGAAGCATCAAGGGTCTATAAAGACTAGACAACATCATTAACTTCGTGGTGAGTTTGAAATAATTCAGATAAGTATGGATAATTAATGTATATGTATGATGACATTTGTAATTAGGATTCTCACATATGGTGACATAATTGAAGAAATAAATGTTGTTAAAAAGATACTTTGATCTTTAACATCAAAATTTAATTTGTTGTGTGCTTTAAAAGAATAAGAAGGAATAGATGCTCTTTCACAAAAGTTCATTATTGGTGTAAAAATAATAAGGAAAATGGTTTTTTAATAACTAAATTTTGTTAACTTTATCTTACAATTTAAGGTTACAATTTAAGGTGACATCTTTTAAATGACTTTTAATTTTTTCATTTTTTCATTTATTTATATTTCAAAATCACTTTGAAGATGTCACCTCAGATTGTAAGAAAAAATTGTCAAAATTTAGTATCATTATCTAAATAACAAATTAAACAGTTATAAGCTGAAGAACAAACATTGAAAGCTTCTATCAATACTTCATTCCAACTAGGGGTGGTAATATGGGCTTGGCCAGACAGGCCAGTCCACAAGCCCGCCTAAAAAAGCACGAACTAGGATATTGAGTCTGCTGACCCACAAAAATTCGTAACCCGCACTAGCCCGGATATGATACATGTATTAGATACGACACGTATATGATTGTCAATATGTTTATTTTGAAAATAATATGATACAATATGTTATATATGTATATTGAGAAGTATATAGAAATTCTTAAAAGTATGGTATTATATAATTGTTATTGTGTGAATCTAAATTAAAATCATATCTATTAAACATTGTCATAATTAGATACTTTATTGTTAAGTATCAATAAAATATCTTAAAATATCGAACATTAATACATCTCACACACAAATACCCATTTGAAATATAGGTTCATCATAAAATTTTGTAATATAAGTCCTGTTATGGTGAATGAAATATATAAAGAAAGAGAAGATTGTCTATCAATTATTACATATGATAGGTAATTTTGAATGTAAATTTATTTGTTGGTCTCTCCGTATAATGTATATATTTAATAGTAAACAAAAGTAATAAACTTTTAATATGTAGTAACAAAATCCACTTAAGAAATTTATATATGATTAATAATAACTAATTCCGTTAATGAAATATTTTATTCTTTCTTTCACAACATTCTAATACTATCAGTCGAATTAATAGTTGAGTGTACACTTAATTATCTTTTTTAATCTTTATAAATATAATATAATCCCTCTTACATAATATAAAACTAAAATCCTTTAAATAGATATTAATACAGAGTAGAGGAAGTTATTTTTTGATCACACAAATAAAGTGAAGTTATTCTAGAAAAAAAGAAGCACAAAGGATAAAGCCCTTACATTAAGCATACTGTAAAGTAATGTTTTAAGAAAACAAAAGAAAATAAAAAGAGGTTGGTAGTTTAGTTAGGACAATGTCGGTGGCGGCAATTTCGTGATACCCACGGAAACCAAGATTCTTTTGCTTCACCTTCAATTTGACTTCGTAAGTTTAAATTTTTAAACAGTTTCAGAAATAAATATTTAAGAGTATTACACCTGTTTCTCTGGAAAATGAATAAATATATCAATACTAAATTACATTAAAAAATTAGTGATTTATTTATTATATAATTAAGGG
>Ga0099823_1001818_pt1 | contig 18431 bp, 8 predicted proteins | sample CowpearedBW_FD_76831 | JGI IMG/M metagenome (GOLD analysis project Ga0099823, IMG submission 76831) | Root nodule microbial communities of legume samples collected from California, USA - Cow pea red BW | ecosystem: Host-associated > Plants > Roots > Nodule | place: USA: California | collected...
CCGCCTCCAAATAATATTACATTAAGTTCGAGTCAAAGATCAAGTCAAGTGACCTAGACAGGTCCGAAGACCCAGACAGGCCCGACGACCCCAAACGGGCCCGTTTAGTTCGTCGGCCTCGTTTGAGTCGTCAGGTTCGTTCCGGTCATCGTGCTTGTCCAGGTTGTTGTCCGAGTCGTTTGGGTCGTCAAGCTCGTTCGGCTCGTCGGGCCCATTCATGTTGTCAGGCTCGTCTTTGTTGTCGGGCTTATCTGGGTTATTCTGTTCGTCGGGCTCGTCCAGGTCGTCAAGCTCGTCTAGGTCATCGGGTCGTCCCGGTCATTGGTCTTGTTCGATTCGTCGGGCACGTCTAGGTCGCCAGAAAATTTAATAATATATTTTAAAAAATAATATATTTTTCATGATGAAGATGTAAACCTATGGATTAGCCTTGACCCACAGGACTTTGGTGGAGTTTTTGATGGGGGCTTTTTTGTATGTGGGCTCTTTTGGCCCTAACCCACAGCCATATGGACTGAATCAAATTGACACCTCTAATCACTACTCTTAAAACTCTCACAAAAAAATATATTGATAAAATTTATAAATTATTTTAATTCATGTATATTATTACATATTTATAATAATATTATCATGTAAGTTTATTTAAAGTAGAAGTTGTCGAAGTATTTAAAGAAAAAAATTATAAACTAAACTAATGAAAATATTAAGTACAAATTTTAAATTAACATAATGATTGGATTGAGAAAATATATAGTTCCTCGATTACAATTCATTAAGTGCTTGAAACAAAATGTATAAACATGAATATATTTAAATAACATCTTGATGTTGTTACTTATCTGTTGACACATGGATAGCACTTATTCAAGTATCATCCATCGTCTAATAAGTTTGTGCTGAAGACAAACAATAAAATACTTAATTGTCATAGATTAGAAATATAACGTTGAAAATTCTAGTAACTTTTCAAAAAGAGTGAAAATTTCACCCTAACTTTCGCGCTTCCCATTTCGGTCATTTTTGGAAATAATTGTGCAACCTTCATTTTGGCCTCCCCTAGCCTCTCGCAACGTCACTAGAGCTTTTGCCTTTGTCGTTTGCGACTGCTAACGCAGCTGAGAGCTTGTGTCATTGTCTTCCCATCTTTGAATATCGTTGTTCGAACTTGGAACCTATAGGACGCTACTATTTAAGATCGCAGTTCGATGCCGCTCTTAGCCGTCACCTTGGTCGTTGTTTGATCACCGTTGTTCAATAGTCGTTGAGAGAAACTACAAGAGTTTGCCCCGCATTCCTCTTCGCTTCCTCAAAATGCTTCTAAGGGAGTGGTTCGCTTGCGATGGCTACTCAAATCACCGCCGCTTTTCCTCCCAGTATTCTCTGCTGCATCAAAGCCCTCCAAGATAGTTTTACATTTTAATTTTTATTTAGTTTGATTACATTTTTTTATTTAAATGTAGTAATATGAAATTAGTATTAAGTTAGACAAAATATGAAGTTAAATATTAGATTTTTTTAAACGAATTTTTCCTTGATTTCTTGACATTTACCACCAAGGCAAAAGAGTAGTGGCATACTTGTATTACAAACAAATAAGGTATAATTACAAATCTAATCTCCTAATTTTTTAGTTTAGTTCAATTTGGTTCCTTATTATTAGTTTGTTTAATTTAGTAATCCAGTTATTTTAAAGGGATCAATTTGTTCATTTCTGTGAAATTGGAATTAACATTTGTCCGTACATAACACATGTCAAGTTGTGAAATTTTTAATTCTTTAATTTTTTTTCTAAAAAGTTATAAATTGCTACGTGTCTTGTTACTGTCGTGTCACGTGGCAGTTTACAGTCATGACATGTGACAGTGATAATAATTGTTTTCAATTTAGTTTTCAATTTAAATTTTTTGTTCTGTTTAGCACTTCTATTTTTCAAAATGATTCAATTTTGTCCTCTCCAATTTGAGACCAAATTAGTAAATAAGTTTAATTACAACTTATATATACATGTTATAATAAATTTTTTTAATATATACATCAAATCAATTCACCTAAATACTAAAATTATTTTATTTTTTACACTTTTACCTTTATAATTTTTTACACTTGAAAATTTTTATACTTGAAATTTTTTACACTTGTAAAAAAGAAAATAATTTGAATATTTAGGTGTAATGATTTGATGTATAAATTCAAAACAATTATTTTAACATGTATATATAAAGTTATAATTAAACTTATTTACTAATTTGATATCAAGTTGTAAAAGACAAAATTGGATCGTGGGTTCTAAATTGAACCAAAAATTTAAATAGAGGACTAAATAGAAAACAACTATTACCACTAGCACATGTCATGATGATGAACTGCCACGTGGCATGAAGGTAACATGACACGTGGCAGATTATAAATTTTTAGAAAAAAAATTAAAAAATTTCACGGCTTGACACGTGTCCTGTACGGACACAATGTTAAGTCAAACCTAATGGAGATGACTAAATTGAACCCTTTTAAATAATTGGGGGACTAAATTGAACCAACCAATAATAAGGGAACCAAATTGAACTAAACAAAAAAATTAGGGGAATAAATCAGTAATTATACCAACAAAAAATTTAACGACTATTTTATTAATAACCATCATTAAAAGCTTTCCGCTTGTGAAATAATGATGGTTTAATACTTAACCATCGTAGATTTGAAATATAACCGTCGTTGAAAATCCTAGTAACTTTTTGAAGTAGTGAAAATTTAACCCTAACTTTCGTGCTTCCCATTTTGCTCATTTTTTGAAGTAATTGTGTAGCCTTCGCTTTTGCATACCCTAGCCTCTTGCAAAACCACTAGAGTCTTTGCATTCGTCACTTGCAACTGTTGACGCTGCTAAGAGCTTGTGGCATCGTCTTCCTAACTTTAAAAGTTGTTGTTCAAACCTGTTGGAGCCTATAGGACGCCAATATTTGAGATCGTAGTTCAACGCCGCTTTTAGTAACCTTTGTCTTCTCCGATCAACGTTGTTTGAACATCGTTTAGAGACACTGGTGGAGTTGCCCACACATTCTTGTTCGCTCCCTATTTATGCTTCTAAGGGACTGGTTCGCTTAGTTCGGGAGTGCCACTCAAACCATCGCTTCTTCTCCAAGTCTTCTCTGCTATATCCAAGCCTTCAAACTTAGCGATACATTTTAATTTTAATTTAGTTTGGTTAGAATTTTTATTTAAATATATTAGTTTGAAATTAGTATTAAGTTAGACAAAATGTGAAGTTAAATATTATTTTTTATTTATAAATGAATTTTTATTTTCTTGACATTTACCACAAAGGCAAAATCGTAGTGGCATAATGGAAATAAAAAATATATAACGACTATTCTACTAAATACAATCATTAAAAGCTTTTTGCATGTGAAATATAGACGATTTAGTACCTAACCGTCTTAGATTCGAAACATAACTACGATGTTACTAAGAACCGTCACTGAAAATTGTAGTAACTTTTGAAAAGAGTTACAATTCCACCCTAGCTTTCGCGCTTCCCATTTTGCTTATTTTAGAAATAATTGTGCAGCCTTCGTTTTCACCTCTCCTAGTCTCTTGCGATGCCACTAGAGCCTTTGCCTTCGTCGCTTGTGACTAGTGACGTTGTTGAGAGGTTGTGGCATCGTCTTCCATTCGTACTTATTTGAGCCACACTGCAGCAATGGAGCAAAAATATTGAGGACAAATTTATTTTAATAAAATGGAACTTCAATATGTTAAGATTTATTTCAAATAATACTTGTTCCTACAGAAAACAAATAAGATATGTTAGACACAAGTATTACCTTATCCTGGTCCGCCATCTCCTTAGTAGGCCTCTTCCCGGTTGATATATGTCGCTTGTGGGTATCTCGGTGTGATCGGTTTAGACCCGAGAGGGGTTACCTACAGAAGCGACTTCGAAGCTCAAGTCAGCGAAATCTCTAAGAATGTCAAATCTGGTGATTAGGAAAGTAATGAATGTGTACCTTTAATTCGTGGGGTCCATGCATATTTATAGATTATTAATTATGTCTGGCCACGTCATGAGTTGGGCCCTTGTTTGGGCTGTAGGTGGGTTTGGGCCTTAGCCTAGGCCCTTAATTTGATTATTGTAGGCTTGATGAATCTTAGAAGTGCTTTGATTTCGCTAAGTTTTCCAGAATGGCCGGTCTAGACCGGCTACTCTTTTAGCGGCTTAGGCCGCTATTATTCTTCTGTCGGCTTAGGCTGGTTACTCTATTTGTTCCGCGTATATATAGTGATTGTTTATTATTATTATTTGGTTGGACCGGCTAGGTGTGGTACAATACTTATTTTCTCTATACATTTAAAATAAGCATTCACTTTATTAGCTTTTGAATAAATAGTACTTCATTTTTTTTTTATTGAAATCTAAACTTACACTCATGTATATAAGATAACATGTATATAAGATAACATGATGATCAATATAACTTCTAGTAATACATTTTCTTCTCGTCCTACAAGTTGGACGGACCTCACAGAACCAATAAGCTACGATTTCCTTTTCAATCTTTAGTCATGGTTTCAGTTGTCGGTTTCAAATAAGGATGGGCAGGTAGGGTACGGATAATAGCTCCTCCTATCTTACTTGATGGATAAATATTCGCTCTGTACCAATCCTCACATCGTGCGGGTATCCGTTACACGGGTATTCACATATTTTTTTAATATCCATAGATATCCGCGAGTATTTACAAAAAAATAATTTAAAATATTAAACAACATATTTTAATCTTAAATTCAAATAAAATAGAATACATAACATTCATAAATTTCAAACAAAGTTCAAACAAAGTTCAAACAACCCTTTTAAATATTGTTAATGACAATTTACAAAAAAATTGATTTTTTTTTTAAAATCAATGGATAAAAAATAACCCATTCGAAATTGATTTGTTAATATTTTGTTTTTTTAAACTTTATTTAATTAGAGTATAGCATATACGGGTATCTACGAGTACGGATGCGGATATAAAAAAATATCCAGTTACTCGTAAATATCCATTTTCTACCTATTGTGAATTTTATTCGCGGATACACGTGAATACGAATTTTTTTAACTATTCCTAATCTTGGATGGTGGGGTACCTCCAATAATCAAATTAGTATTATGTCAATAATTTGTTCTCGGAAAAACAACTACATTTGGGAGAAAAACTCCCCTTTAGTTTGGGAATATATTTACCAATTTATCATTTGTTAATGGATTTTTGCACTTCAAGTGATTAAGTATGCCTCAATCACAACTTAACCTTGATTTAGTCTTTACTCTATATCTAATCTTCATTTAATTGAGTCAAGTGATAGTTGATTTTTCAGTCGAGAAAGTTGAGAAAGTAATGAAGGACGAGAACGACGTGGAGGCCAAGAATATGACACCTAATATTTTAATCTCCAATTTTTCTCTGATTCATACTTTAAACTCTAGTGCAATTTATCTTCTAATTTTACTGAACACGAAATGACACCTAATGAAATAAATTATGCTACGTAGTATTTGTATTTAATATAAAAAATATTAATTTATCAATAAATTAGAAAATAACAGTTTCTTAATTTCTTAAATTATGAGCACTAAAAGATAACTTTTCACCACAAAAAGTTAATTTAAATTTTAAAATTATAAAGACACTCAAATTGTTTGTACTTATCCGAGTCTCACAGAAGGAATGGAGAAAAATATAGCAGGTTTTGTAGGAATGTAAATTGCATTAAAGTAAATTATCAGGCTATTTTTAAAGTAAATCAACGAAAATGGTGACTCAAATAGTTACAACCAACACTTGATTAGTCATCATTTTGGTTCGCGCTGTTACTAAACGTTTGGAATTATATTTACAATTTGTCATTTTTTTTACATTTGTACTAGCTATTTATATTTTTTTCCCCTTTCTAACAATTACTCAACTAATAAAATAATAGGAAAAAATACGTAAATGAATTAACTACCTTAAACTACCCACGTCGTGTTAGATGTCCTCATTATTTCCACGTTCTAAAGTAGTTATTATATATAATTTCTCTCTCGATCCAGTTTTAGTTCCTGTCTTGCTTGCCCTTCCTTTAGTGGCCTTTTGCATCGATTAGGTTTTTCTCAATGTGTTTATGTCTTAATCAACCTTCTCTAGATGTCTTGACAACACTTCGATTCTTTTCCTCAATGCTACTTGTCTTGACACATTTATTTCAACATTTTCACTCCCTTCAAGTTTTGTATGCCAATTCGTTTATTTATTCCTTTGATTTGACCCACTCCTCGATGCCCTCAACAATATTATAACATAAGCACCTTAATACTTATGATAAAAAGCATCTTAAAGTAATAATTATATTTTAAAATATGTCAAGAATTAATAATGGCTTGATGCTTTTCACTATTATTATTCCCGCAAAGAATATTTATAATTATTATTATTCATAATTACAAAATATCTTATAAACTGAAATTAGGGAGAACAAATCAATCTATGGATTGCCTAGTTTATTTTTAGGAAATCATATCAAAATATTTAAGGAAACATATTAATTCTTGATTGACACAAATCAATCTTTGAATTGCCAAGCTTATTCTTAGGACATCATATCAAATGGAGATATATAAATTCTTGATTGACATCTCCCTTCAAATTGATGGGGTTGGTCAAGCAATTATAATTTGCGGGTTGATTAAGCAACATTAATTTGCTAACAAGAAATTGATGATGCGAGAGTGAAATAACATGATCATCATAAGCTTCACGAATACTGAAAGACTACTTCAATATGCTCAGTGCGCTTAAGGAACACTAGATTTGCAACAATATGGAGGGCTCTTGTATTCTAAACATAGAGAGGCATTGAATTGTGTTGAGGAAACCCAAGTTTAGCCAAAAGACCCTGAAGCCAAATTATTTTAGAACAAGTAGTAGACATGACATGATACTCAAATTCAATAAAGGATTTAGATATGTGTGGCTGTTTCTTGCTTTTCTATGAGATAAATGAAGAGCCCATAAACATGCACCAATTAGTAATTAATCGGCGAGTTTCAGGATAACCAGCCCAACCAGCATCACTATAAGCAATTACTTTAGGAGGTGTGCCAATGGGAAAAAATAAATGTCGTTGAGAGGTACCTTTTAAATATCGAATTATGCAACAAACTACTGCCAAGTGGAGATGGTGAGGAGAATGCATGAATCGACTCACTTGCTGAACATTAAATGAAATGTCAGGGTGTGTAATAATCTAGTAATTAGCACTACCCACTAGTTATGCATATAATAAAGGATTAGGAAAAAGATCACCTTATCGCATTGAAATTTAAGAATAGCTTCAAGAGGAGTATCCTCTAAAGTAGTTGATTAAAGGTCAAGCATAAAAATGAGATCTATGGTATACTTATGTTGATAGAGAAATGTAACATTGAAGGTGGATTCAACTTCATAGCTAATGAAATAGTGTAATTATCCAAGATCTTTCATATGAAATTAAGCTTGTAATTGTTGTTTAAGTTCTTGGATGGATGCTTGATTAGAGTTAGTAATAACCATATCATAAACATAAAGAATTAGAAGAACAATGTTTGTAGGTGTGTGGTGAATGAACAAAGAGGAATCATATTTACTATGTGTAAATGAGAACATAAGGAAAGTGGAATGAAACTATACATACCATGCTTAAGGAGCCTGCATCAAACCATATAAAGAATGGTTAAGCTTGCACACGCCTCTAGATGAAGAGAAGAGGACCTAAGGAAGAAACATGTAAATATCTTCAATCAACTCACCATGAAGAAACACACTTTTCACACCCATTTAATGAAGGGACCAACCCTTAAATGTGGCCATGGAAAGGACACCTACAATTGTTAATGTCTCATCACAATCAACATCATATTCTTGTTTCTTTCTTAAGGAAACTAGTCTTACCCTGTAACGATTAAGAGAACCATCAGAATTTATTTTCACATAATATACCCATTTGAACCTATAGGTTTGATATCAGGAAGGCAAGAACCAATATCCCATGTGAAGTTCTCTTGTATAGCCTGAAGATCATCATTCATTGACTTTACCCAATGTATATCTTTAACAACTTTTAAGTAACAAGTAGGAATAAATGTGTTATAAAGAGAAGTTGTTAGAGAAGTATGAGAAGAAGCATACATGTTTGGTGAATACCTATCAAGAGCTCAAGATATTATACCAAATCATCGTGTTTGAATTGGTACTGACTTAGATGTCCTATATATATATACGAAAAGGAAAGTGGAAACTTGTTGATGACGTCCTATATATTTGATGCCAGGTTAGAGACGTTCTTTAGATGGGTATAATGTAGAAAAAGTGGGAAGAATATCAACATTATTTGAAGTAGGAGAAATACAAGGAAACATAAATTGACTATAAAAAAATGTCATATTCCTAGAAATGCAAAAACGTTGATTAGAAGTATTATAACACACAAAACACTTATGAAATGGACTATACCTAAAAAAACTCACTGGACCGATTATGCCCTAAGCTCATGCCTTTCAAGCGGAGGTAAATAAACAAAACATACTTACCCAAAAGTGTGTAAAATAGTATAATCAAGGCGAGTTTTAAAAAAATGAAAGAAAGGAGAGTCAAAATCAATAATTGTATAAGGAAGATGATTGATTGAAAACATAATTGTGGAAAGAGCCACCACCTAAAATTTTAATGGAACAAAAACTTAAAGAAGCAATGTGTTGGTCACATCAAGCAAATGATGATTTTTCCGTTCAACAATGCCATATTTTTTAGCAGTATTAGTACAAGAATTTTGACATACAATACCATTTTGTTGAAGGTATTCTTGAAACTCATGAGACATGTCTTCACCGCCAAAATCAGGCAAAAAATTTGAATTTTGGTTTGGAATTAAGTCTCAACATATGTCATGAATTTCTTAATCATGGAAAATACTTCAGACTTAGAGAGAAGAAAGAATATCCAAGTAAAATGACTATAATTATCAATAAAGGTGACAAAATATTTAAAATGAGCATGAGAAGCAACATAAGACATACCCCAAACATAACTATGAATTATTCTAAAGTAAGCCGAAACACAATGAGCACTAGCTGGAAAAGGAAAACTAATTGACCAGAATGAAAAAATTTAACATGATAATTATTGTCCACTAATTAACTAGTGGACAATAAATTGGACGCAAGTCCATGTGAGACAAGCACATTCCAAAAATAAGGGTTTAAGTCACCAATATTTGTGATAAAAAGAGTATTACTATCAATAATTTGTATTTTCTGAGTACCATTCTAAGAATGTGCGTTATGCAAATTTTTAGAGGAACCTGTCATGTGAATGGATTGACCATAATCAAGAAACCATAGGTAAGAAACACTAGAGGACTTACCCTGAATACGCAAGGTTGGGAGAGCAAAAAGTACCATTTGTTGAATCATTTCATGCTAGAGGGCACCACCATCAGATAGACATTGGGTAAGAGGACAAGTGAGTGCATTGGTAGTGGCATGGAATATTGTACAAGACATTATGTTGGTCGTGAAGGACATGTGGGATAGTCAACAATGATATGACCCCAATCCTTGCAATTTGCAAAGCTTATTGTGAAAATTATAAGCGATAGGACCAAATTATTTGCAAGAAAAGAATTGGTCTTATCACATATCACAAACTTTACTTTTATTGTGGGCAACATATGCAACTAGAGCAAATTCAGAAATAGCAGCATCATGAGTTATGGATCATTGGTTAAGTAAATGTCGTTCTTCCCTATTAAGTTCACTAACACATGTATCCAAAGATGGAACTAGACTCATATTCAGCAATGCACTTCTGATAGCTATAAACTTAAAACAAAGTTTCATGAGAAATGGATCACACTTACTAGTGTTATAGACTTTTTAAACACCCGAAAGTGAAATTTGGGGAACAACAACATATAAAATGGCAGAGTGTTATGTCAAAAAATTCAGAAAACCAGAATAATACTCTTGAATAGACAAATTACCTTGGTTGTAATTGGTTATCTCGCATTCCAACTAAAAATGCTTGGTAGTAATGTCTTGGTCGTAAATGCACTTCAAATAATCCCACACTTATTTAATAGTTCTAAAAGAGCACAATTTATTAATCATTTGGAGATCAATAGTGTTAAGGATCCAAGAAATAATTTGAGCATTTCTTACCCAAGTGAGGGCAACGTTATCCCATCCAAGTGACCCCATAATCATTTCTCTTTGACATATATCTTGAATTGAATCTCCTAAGAAAAATAATTCTGGCTAGTGAACCGAACACAAGAATTGTCTTTCTCCAGGGTAGTCATGGTAACTATCAAAAGAACCAACAATAACGTTGTTGGAGAGCAAAGCAAGAAGCCCAAAACCACGAACAAAATCGCAAAGAACGAGGCTCAAAATCCCGAACAAAATAACGAACGGGAACAATAAACCTAGACCACGACATGGGATCGAAAACAAGAATGATGGGCGAGGCCATAAAAGGCACAAAATCCAAAAAAACAACAACGAAACTAGAAAAGCCTCAAGTAAGACAAAGAAAAATGGTGGATTGTGCTTAGGCTGATACCATGGCAAGAAAAATGGCTTGATGCCATTCATTATTGTTATTCCCACTATAAATAATGCTAGGAATATTTACAATAATTATTACTCATAATTAGAAAATATCCTATAATTTGAAATTAAGGAGAACGAATCAATCTTTGAACTACCTGGGTTGTTCTTAGGAAATCATATCAAAATATTTAAGAAAACAAATGAATTCCTGATTAACAAAAATCAATCTATAATTTGTCTAGCTTACTTTTAGAAAATGATATCAAAATATTTAAGGAGACAAATTAATTCCTCATAAACATAAATAAATGAACACGTGAATCTAATGATCACAATAGTATTAATAAAACACTCTTAAGAACAATAGTAATTGAGATAAAATAGCAATGTACAAGCTTCAATATAAAACAATTCACATAACCCTATTCAATTCAAAAATTCAATTGCACATAGAGAAACAATGTATTTGTATTTATCAACCAAAATCAAACATTAAAAATAACAAAAACTTTGTTTAGTCTAAAAGACCTAAAACTAAAATATGCAAATAAAATAGTCCTAATTAGGGATGGCAAATAAATCTACCCCCGTGGGTATTGCTTGAACCCATTCTTATTTTGACTGAGAATCCTCGCATTGACTAGGTATAGATAGGTATGGGTATGGGAAACCCCCAACTTTTTTTATTGGGTATGAGGATGTACATATCTGCCTCGTCCCCGTCCTCATACTCGTCATATCCCCATCCCCGTTTAACATTATTAAAATATTATATATATATATATATATACACACACACACACACACACACTCACAAAAACACACTTTCTATTTTTTATTTCTTTTAATTGTTTGGTTTGTCAAGAAAATTATTCGCATCTCCAATATATTTTTCATCTTATCATAACCTTTATGCCATTATGTTCAAATGATGTATGTCAATTAAATATTTTTTATGTCTTACATTTGAATATTTTTATTTTTTTAATATTTTTATTTATTGTATATTTTCACATGAGAATGTTTAACATTCTCAATTTAAGTATTTAATAACATAAACCTTTCATTTACTAGGTGATATAAAAAATTTATCTTCTTTACTCTATTATTATTAATTTTTATTTTAGAAGAACTCTTTTGTTTCACTAAAACAATTTTCGTTATTCTTGAACCATTGACTATGTTGATATTTGAAAAATTTTCTTAGATCTTTATATTTTTCATCTTATTATATCCTTAATTATACATTTGTTTTCCTTTATGCGATTTCATTCAATAATCTCTAAAATTATTTTTAAGACACACATTTGATAATTTTTTAATATTGTTATTTGTTGGTTATTTTATCATGTAGAATACTATTTTGATATATTTTATATAATTATTTTTTATTTTCTAACTCATTATCAATCATATTGTAATTTTGTTACTATAATTGTATAAATAAATTGTATTTAGTATATACAAATTTAATATAATTGTCATGAATTTTGTTTATCACCATCCAAAATATACTAAAGTAAGTTCAAAAGATACAAGATCAAGATCTATTATAAGTGATGTATTATAACTTTTATTTTTGTGTATTTTAATATTTGTTTTCCTTTTATATTTTTTAAAAACATTTTTAAATTTTATCAATTATGTTTTATTAATATTTGTAAATTTAAGAAATGTTTTGGTTCTCATTAAATTTTATTTTGTATTCTAATTTGAAATGTATACAATTATAATTTCTTTCCAAATATTTAGTATCGAAGAAGCAACCCTCCTTTTAATATTGAATATTTGATAATATTATATTTTTTTTACAATAATTTTCATTAATTTATAAAAATTCATTAATTAATATTGAAACGGTAAGAAAATGGATAAGGGTATGAGTACGAAAATATACCCGTTACACGGTGGTGGAGATGGAGATGAGACAAAAGTTTATACCCATCGGATTTGAATACAGATGGGAATGAATTTTTTTATGAAAATAAAAATGAGTATGTAATAGTGAAATCTGTTCAATCAAATTCTAAAACTTAAAAATAACAAAAATATTGTTAGACCTAGGTTATACCTAAACCTTCACCTCTAAATTATTGAACCATCGCAACCGCTAATTTTGTCTTCGTCTTTGAAGACACTAAGAAAAATCTATAGTACGAAACCATCTCCACCGTGCACTGTGTTTTCACGCCCTATCTATTAGTGATTTTGAGTTTCTAATAAACATTGGTAGAGCACTAAAGAATGAGAAAAGAGTGAAGAAGATATAAGTGAAGTGCATGACAAAGGAAAACGAAAAACCAACAAAATAGAGACGTGTCCACATAATACACATGGGAAATAGCGTAAATTCTCCATAAATAAACGAAAAAGCAACTGTGTACATACGAAAGAAAGTATAAAAGAACAACCACAAATAAATAAAGCTGTCTACATTTCTTTTTTCGATCAGAAAATTATATAAATATTAATAAAACCAACTGAAAACAAAAAACTATTTAAAATTTGTTAAAATAGTTTTGTTAATTGCCATTGTCTCCTAGCTTAACTACAATCGAAGAATGAAGAAGATAACTAGGTTACAATAGCAATATTTGTGGGGGACTACTTACATACAAGGATAACCAAACATCACAAATACTAGGATAAGCAAACATCACGTGGAGAAGCCTAGTTGCCACATACATCCCATGATCACCGTTTAGTTGTACGCTTCGCTATTATGGCTTGGCGTTTTGTAATAATTGGGTCCCATGAAGTTCCAATGCGAAAAACGAGTACGTTGTCCTTTATAGAAGGATAAATACCATGTCCATTAAAATTAGCAATGTCTTTAGGGAACTTTTTCCATGAAAAAGAAATTTATTAATTCTCATAAATTTCAAAATAGTATGTTTTTTAGTTATTTGGAAACTAAATTTACCATATAAATAGTTTTGAAAAAATATTTTAGGGAATTGTTTGTTTCCCACGTAATTTTTAATTCTAATAACTTCAAATTGATTACTTTTTTTAGTTATTTGGAAACTAAATTTTTCAAATAAATAAAATTTAAGAAAAAAATATTTTTATGTTACAAAGATAAGAATAATTTAATTTTTAAAACATAAAACAACTGCATTTAACTTTCTTGATAACTTCTGAATGACAATCTCGTCCATTTTCAATTTTTAAACAAAAAGTATTGTAAGGCCCATTTATTTTTGTCCTTTTTATTTTAAGAGCTGCCCCAATCTTATGGGCCTAAGGGTTGACCCAAAACGAATTCAGACCTAAGTCTGCCTTAACACACTCGTCACTCATCACTTTTAGAAAACAACCGTTCTTCCCTTGCTCCTAAAACAGAGCTCTGCTAGAGTTTAGTTCCCACTCGTTCGTGCTAGCTCGAAAGTTCACTCCATCTCACGTAAGTTGGTCCTTAAGCCTTACTCCGACCCTATTTTCCTTCTGTGTCACTGTTCCAGTAGTGAATCGGCTCTTGGATCTACGAAGTTCTTTAGCTTAGGCTCGGAGTCTGATATTAGCCCCTTTCCAGATAAGGGAAGCTAGAAGCCTCCTGTTTGTTTGGTGTGATTGTTGTTGTTTTGCATTTGTTTCATGATTGATTGAGTTTGTACACTGTTGTGGATGTATGGGATGGTTGGCATTATTGTTTGGGTATGAAAATATGTTTGTGGCAAGGAGAAACAATGGCGAGGTTCGACCCAAGCGAGCCTGCTTCGCCTAAGCGAGACTTGTAGGAACAGGTCAGGGCTGCACTCGAGCTCTCGCTCAGGCGAAAGCTCTTGTTTTGAGCGAGGCACTATCTCGCTCAGGCGAGAGACGCTTGCCTAAGCGAGGACGCGTGAAAGCCCTGGGCATGTTGCTCCTGTTTTAGCCCAGGCGAGCAACCTCACCTTTGGGCGAGGGGTTGTCTCGCTCAGGCGAGGAGGGCTCACCTAAGCGAGCCATGCGAAAGCCTCCCAACGCCCATATCACAATCTTGCCTAAGCGAGAGTCCACCGCCTAAGCGAGGGAACTCCTCTTGCCTGAGCGAGGGCTCCTGGCTTGAGCGAGATCTGCTGCGGGTTGTGCTGTTTTCTTTGTTTGGATAAATGAAATGTTTGATTTATGATGTACTCTATATAATGCATGAGGCCTACGAAATGAAATGCATGATATAAGCTGTGGTTACAAATTGGATTGATGTGATTGTATGATCTTAGCATGTGAAACAAATGAGATTGTTGGTATTAAAGTGGTATGGTATTGGCATGAGATGAAATTCAACAACTATGGTTTGAGAATAATGGATGGGTATGGATTCACTGGGAAAATGAAAGAGGTGAATTATAAAGAGTTGGTATGTGATGTATATGTATATGTATGATAAATCTTTCTTGATTGATTTAGTATGATTGGTCCGTGTAAGTGCGTAATTCCTTAGAAATCTCTAGGTGAGATTTCAAGGTAGTGCTTTAGTGGTCGGGATGTAATTCCATGGTCCCTATTAGTGGGTGTCCATGGTGGTGCCCCATCTATATAATTTGGTGAGGATTCAAGATAAGGTTGAATCCTAACAATCTAAGGAGTCAGTTAGTCTCACTTAGAGCGGATTGACTCTTGTGGTGAGAGTAACATGAGGTTTTAAACTCATTAAGGGCTAACCTTGTGCGTAGGGGATTGAATCATTGTAACACTTGTAACACATGACTCGGGAGTGAGCAGCTCGTGGGTGAGCAAGGTAATCCACCACAAGTGCAAGCATCCGCTGAATCCGACCAGATTATATGTATCCGGATGAGTCAAGTCGAGTCTTAGTGTATTGATTGGAAGGTCATAACATGCTTGGATGATGTATGTATATTGGACTATGAAAGTATATGTGATTTCATGATAAAATCCTTTTGGATCTAGCTTACCATTTGCTTGTTTGATTGCTTTGTATGTTGTTTTTCTACCTTTGCGAAGATCATCAATTTATTGATGGGAGCATATGCGAAAGGTACTCGTGGTCAACAGGGGAGAGATGATTCCACTGCATAGTCTACTTGGCTGGACTTCATGTTCTTATTAGACTTTTCTTTAGGGCTATGACCCATGTATTTGTCTGTCTTTTAGATTTCTATATGATTCTATTAAACTTTATAGCTTGTTTCTTTTTGGACATCGTGGTGTACCTTGGGTTGTAAGGAGTTAAGTTCAAAACTACAGGACTGCACGATATTATCTTTGTGTTACGTTTCCTTTAATTATGTTTATTGATTAAATGGAACGTTACAAATACAACTTACCTCCTTTATTTACATTATAAAATTAATCTTATATTTCTTATTAAATTTGATAATTAATTTGTTAAGTTAACGTTTCCACAAATAAATAATGAAGTTTAAAAATCATAATATTTTTATAAAATAATTATAACAAATTTGAAGAATTTAATTATGATATATATCCATTCAAAACAATTATCTGTTATCCAATTAAAACTTGTGATATTATAAATTAGTTATATATTTTTTGTGGTAATTACTTAAAAATATTTCTAAGATATGATGACAAATGAATTATATAAAAAATATTTCTAACACATGATGTCATATCATTTTTTTAAACTAATTAGTTACTTATTTGTATTTATTTATTTATTTATTTTGTATTCCATTGATTTCTTTGATGCACTGGTTACCAAATTTGGAACAGAATTTGCTATTGGTCAACCACATCACCTCATGGCGATAGCACTTGTGAACATCAAGCAAGAGAAAACGTAACCCCTTCGAGTGTTCATCGAACGTTTCGGGAAAGTGGCCTTCATTATCAAAAACCTCAATCTAGAGTTTGCTAAGTATCACGTGGTCACCGCCCTGTAGCCAGGTCCCTTCGTTGACAACCTATGCAAAACCGGTGACTAATGAAGATAAAATGAGACATAGAGCAAATAAATGCATGCAAATGGAAAAACTTTTGCAACAAGGAACGAGACAATTCCACAAACCAAAGAAAATCACACAAAAAGTAGTAAAGCTCAGAAGAACGGAGCATATTAGATCAGTCATGGCAATGGCACCGAGCAGTCGTGTCGAGAAGTTATGTACACAAGATACCATTGACCTGAAAAGGGAGTTGTTTAAAGTTTACTTTTGTTCACCGTATTTTCTCTCACCATGTAGAATTGTGCTAGGAAGTTGTTAATAAAACACTTCATTGAGAACATTAGAATTGCATGTAACTTAAAGTTGCCATGGGGACACCTTTATTCAGTGTTTATGAATCTTGCTGAGAAGATGCCAAAGTCGTACCTCGATGAATGAGATTCACTCTGTGTGAATCCTACCAAGAAGGATGCCAAAGTCAAATCTCGATAAACGAGATTCACTCCATGTAAATCTTGTCGAGAAAGGTGTCAAAGTCGTACCTCGGTTATCGAAATTCACTCAATGTGAATCCTGCCCAAAAGGATGTCGAACACCTCTTCTACATGCAATTCAGTCTGTGTGAATCCTATCAAGAAGTATGTCGATGTCATACCTCAGGGAACGAGATTCACTTCGTTTGAATCCTACCGAGAAGGAAGTCAAACACAATCTCGGGGAACAAAATTCACTTCATGTGAGTCCTTCCGACAAGGATGCTGATGTCGTACCTCAATGAATAAGATTCATTGCGTAATAATCATTCTCAAAAGATGTCGAACATTTTCTCGATAAACGAAACGAGATTCACTATGTGTGAATCCTGTCGAGAAGGATGTCGAAGTCATACTTCGGTAAACGAGATTTTATCGATGTTGAGAAGGATGTTGAACACCGAGATTCACCTCGTGTGAATCTTGTCGAGAAGGATGTTGAACACATCTTTGGTGCTGATTTATCCCGTGTGAATCCTGTCAAAAGTAAGGTAGAAGTTGTATTTGGGTGAACGAGATTCACGCCATAATTCTGCCAAGAAAGATGTCGAAGTCTTACCTAGGTGAATGAAATTCACTCCGTATGAAGCATGTTAAGATGGATGGCGGATCTTAACAAAAAATTATGGAGGGGAAAAGTAATATAATTCTTTTATTATTATTATTGAATTGAATCATTAGTATGATGTTTCCACTCTTCTAAGTAAAATTGGATTATTAGATTTGATAATTACTATAATGCTTTAAAATATGTGAAGAAATAGAATTTATCTCTTTTTCATCCTTGAAAATAATTTCCTTTTTATCACTTCTAAACAATGAATGTATTATTTTATTCTTCATAAATGTACCTATTTTTTTAATAATATTAAAAAATAATTTATTATAATATAATAAAGAATTAAAAGACGTAATTATTAAAAAAAGAATATTATAGTCGAGTCATAATTAAAATCGTTTACGAAAAAAACATAATACACTATTATTCTTATATATTATCTTTTTTTTTCTTCAAGAAAGGAAGAAAACAAATGAAAAATGAGAGCAAAAGTGATGAGTTTGTGTCTATCTTCCTTCTTTCTTCAAAAATAAAAAGAAAACATATGAGAGTGAGAGATGAGTACAACTTGTGAAAAAACTAAAAGACAATAAGAAAGAAAATATAAAATATCTTAATAAATATTTAGTTTAATTACTCTTTGATCATTGTTTTAGTCCAAAAATGTTAAATTGATCCTCAAGTTTTTTTAGTCTCAATTTGGTCTAAACTCTTGAAAAATTGATGTAATTTGGTCCTTTTCATTAAATTTATTGAAGCAAATGAAAGATTTTTCACCAAAATTAACGTTGTTAATAAGGAAATTCTTTGTTGGTGTAATTAACATCATCCCAGTATCAATTTTAATGATAAATCATTGATTTGTTTTA
>Ga0099823_1001820_pt1 | contig 18430 bp, 14 predicted proteins | sample CowpearedBW_FD_76831 | JGI IMG/M metagenome (GOLD analysis project Ga0099823, IMG submission 76831) | Root nodule microbial communities of legume samples collected from California, USA - Cow pea red BW | ecosystem: Host-associated > Plants > Roots > Nodule | place: USA: California | collected...
AAAAAAAAAAAAAAAGAAAAACATATACAAAAGGTAAAAAAAAAAAAAAAAAATGTACACAAAAAAAAATCCAAGGAAAAAAAAATAAAAAAAAAATTAAAAAACAAAAAAAATTAAAAAAAAAAAACAAAAAAAAAAGACGCCTTATTGATGCTAAATCCTTTACAATCAGTTTTCCCTTTTCCACAAAATTGATATCGATCCAACATATTCAGTTTCCAGCCTGCCTCTATGGTCCAATATGTTGCGTTGGTGATCGCATTGGCCAACCTAGGAGAGGAGGCGATCCTGGAGGGGTTGCACTGCGGCTGGGAGAGAAGAGGCTAAGTTCAACAAATGTTCCTGTTGATGTAACACCCTTTTCTAATGTCCGAAATGAAATCGATCCTCGCTTTGTCGATGCATCAGAGTATCTACCAGGACTAGACCGAACATTTTCTTCAACATTTCCTTCTAGATGACTCTGGCTAGCAATGAAAGACACGGTATCATTATGATCATCGTTTCGCCTCCTAGCTACTTCCATGTCTTGCAGATTTCCCAACGCTAAGCTATCTGCCACTGGACGGTAAACAAGTGTGTACATGCACAAGCCAGCGCAACATACCAGTGCAAGAAAAGCCAAGAAAACAAAGGCTTCAAACATAAAATGCTCAGGTCCGGATAAAACAGATAAACCAAGAAAAAGAACCCTTAATGGAAGGAAACATGAAACTGAGAATAGCAATGTGTAAACCCTCTTCTGCAGACCCCTGTTAATAACTAGTTTCAAAATCCGACTACCAAGCCAAAAAAGGTATGAAGTCAGGACAATGGCATAAAGGCCAAGGAGAATAGTGCTGAGTAAAGGGTAAGTACAGAAGGCAGTATCACTCTCCCCGGCCATTGAAGAGGCAGCCCCCGCACTTGAAAAATAATGAGGCAACTTTTTTCCAGAACCCCTATTCTTGTCTAACCGAGGTCCAACCAAAATAACAAAAAGCTGAAGAACAAACATTGGGAGGCAGTAAAGAAGAACATATCCCGATGTTTTCACATTCCATTTTTTGCTCATAATTCCAGTCTCCAAATCCTGTAAAGGTGCCCGAAGGAGAAATACAAGTGTGAGGAATAGGCACGGTTCTGCAAATCCCAAATTTGATACAATGTAACACTTGCAGACAGTGTCCGGCCATTTTAAGTGAAAGGTACTCCTTAACAAAGTCAGTCGAATAATTTCACCAATACCCCACCAGATTGAAAATAGGATGATTGTGATTCTGATGATCCAAGGACCACTAAAATAAGTGAGCTGAAGCAGACCTTGACTATGAATATGAGAGCGGAAGTAAAATGAGTAAGCAATGCACATCAACCCAAGAAGAATTAAGATGGCTACTAAACAAATCGTCACCAGACCGAATGCCTCGGTAGCTATTCTCGACAGGGGCATTACCCGATGTACAGATTCCACGCATGCTCTCTGACAGCATGGATACAGGAAATCCTCTGGTGGTTGTGCCTTCTTTCCAGAACTAAAGTATATATCAATGAGTTCCCAGTGTTATTAAAAGAATAAGATGATTGAACTCGATCCAGATATGCATAATCACTCAAGATAGATAGCTCCACAACATCCCAGATCAATCAAGTAGCACCCCTCCATACGGTCACTGTAGATACAAGATTATGAGCAATACATCAACCCCTGAACATATAGCTTTAAGGCTGATTATCCAATTCAAGCACCTAAAATAGATAACGAATTAGTTAGAACAAGAAACAATGAAAGTTGAACACTCAAATGTAAAACCAAGACAACTTTGCTTAAAATGATCACATATCAGAACTTGAGATATTCAAACCAAACTCATAAGGAAAATCATTTCAATCTTCAGAGAGTTTAGCATATATCAACAAATTGACCGGGTTGCAAAAACACAGGCCATGGAAAAAATAAATTGAAAGGAAAAATAACTTATACAGGCTAACAATAACATCCATGTGAGATTACACACTACATTCCTAAATTGATAACAAGGTTTATAAAAAAAGTCCCAGAGTGGGTTTTGCATGCAATGTCAAAGGTGTGACCTCAATTGTGACCACATTCATTAGCTATATTTCGCAGTGTCAATAAACCCAGGGAGCCGCAACAACAAATGCAATTCAAAACAAATATAGATATATTAGTACATTAAATAATTTAATAATCACATAAAATCATAGGCCAGCGACTGGTTTTCAGCAGAGCAAAGAGACAAAAAAAGAAAAGAAAGAAACTTGGAAGAGAGGACGAAAAGAGTGGAGACTGTAACCGGGAGTTGTCATCGGGAACAGAAACATTAAGTTGAAAGCAGTAAATTGCATATAGAAGCAAAAAGAGGTGTGATAGGAGACGAAAGATATGGCGTTGTGGAGCATGAGAGGGTGTTTTGATTGAAAGCGATAGCAATAATAAATGAAGAGTGAGTGTAGTGAAGAAAAAATAAGAGAGTTGGTGTGGAGAGAGCAGGTATTTAGGATTGAGAAGGCACATTAACTAGAAAAGCTAAGGGTTGAGGCAGGGAAAGACGGAAGAAAATGTGAAGTAAAGTTAGGTTTGTTGGGTATTTGAAGAAGGAAAGAGAGGAAGGGGATGAAATCAAAATTGAAATCGATTGGGAGAAGAAAAAAAGAAAGAAAAAACAGAAGCAGAAAGAGAAAGAAGAGATTGAAGGAAGGAAGAGGAAGAAAAGAGAGGGAGCTTACAGCGGAAGGGACGGTTGATCCGGTGAAGAGGAGCGAGGAAGGGAGAGGGGAAGAAGGGGATCAGCTAACCCTAATTGCAACGGATGTGCGCGAAGGTGAATTGGGAGAGAGAAGGGAACAGGAGATGGCGAGGGAGTTAGAGAAGAGAGGGGAATTGGTGAGTGGGACTTTGTTGGTGACAGCCTGTCTCCAGCTGTGTCCTCCGAACCTTCCGCTTCGTGGATAAAACCACTTGCTTCGCCTTTCGCCCTAACCTACGTGTCTTCCTCCTTTTTCCTATCCTTTTCACACTCCAACACCCTAAAATATTTAATTCAATATTACTTTTAAAATATTAAAAAATTTAATTTAATATTTGTCAACCCTTTTCTCTTCTCCTCTGCTTATATATTTGAATAGTATGCAATAAGCAATAATAATAGAAGGAAGAAGGAAGGAATAAAAAATAGTTATTTAAATTTATGTATATATTTAGGAAGGAATTAAAGATAGTTATTTAAATTTATTTATAAATTTATTTAAAGTTATTTGACTAGCGTACGTATATGTACATATTTTTTACTATAAATGATAATCATAATAAATTAATAGGTAATAATAATATAATGTTATTAAATTAATATATAAAATAAAGTGAAATAAATATAAAAATTAATTATTGATAAATAATAAAAAAAATGATAAATAATTTTATAGAAAATAGATAAAAATAAACATTAATTTTAAAAAATTTAGTAAATAATTATATTCTAAAAGATATAATTGATATCATGAGAGTGGAAAAAAAAATTATCTTTTTATATATTTTGTTATAGATTTGTTATAGATTTAGGAGTGAGTGGAAAATGAAATATAATTGAAAGGTGACAGAGAGGCGTGGGTATGGGAGTGTGCATGGGAGGGAAAGGGATTTGGCGTAATTGAGAGACATAGTTAGAGATGTTGGATTGGAGATCCTAGGCGTCCAATGTTGCTCTAACCGCTCATCTCCTTTCAATTTCATGTATGCTATGTTTTTGTGTTTTCCGGTGAATGACACCGCATCTGCATGTCGTTTGTTGCTTGAACCACGCAATTGCATTACCCTCTGTTTCTGTTTCCGTTCAATTGTAACCCACATTACAAGTTTCTCTCTTTCCACAGCATCTCCTATCCCTTCTTCACCCACATTTCGCTTCGCAGTTTCTGTTTTTCCTTTCATTTCATTTGGTTAGAGAATCTGGGCAGGGCCACATTGGGTCTCTGTATCCATCCCTTCTTCAACCTAATACGGTATAATACAACAGAAAGAAAAAGAACATAAAATCACATTCTCATTGGCATTGTTGGGTTGGGAATTGGTGGCGGGTGTTATGGGTTGCATATGCTCCAAAGCAAAATCACCACCATCACACCAATACGTTTCCCAAAACCATACTGAAAGTTTGAAGGCCACTCCATCCCCCAACACCAACCATTTCGGAGACACCACTTCCCTAGTATCCAATTCAAATTCAAATTCAAATTCAAATGCAACTCAAGAAAAAGCCTCCACCCCAATTCAACAGAAAGGAGACAAGAAAGCCAATGGGAATGGGGTGCAATCAACGACACAAACACAACAACCTAAGATGTCTAGGTTGTATAGTATAACCAGAGGGGAAAGAGGAGTACAGGTTCTCGCTGGATGGCCCTCTTGGCTGTCTGCAGTTGCCGGTGAAGCCATTAATGGCTGGATACCTCGTAGGGCTGATTCCTTTGAGAAGTTGGATAAGGCAATTCCTATTATTATTCCTTTCCTTGCTTCTCTTTCCATTCTTATTTAATGTCACCGACCATATCTTTTTCTTCAATCACTTACCTGTCATGTTGCAGATTGGCCAAGGAACTTACAGCAGTGTTTATAAAGCTCGTGATCTTGAAACAAATACAATTGTTGCATTGAAGAAGGTTCGATTTACTAATATGGATCCAGAAAGCGTTTGTTTTATGTCAAGGGAGATTATTGTGTTGCGAAGGCTTGATCATCCCAATGTCATGAAGCTTGAGGGCATGATTGCCTCACGGGTCTCTGGTAGCTTGTACCTTATCTTTGAATATATGGAGCACGATCTTGCAGGACTTGCAGCAATACCTGACATCAAGTTTTCCGAAGCACAGGTACCTTCTAATTATACCCAAACCTACCTTCTAATTATGCATAACAGAGTCTTAAAGAAAAGATAACAACCTTTCTCTCATTTACAACTGTAAATTTTTCTTGGAAGCATTTAAAATTCACCTGATGTCATTTGTCCGTATGTGAGATCTAGAAAAGTGTCTACCATTTCTATAATTAAAAGAAGCTTGACACAAACTCTGAAGCAATGGATTGCTAAATATCTTTTTAAATCGAAATTCACTTTTACTACTATTATTATTATTGAATTTGACGACTCAAAAACATTGTATATTTTGTAAAGGGTTTGACCGGGATAACAACGACATTTTAAAGTTTTTTGAATTGCGTATCTCATCATCTTGCAAAAATCCCTAGTGGCTCTAGAGCTGTAAAGCTCTGACTAACTGCATTGGATATTGCAGTTAGTTTGCATATCTTGGACCTAATTAACTTATTAGTTGAAATAGACAAGAAATTTGTTTAAAGCAAAGAAGAACACTGAACAGTTAGGCACTGGTTATGAGATCATAAGTAGAAAACATTAATAGTAAAGTGTAACATCTTAGTTACCAATACAAACCCCCACCATGGATTCCAATAAAATCTTTGATTTATTGATTCCTTTGCCAGCATCCTTTGAGCACTTGGTAGCCGGCGTGAAGGACTCCGACGCAATACCTGAAACCAACAATAACCTTTTTATTAAAAGCCCATGTATTCTTTGCATTCAACTGTATTCACAACTTAAAGCTCCGTGTCAGACTTCTTCTCTTATTTTCTTTTCTCATTAGAGGACCTCGGCTTCTTGTTTCAACTGGGTGAATAATTTTTGTCATATTACAGATCAAGTGTTACATGCAACAGCTTCTTCGTGGTCTAGAACATTGTCACAGTCGTGGTGTCATGCATCGTGACATAAAAGGTTCAAATCTTCTGCTTGACGGTAATGGCAGACTAAAGATCGGTGATTTTGGGCTCGCAACTTTGCTTCAGCCATCTCAGGGGCAGCCTTTAACAAGTCGGGTAGTGACCTTGTGGTACAGGCCACCTGAACTTTTACTTGGAGCTACAGATTATGGAACTACTGTGGATTTGTGGAGTGCTGGATGTATTCTTGCAGAGTTGTTTGTAGGGAAGCCTATACTGTCTGGACGAACAGAGGTAGTATTCTACTTTTGTCTTGGTTATGTGCAAATTTTTTGTTAGACATACTCAAGCCTTTGCATTGGATACCTTTATCATCAAATCTTTGATGATACAAGCCTTAAACTAATAGGTTCTCTTCTGTTACCTATGCATATTTGCATCGGAGGAGAGAGAGTTATACCTTTACAAAGTAATGTAAACTAGAGGAAGAAATCAAATAAGCATCACATTTGTAATCTAACTTCAACATGTTAGTTTTATAGCCATTTGAGTTATACCTGCAATCATTTTATTGATGAGAAATGGTATTTACGATTTAAAAGGTGTCATTTGAAATACTTAATTGTTTTGTCACAACTTTCCATGGAACTAAGATCTGGTAATATGTCATTCTAGGTGGAGCAACTACATAAAATCTTCAAACTGTGTGGATCTCCTTCTGAAGAATACTGGAAGAAGTCAAAGTTACCGCATGCAACAATTTTTAAACCTCAACATCCTTACATACGCGTTGTTTCTCAGACATTCAAGGATTTTCCTTCATCTACACTGAGCCTCTTGGAGGTCCTTCTAGCTGTTGAATCGGATGATCGGGGAACTGCACCTTCAGCACTTCGGCATGAGGTAAATATTAGTTCTTTTACGAGTGCAGTTCACACTACAAATCGTCTTTGAACAGAAGAATGGGCCTCAGAAGATTTCTTTCCCAACCTTTTTTCCTTAGCCACTGACATTTTCCATGCTTAGTTCTTCACAACGATGCCACTTCCTTGTGATCCATCATCTTTACCAAAGTATCCACCGAGTAAGGAGTTTGATGCGAAACTTCGCGAAGAGGAAGCTAGAAGGTATTACTTTTTTGAGTTTTTTATATTAGAGAATAAATTAGATTAAATTAGTTATCCGAAAATTTGACAATCAGCGGCGGTGTCACCTTCTAAACCTAATTTTCTTGAGTCAATTCTTACGTGATTTTGTCATATCTGATTTTTTTGCATTACCTGCAACAATAGGACATTTTTCGCACACCTTTCTAGTGTGTGCTTTAATGATTATTTATTTTCTGTATCCATGTCTCAAGCAATAATAGAAACGTTTTGGACTTTTCTTTTTTGTCTTCCTTTCCTTTTTGTTCTCTCAGGATATTCATTTCTATTATTGCAGAAGTATTTGAGTGTTTTTTTGGTTGGTTTTTCCTCTTCTTTTTGAGACACGGCTTTGTCTATTATTATTTTTCCATGTGTTTCTCCTGACACCCATTTGTCTATTATTAAGCAGGCGAAGAGCACCAAATAAAGGACATGATTATGAATCACTTGGGAATAATTTAAGAGAGTCTACAGCTGTGCCAATACCTGGTGCTAATGCTGAGTTTCTGGCAACTATTGGGGTACGTTATCATAAACACATAATGTTAATGGACATTCTTTTCATGAGTTATTTGGGTTTGCCTGACACTCCTTTTTCCATGTGATTTTTGGCGCCAGAAAGGACAGTGTAATTCTAAGCGGGTCTGTGAGAAGTACAATTACGAAAAGGATGAGGGTTATGGCTTCTCTCGCGAACCTGTAAAGTCAACGTCAACAGCACACAATGTACTTTCTCATTCTGGGCAGTCAATGCATCCAAGTGTTTATGGATCCTCACGCAATTTGAATTTGACAGAGGAAAATGTCCTAACATGCCCTGATCATGGCTTTATATCAAGAAAGTCTGAGTTGAGCAAACATACTTCCTATTGGCAAGGTAGCGTCGCAAAATTGTCAAGATTTTCTAATTCAATTGCAGTTCGTGGTGATTCACTGCTTGAAATGAGTGGTGGTGACTTTGGTGTGAATTCGCAGTTGCCAGAAGATCAATTTGGCAGGATATATAGCCATAAAGCAGATAGTGAGTCCAACCAATTGTTCGATGGACTCAAATCTTAACAGAAGAAGGACTTTCTCCCCACAGGGAAGGACCGTGCCAAGGTAAATATGTGAAATTGCTCAATTGTTGACTGTGAAGACTGGTTTGCTTACTTGCTTGATATCAAGATTTTCTTGCAACGGGGCTAATGTTAATAACCCAGGGATACTATGAGATATCCCTGTATGATAATAAAAATATATCTGTACTAGTAATTAGTAGAGGATACTGGAACCTGAATGAAACTTTCAGGAGATGGTTGTTATTATTTATGTTCAATGAATATGAAGCTGTCAAATAATTACCTGCTTGTATTTATGATTACAGGGCCTTGCTAACTAAAATGCCCGCATGCATCATTCTGGACCGTCGCTGGCCTCCAGAGGATAGTCTTGGAGGAATACTGAAGGAAAACGAAAGGCAAACCCAACATGCTGTCCGGAAAGCTCGTTTGAGAAATCAAAAAGTGACTGACTTTCAAGAGTGTTCTGATGCAGTTAACATGGGATGAGAACACTCGAACGCAGGGTTGTGGCTATCATAAAATGCCAAGATAAAATATTTGTTATGAAAGTTATTCAATTCTTGTTGCCAATGGATGACTAGTGCTCAGAGCGCTTCAACTCACTTCTTCATTTCAGATATTTATAATTACCATGGAAGGCCTTGTACAGTGTTCTAACCAACAAACTTAATGCTTCAGGAAGGTCGATAGTTTATAGAGCCAATAAAATCCATGCCGATAGAGTGTACAATAATTGTATAAAACACACCAAGTTGCCCATTGCCTGATCGCGAAGTCATTTCCATGGCATTGTACATTTGAAACTGATTTTGCCCGATTACATTTTATTGATTTAATGCATAGGTTAATGGGTTACCTGCATGTTCAAAGCTAGAAGAGGGCATTGGCATAGGAAATTCGAAAGGCTGAAGAAAGTCCTGCATTTCAAAACATCGAATTCTCATTAACGTGGGTATGCAAGTGAAGTAATACCAAGACAGAAGATTTACTATTAACATTCATGTGATACCTTAATTTCTGGGATTATTTACTAGATCGATTAACCTCTGCAATCAATTCTATACTTAGGGTGGGTGTGTACATGCAAGAGGCAATTAATTAAAACATGCAATCTCAAGACTTGGAGCTTTGGAATAGAAGAAATGTGGAATTTCTAACGAACAGCGAACACTGTATGATTATTAACTATACATATACAATGGCTGGCTATTTGTTCTTCCCACTCTAACTTAAGCTTTAAGTCCACTTCCTTTGGTTTGATCTCAATTCATTTATAAATAGAAGAAAAGAGGAAATCATGTTTCGCTGTACTTTCTACGCTTTATTTGTTTGTGTTGCTCTAGAGGATCTTGGTCGTCAAGCAAAACCTTAAAATACGTTCACAAGAGTTTTTTCCCTTCAAGGAATAAAAATAGGAAGCTGGGTTATGGACTAAGCTTGTTTGTTATGATTGATTTGATGTTCAGAAAGCAGACACGAATGAGTGGGTGAGTGAGTGAGTGAGAGAAAGAGATTGAAGATTAAGATGTTGACGGAAAAATAGGTACAGAAAGAAATTCCACCAAATTTGAAGATGCAACAACTGCAGTTTGCTTGATTCACAATTCTGAGAGGTGTGTTGTCTATATCAAATGCGGATCCATCCAGTGGCAGTGCATGGGAGTTCCCTTGGCGTCAAAGCATCAAACGTCAATTATTCCTCCCAGGCCCTAGCCAGCTAACTTCAAACCAAATATAACGCATGCATATCCATGTTCGCTTCACTGTTTTTCATCACTCACTTTCTACACACAAATCAAGCCAAGATGAGGCCCAAACCCCATCAACCATTCAATTCCAAGCTGCTCCTTCTGCCGCTCTTGGTGGCCTTCTTCCTCCTCTTCGTCCTAAGATCAAACTTGTCTACCTTCAAAGACATGCAAGAGGAGACCCCAAATGCTACCTCACAACCATCGCATTCAGTAAAGACCCAAAATTGTTCCCCGAGTTGCAAAAAGATACCAGTTTCTCTCTCCCAAACACTCATCCACTACTCCACCTCAACCATCACCCCACAACAAACGCTGAAAGAGATATCGGTGTCTGCAAGAGTGTTGGAGAAGAAATCCCCGTGCAACTTTCTGGTGTTTGGGTTGGGGCACGACAGCCTCATGTGGAGTGCACTGAATCATGGTGGGAGGACGGTGTTCCTGGAAGAAGACGAGGCATGGATGGAGCAAATAAGGAGGCGGTTTCCGACGGTGGAGTCGTACCACGTGAGGTACGACAGCAAGGTGAAGGAGGCTGAGAATCTGATGGAGGTTGGGAGAGGAGAGGAGTGCACAGCAGTGGGAGACCCCAGATACTCCGTTTGCCAGCTTGCTTTGAAGGGTTTGCCCAGTGTGGTGTACGAGACAGAGTGGGATCTGATCATGGTCGACGCACCCACCGGCTACTACCAGGATGCACCTGGGAGGATGAGTGCCATCTACACCGCTGGGATGATGAGCAGGAACAAGGAGAGTGGAGAGACCGATGTGTTCGTACATGATGTCAACAGAGAGGTCGAAGACACTTTCTCCAAGGCATTCCTCTGCGAATGCTTCATCAACAAACAAGAGGGCAGGCTGAGACACTTCACCATTCCCAGCTTCAGGCACCACCCTCACCTCTTGCGCGGGCCCTTCTGCCCTCCCCCACCGCCTCCTTCCTGATCCACCCTCATCACTCTCAACCCATTTATCCACTACTGCTTCTTCAATAAAATATTTCATAACACCACAACATTTTTTTTTTTAATTTTATACAATATTATAATTGTAATTTGCTAGCCTAAATAACTTGTATGTTGTATATGAGTCCAGATTCTAAAAAATCATTATAATTGACGAACAAATATTGCATTATCGACCATAGAGAAAATTACGATACCTTACCTTTGAATTGTGTAACTTCCTGTACAATGATTTTGGATCCTTGATATGTGTCTGTTGAATTTTAGCTAAAGTCGTCTTTGCCCATTTGCCCATTAAAAAAAGGTATTATTTTATTAGTAAAAAAATAAAAATAAAAAGAGTAATGGCGAAGTTTGGTATTTTAAAAATATTAAAAAGAGAGAATTTAATTAAAAGGGGGGACCGGGGAAGGAGAAGAAAAGTTTTGGTGTTGAAAGAGCGGAGAACGCATAGCACAGAGCAGAGAGAGGGTTGCGATAATGAGTAACGAATAGTAAGTATTTTTGTTTGAGAGGAAGAGGTTGGGGGAAGAAAGTGTTACTGATCTGGGGTTTCGTTTGATTTGATTTGATTTGATTTCAGCGATTACCTGTTCAAGCTTCTGCTTATCGGCGACTCTTCCGTCGGGAAATCATGCTTGCTTCTCCGATTCGCTGTCAGTCTCTCATCACTTCACCGGATTTCTCCTTTCGCCTTCGCTTTCTCTCATCTCTTCACTTCCCTTCCTTGCAGGATGACTCCTATGTGGACAGCTACATAAGTACCATTGGAGTTGATTTCGTAATCATCACTCCTCTTCTTTTCTTCTTTGACTCTTTTTCTTTCTCTTTCTATTTATGTCCCGACACATTTTCTTATCTCTCTCCAGAAAATCAGAACCGTCGACCTACAAGGAAAAACCGTCAAGCTCCAGATTGTGAGTTTTCTTTTCTTATACTCTATTTTTAGGTTTTCAGGATAACTATTGGTCACGCCAATTTCTATCTATTATCTATTTTGGTTATATTGTGTTGCACCCACCCGAATGTTACAATTTTGCCCTAATTTCTGTATTCGCCTCTTACCCAATTGTAGGGTATTGAAAAATCAACACCTAGCTCCATCTCTCATCTTTTTCCTTCTTATCTTCATCATTCCACATAAACATTTTTGGTACAGTTCATCATCACCATTCGTTGTAACCTTGTTCAGTCACGCTCTGTTCTGTTGTTGCCCACTTACCAAGCTTGGATTGTTTTATTCTGTTTTTTCGTATATGTCATTTTAAGTAGACCTCAGCTGTGAATCTCATTATCCATGTTGCTTGTCATAGAAAATGAAGCCATTCGAGGCATCATCTTTTCTCCTTCCCTAATCACTGATACTCACTGTTTCCTGTAGTGGGATACAGCCGGACAGGAGCGATTCAGGACTATAACAAGCAGTTACTATAGAGGAGCGCATGGAATAATTGTAAATCAACTTTATCCTATCATCATCTACGCTAAAAACCATATACCTGCCTTGATACTAATTGAATTTCTTGAGCAAACTTCTGGAATCCTTATAAGTTTTGGGATCGCAACAGATTGTCTATGATGTCACTGAGATGGAAAGCTTTAACAATGTGAAGCAGTGGTTAAATGAGATTGATAGATATGCAAATGACAGTGTGTGCAAGCTTCTTGTGGGGAATAAATGTGATCTGGTTGATAACAAGGTCGTAGACTCACAAACGGCCAAGGTAAATTATTGAATTATCACTTTTTTCCTTTTCGTTTTTTCTTTTTTGATTCATCCGGAAATTCTGTTCTTTTCTCTTTAGGAGTTCAGTGTTATTTCGAAATTAATCGTTAGGCATCTGGTGTTATTTCCCCCTATGGAGTTTATCTTGCGTTTTCTATGTCTTAATCAAGGAAAGTATTAATTTTGAACATATTACTCTAAATATAACATATGAACATTCAACTCTAAATATAGCATGTGAACATTCAACATTTTAAAAGTCTTACACTTGTATCCCCTGAGCAATTGAAACTGCTACACATGTATCCCTAAGCTATCGAAACCATTAAACATCTTGAACTATCAAAACTGTGGCGTTGTATAAAATAATGGAGGGGGCGCATTACCTCAAAAACTACTAACAGTTTCATTCTAGATACTGGTCTTTTTGGGATGGAAAACAAAAGCAATAGTAATAATTCTAAAGTTTATGTCGTTTAATATTCATCTGAGGTATTGGAGAGGAAAGGGAACTTCAATGTTTTCACTCTCATTCTATGACCAAATAAAGAGGCATGACAACCATTATATTTTTACTCTTTGGAGATGCGCTATCTCGGTAGAATTTCCAATTACTTGGAACTCAGTTTCTCTTAAATAAATAAAAATTTAGCAAAGATTTAGAGATCTTTTGAATGCGTGTATTGCTATTTTTATCATTAGCTAAATATGTCATGTATAATAATAACTTTAGACTGGTCACTTCTGCATTTATTGTGAGTTGTCAGTGCCATTTGATGTAGAATTGTTTAGTTAAAGAAGCATGTGCCTGAAGGGTAGATTATGAAATATCAGTTACTTTCCCTGCATGTTAAACGGAAAATAAGGATTAGGATAATCGTACTTTGTCTAACATGTATTGAGGGTATGAATCACAGGCCTTTGCGGATGAGCTCGGTATCCCTTTCCTTGAGACAAGTGCTAAAGACTCTATCAATGTGGAACAGGCTTTCTTAACTATGGCAGCAGAGATTAAGAAGAAGTATCTAATATCTCTAGCTCCTCTCTCTCATTTAGAATCTTTAAACTACAAATATAATCAATGTCTTGTGATGGTATGAGTTCCAACACTAGACGAGTAAGTCCCTTTGAGATGTTTTGAACATTTATTTGAACTTATGTGCAGGATGGGAAGCCAAACAGCTGTTGGTAAGTCGGCAGAAGCCGTTCAAATTAAGGGGCAACCAATCCCACAGAACAGCAACTGCTGTGGTTAGGTTTTACGGTCTGTTATAACTGTTATATGAAAATAGGGAGACTCTTTCTTTACTGTGTTATGACATGGATGTTTAAGTAGTAACTCTTAAAATATGACTGTTCATCTATTTAAATCCCTGGATAATGTTGTTCTGAATCTTCTGTCCTTATGACTTCCCTTGTTTAGAAGGGAAGGGAGGCAATTGGCCACGCATTTTCCGCATACGTATTGCATAACCACAAGGCAATTAAATTCTAAGTAAATGGTATATGCTTGTGGTAAGTGCATGGAACATTACAAACCAGTGCGCCTTAGCCTCACACCCTGAAAAGGCGCATATATTCGGATCACCAGTGCGCCTGCAGTCGGGAAAGTTGTCGGAGGCTTAAAGTTTTTTGGCTGATATTTCAACATTTTAATGTTCTACAAATAAATTAACGGCGGGGACTCGGTGGAGTTACTTTTCTGATTACAAGGAATTGGGTTTTTGTGGTTACGCACACACTCACCACATTACCACATCTTCGTTAGCGTATGCATGCTAGAACATACAAGCATTTATATTACTTTTCAAAGAGATCATGAATAGTGTTTTATATTCCGTGTAAATCAGCAATAAGTTATAAGCATGACAGGTAAAATTTCTCTAGGAAAATGCATTTTATCGGGGAGTTTGAAATTTGATGTGAAAGGATAAATTACAGGCTCGCGTTTTGTTTAATGTAAATGAATGTTTTCCTTTTCCCTTTTGGTTTCTTTCTAGAACCCCAAATCGTCGAGAAATTACAAACAGATCGGCGGAGGAAGATTTGATGTTGTCTTACGAAGACACTGTACAGTATTTACTATAGTGGTCCGGTCGTTGATTTGGTATGAACTGTGTTTATATTGTACGGTTGCTTAGAATAACTATTGGGCCTTTATATAGCTATGAAATTTGTTTTCAACATTTTAGGAATTTCTGGTTCACGTCAAGTTTGGTGGTTTCGTTCGTTCAACTCATTTTAGGCTTGGTTCACGCTGACATGTACATAATTCAGACTTGGTCAATTAAGGTAACATTCACCGTTTCGATTACAAATCATTTTACACTTACTAAGTTAATTCTCCAAATTGACATGATTCTATTACGCTATTGGCATAATATTTATATTAATTTTTAAAATTTTCAAGTTGCAATGCGGAAATGAGAAGGAAACTTCACCGAAACAGAACTCCAAATGATTACTATATTCTAATATCGTGTTCACAGCTGCCTTTCGAATCCTGTTTTGCCTTTTTCGCTTCCCTCGATTCATATTATATTATCAAAAATTAGTATACCAAAGGGGGGTAGAGGAGACAAAAACCATTATTTATTTTAAGTATAGACAAAAGTCATTTACAAACTGCAAGTTGGGAAGGAAGATGAGCTGGTTGTATGAATAAATTTCCAAATTAGGAAGAGGGGAGCATGCCTTCATTTTCATAATGAAGGCATGATGATTTGGGATGTGTCATCATAATCAAAGTAACTCGAAAACGAAGATAGAAACTATAATATGTTTGATTCATTTATTTTTCTGAAAAAAAAAACATAAGTGAAAATATGTCGTTTGCTTGAATTTAAAAAAAAAATGTAGAACACTGGCAGTTTCATCCTTTCTCTTTTGATGACGGCGTGCCCAAGAGAGGAAAATATGTTATGGACTTACGTTTTGATGACTTACTGACAGTGGCGGCACACAACGTTTGTATGAGTGGTTGTTGTTAGAGATGCGAACGAAAGCAAAGAAATAGGAAATAAAAAATGGTATTTGTGAATGTTGAAAAAAGGATGATGGAGTGTAGTTACTTTTATACATATTTAGAAGTTTAGATAAAGCGAGGAAAAGAATTGATAAACAAGAGCAGGAAAGATCCATATTGTGAAGAAGTGGGATAAGAAGAATTATGAGGAGGAAGAACAGCAAGAGGTGGTTGTAGTGGTGGATTGGGATTCGCCAACCGTGATGGTCTTGCCTTCTTTAACAGTGGCAGATGAAGGGTGGGGAGTAGAGGAGAGTGATTTCTTACTGATTATGCGGTAGATCTCGGAGAGAATGGTCTGGAAAGCCTTTTCGACATTAGTAGCTTCAAGAGCAGATGTCTCGATGAAAGAGAGGCCTTCCTTCTCAGCATAACCCTGGGCATCCTCGGTGGCAACAGCTCTGAGATGCTTCAGATCTGTCTTGTTTCCGATGAGCATGATGACGATGTTGGCATCGGCGTGATCCCTGAGCTCCTTGAGCCAGCGGGTGACGTTTTCGAATGTGGTTGGTTTGGTGACGTCGTAGACAAGAAGAGCTCCGAGGGCTCCTCTGTAGTAGGCACTGGTAATGGCTCTGTATCGTTCCTGTCCAGCCGTGTCCCATATCTGAGCTTTCACGCTTCTTCCCTCCACCTGCCGTCACATATTACATGTCATTTTTCATTCTTAATTGATGAATTAATGAATACAGCAACAAAAATACCAGATCTGGAACCACACCTCCAGAGTGCGAGTAGCGAATTCCACTCCAATCGTGGACTTCGACTCCAGACAGAACTCGTTCCGAGTGAATCGGGACAGAAGATTCGATTTTCCAACACCCGAATCCCCGATCAGCACAACCTTGAACAGATAATCGTACTCTTCCTCTGCTCCGCGACCCATTTTCTTTTCTTTTTCTTTTCTCCTCTCTTCTACTGATGATAAAAACAAAACCCTTTTCTATAGGCTTACCCTCCTCCTCACCCATCCCACCCAGCTTTTCTTATATTTTATTTTAATACTACCATGTCTGTCTGTTGTAAAACTCAATTACGTTTACTATTTCATACCAGTCAAATTTCCTTTTCTCTTTTTACACAATTACTTGAAAAATTATTCCATCGAGTGATTTGTGTTCAATTCTAGAAAATAAATAAGGTTACAAAACTGAAGATTTCATTTTGATCCCATATTTACTTTTGTATTGAGAAGTAGTAAAACCTATTTTTAGGAATATCTAACATGGGTAAGGATAGGAGTAGTAGTTTTTTCATACTCTACTTTTTAGCTAAATATTTGTCTAAATATTTGTATATGTGGATGTTCTTCTATTTTTTTAATAACCACGGTTATCATCGGATATTTATAAAAAAAAATATTTAACAACATATTTTAACCATAAATTTAAATAAATATATAATACATAACATTCATAAATTTTATAAAAGTACAAATAATACATTTAAATAGTCTTGAATGATAGTTTATAAAGAGATGAAAGATTTTTTTAAACCAATTGATAAAAAATAATACATTCAAAATTAATGTTTTAATCATTTTTTTAAATTTAAATTAGAGTATAGCTGATAGAGGTATCTACGGGTATGAATATTATTAGAGCCGTCAAAATGGGTTATAACCTGCGAGTTAACCCGGCTCATCACAGGTTCGGGTTGGGTTGAAAAAAAATTATAAATATCAATACGGGTTAAAAATGAACTCAACCCACTAAGAACCCGGCTCATTCGGGTTGAACCCGTGATGGGCTAGGTTGGTGCCAATAAATTTTAAATATTAAATATTATATATATATATATATATATATTAATATTAAAAAAAATAAGTGACAAGAATGATTTGATGTTAGATAGTAATTTATATTTTTGTGATTTTGGTTTGTATTTGGAGTTTAACCTAATTTGAGATTTTATTTGGATTGTATTGAAGTTTATGTAAATTTTAATCGGAATTATAATTTAGTTTTTTTTGTATTGAAGAAAAAAATTGTGTGTTTTTTTTTAATTAAGTGAGCCAACCTGTTTAACCCGCCAACCCGTGCTGGGTCGAGTCAGGTTCTAATTTTGTTGGCTCGCTAATAAGTGAGTTGGGTTGAGTTAACGCACTAAGTGACCAACCTGTCGCGGACCGAGCCAGGTTGGGTCGAGTTACCCGTTTTGACAGCTCTAAATATTATGATACCCGTACTCGCCTCGTTAACATGCGGGTATACAAAATATCCATATCCGTTACTCACAAATATCCATTTACAATATTTATTTTCTACCCGTTGTGGATTTTATTCGCAGGTACATATGTTTTTTTTTTACATTCTTAGTTATTTATAATAACTGTGTAATGTAAAAATTATTATTTTTATGAAAAAAATAAAACATCAAATTGCATAGTTTGGGAATTTAAAATTGACTCTTGAATTATATATAATAAAAGGTCCTTCTTACTTCTTTTGTTTTTTTTATGACAAATGTTTTTGAATTACACATTAATTTTTATATTATATAATTTAAAAATATTTTAAATTTATGAATTATATAATTCTAGAGTAATTTTTTTATTGAAAACAAATGGATTCCTAATTTAAAAATTATGTTTGATGGTAATAATTTTTAGATTATGTAATTTAGGATCTAAAAATATTTTTTTAATTGTGTAATTCAAAAATTAATTTCCCAAATTATATAACTTGTAACTTATTTTTTGTATTTTTAAATTATGTAATTCATTGTTTTTATAAAAAATTTCTTACGTATACAATTTGAAACATTTTCATTCCTTACTTCTAAGACACAAGACAGAGAAAAAGAAAGTGATGATTAATTTGATTTTTCTAACCACTTAATGGGCTGCACAGGAGAATTATGGGGGTGTAGAAAGGAACATGCCTCCAGTTTAATTTGATTGGGTCGTTGTATTTGGACTGACTAGGCTTCCATTAAGAATAAAAATTATAAAATCCAATCTTTAATATTTATGACACATCAAGATCAAGATGTAAATATAACTACAAACAACCTAG
>Ga0099823_1001822_pt1 | contig 18427 bp, 15 predicted proteins | sample CowpearedBW_FD_76831 | JGI IMG/M metagenome (GOLD analysis project Ga0099823, IMG submission 76831) | Root nodule microbial communities of legume samples collected from California, USA - Cow pea red BW | ecosystem: Host-associated > Plants > Roots > Nodule | place: USA: California | collected...
ATATATATATATATATATATATATATATTAATATACTAAAGATTTAAATGTTATTATGATCATCTACTTATGGTGCATGTGAGAAGGCTACATCAGTCAATGGTGCAGGCAAATGTCCTTCAATGAACCTTTTGTAAAGCATGCAAAGAAAGTTGAGAAGCTCAACGAACCTACATCAGATTGTAGACTTAAATAACTTTAGAACTATCATTAAAAAAATCCAAACAATGAGCTTCAATTACCAACCAACATGCACTATCATAAACCAATGATTTTACTGTTAATAGTACAGTAATGAGTATTATATAGGGGAAAGGTCTCAGACACTCTATACCTCTAACTATTTTATTCAATTAAGCAATTCTTCAAATAACTCTTAAATTGTTAGCAGATTACAAATTGTCCTGATTTCACTTATTACATCAATATTTATCTATCAACAATGCACCAAATTACTAAAAAGACAATACCCTTAAATCAAACTCATTTTACCCCTACTCACACGAATCAAGACACCCAACTACACGCAAATACAAATCAGCATAGCATCACGCAAACACATTAACCTAGGTCCACAACACATAGTAAATGAAGAAACCCTCAAACTACTCCTCGGTAACGCTTCATGTGACTCATGCTCGCTAATAATCCCTTGCACAACCTATTTCCAGCACCATCTAAACACATTCACTCTAATTACATGAAAAAAAAATAAAAAGAAAAAAAAACAAAATCGATATACCTTGCAAAAATCACGCGACTACACATATTATAAAACACATTGATTAAACAAAACAAATATATACCTTGGGTTAACAAAGCCCAATCAATTTCCTCCAAGTCATTCAATCTAGTATAAGCTTCTCTCACCAAGTTGTACATGCTTCTAATCAATATGGAAAGAATAATAGGATCAAAATGAAGATTAAAGTGAGGGAACAAGGTAATAAGTTTTTGTGTCAAGTTACTTACCCTTGTGAAGTTGCTTAACTCGCTTCCCGAAAAACTTTGGGCATTAATATCAGCTTTAACCAAGTTTATATATATTAACCATCTTTTTTATAACATACTTAAGTAAGATTATAGGAATTTCCTTTAATAATATCATATTCCGTAAAATTACATGGTGACATTTCTATGTTCTTCAATTCTATGATGTAGAGACAAGTAATGATAAAATTCTATCGGATGTATTATTCATTAGATATCGTTGTAGCCTAAAGAAAGATATAAGAGGTTCATAGACATCTCGATAAGCATTTTCATCCATAACATAATCTGCATGTGCATAATCATTTTTGTATTGCACTACAAGCTTATCTAGGTGATGATCTTTAAGAATTTCTAACAGACGTTACACATCCTTAACATCAGAAAGAGCATTAGCACCTCCATAACTCAGGAAGAGAGGAAGCTCATTTGGAATTCTTGTCATGTATGCTGGTGGAGTGGGTTGTCCATAGTGTTTTATGTTCTCATCTTGATTTTGGTAATCAAACATTGATGTGGTTCCTTCTCTGATCACTGATATTCATATATGATTAAGATTCATAACCCTCATATGAAAGAAAATATTATTCTTATTAACAGCTAGCTGATTGCAGTCAAATTTTCAAAATCTATGCTAAAACTAAAGCTTTCATTTTGTCATGAACTGTATAACTTATATGTTCCTCAGGTTATGAACATCTAAGGAGATAATAATTACTTATGCATCTAACTACATATGCAAAGGTTAACTTTATCATTCAAAATTAATCTTCAATGATATGCACTCACATGCAAACAATGTTAATGGATTTTTCCACATGCAGATTCCTACTTCGCGAATTTCAGTAACAGGTTTGTCGAGTACTCACTTATATGCTTGTGGAATCTATCAAGATTTAGTAATCATATATTATTCAATCAAACATGTTCAATGAAACAACCATAACATTCTGGCAATATTTCTTTAAACTCTCTTTCAATCTTGAATGTAGCTCTGACTTGGGAAGGTCAAGAAAATATTTTGCTGACCTCTTCTTAGAATAGCGGGGTAAGGATTTGTTGTTCTCAAAATCATCAAAAAAAATCTTATTCAATTTGTGTCTTTATAGCATTGTAGTCACTAAAGGATTTCAAATAAAAGTTACAGTCAATAGTTTATTAATTTTCCAAAAATGTCCTCAAAAGATCTGTAGAACAGGAAACATAAGTGAAAAGAAAATTACACCTTTTTATTTGCCATGCATGTTTCTCCATGCCTCCTTAGCTACTAGCATTTTACATCATATGCTTATCCACACAAAATGTTTGCCTTTTTAACACTAACCTCTTTAGCATTTGGGTCAGGAATTTCTCTTAGGATTGAATCATATCCCTGTAATAGCAATAACCACCAACTTTTTGTTCTATTATCGTTAGGGAAAGGTTAGAGCTTTTGGATACCTCAGGTTTGAAATCATCAAGGTCTTCAATGTAATCTCTTTCTTCCTAGTCTGCAGGCTGCAATTTGGAAGATATTTTAATTTTAGAAACAAGAAAGATATTTTAATAATATCATCTGATTGGGATAAGTTGATTCTCTTTATTGCAAAATAGGAAATCTAAACTAAGTTATAGTATTGCTATAGGATATGTAGAAGACCAAAAACATCATAATATGCTAAAGGACAACATTTGAAGTTACAACTGAATATGCATATGGAAAATAACATGTATATGCATATGGAAAATAACATGTTTTCCAGAGGTAAGACCAGGGATAAGTATAGACTTTGGTCCAACATACTTGTGCTCCATGTATGCACCATTGTCCTGTATATATTAAAGGGGATACAAGAATATGATGGCATTGAAATAAACAAATGGTGAACTTAATAGGGGAGAAGAAAACAAGTTTTGTGGAATTCAAAACCTTTCTCTTCATGTGTACCATGATTTGTTCCTTAAAACCATTAAGACAGTTAATTAGCCAAATATCAACGCCCCTCATGAGTTTGTCTTAGAGCACTTTGCAAGGCATGAATAAATTCAAATACATTGGAATCGATCAACTTCCTCTTTTATGGAAAATGATCATTAGTCAAAATACGAAGAACGATGAATATTTCAATTAAGAACCTAATATTTGGGCGCTCACATTTGATTAAGAACTTAACATTCCTGATGGAGTTTCCCTCGAAAAAAGCGAAAATGGCGTCGATTTGAGGTTAGAAGGGGATTCCCGTGACAACATGGAAGACTTCGTGACACGCTCGGAGTGGTGATGGTGAAGAGGGATGAAAATTCGCAAAGAGAGCCTAGGTCACACTAATAGAAGATTTATTGAGAGAAAGTTAGGTCACGCGAGCAAACTGCGTTTTTGTGAGTGAACAAGAAAGGATTCGAAAAACAAAAAGAAAAGTTGTGAAAGAAGTGAATGAAAAAGGTGATATTCGAAAAAGAAAAAAAACTATGAAAAAAGATGGAGAAAATGATATCTACTGGTAAGACACTAAAAAAATACCAAATTTACTCGGGGTTTGTACATGTTAGTTTTGAAATGGTTGAAAAGCCAGGAAGGGAGTTGAATTGGCTAGTTAAAAATTTAGGCTATCTTTGCAAGCTAAAAAACACCTTTAATTGAATCAAATAGATCACCAAGTTAGGATGCAAACAGTACTGAACTGTACACTTTTAATCGATCAAAAACAGAGTTAATCAATTGATTTTACTAAACAGATTTTGTTATGGTATAATCAACCGATTGAAACAGGAAAACAGTCTGCTAAAATACTAGGAAAAATGCAGAAATGCGAATTTGAATTTTAAACCAGCAACAATGCACAAGAATGATCAAGATAGGTTCCAAATGATTATGTAAACATGCTCAATACTGCAAATGCTATGAAAACGTGCAAGAACATGAAAAATATGATTAAAGCACAAGTTCTTTTAAACTTTAAAATGAAAATGCAAGAGAGAAATGTTAGAGAAGAGAGGACACCACGAAATTTTTATACTGGTTCACTCAAACCTGAGCTACATCCAGTTTGTCAAGGCAACCTGAGCTTGACTTTGCACTATTTCAAAATATTTACAAAGTATCCACCCTTACACTTCCAAAATATGCAAAAGCACCACAAAAGACTCTCGAATCACACAAGAATCGCACCAGCACAGCAAGAACCCTCTTGCAGACCTGGAAAACCACCAGGCACACACACAAAGCTTGAGAAAGATCAAACCTCAGTGGTAGCACAGCCCATCCTACCATAAACCACTTTCTCCAAACTTCAAACCAAGCCAAAAGCTCCAAGAATTGATCCAAGATCAATCTTCAACAGTTGCAACACGTATGATCACGAATGAGAGAGTTTCCACCAGTTTCTAGAACAAATTCGCGCTCTAAAATGATCAACAGACCTCTCTTTCGAAAATTACAGCTTTTATAGTCAAACTGTTACGAAATTTAACAGGTTGATTTTCAAATCAATCAGTTGATTTCACTTGACTTAAGTGAAATCAGTCAATTAAAAACTAAATCAACTGATTGAATTTGTTGTAGTTTAAGACTACTGCAACCAACCTTTTAACCTGTTTAAAAACCATTCAACGGACTAAAAGAGACATTTTAACCTGTTGAAAAACCATTCAACAAATTAAAACACGCACCTAAGACCAAAAACATATAATTAATGCTATAAGGTCTACAACATGAATTAGAAACTTAAAATACACTTTCTAAATGATGTAACTACATGGAGAGCACACATTCCAGCCTTGACCAACATGGTTATCATCAAATCACCTTTCCTTCATCAATGTAGGCATCATTCCCATGGAAATGGCTTCAAGATAGTTCAAAAGCTTCATTAAGTCTTCATCAAATCTTCAAGAAGCAAACCACCTTCGGCTTCACATGTCAACAGTACGAAAAACATCCTTTACTTAATAGGGGTTTGGAAAACCTCTAGTAGTATATTTGTTAGCAGAGGTTATTATAACCTTTGATAATAAACCTCCCTTAAAATTAACATGTTTTGTAGTGATAGTGCTAAAGAAATTGAAGTTTATTTGTCCAAGTACATGCGAAAAAAAAATTGTTTAGAGCAAATGAGATTAATATTAATGTCTTCGTGAACTTTAACTTAAGATGAAACAAAATGTTAGACGGGAGGAGAAATATAATATTTATGATTTTTATGTTTATATGACGTCAAATTAAATTATGAGTGAATTACTGAAAAAGATGATCTTTCCCACTAAATGATATTACATGGAAAAGTATACATCTAGGAAAAATAGGCCAGCCAACTTTCTTTATGTTTTTAAATTCTTTTTAATTTGTTTACAGTGTTTTGGTGTTGCTGATGTTAACATCTGATATAGTGTTTCGTGTTGCGGATGTCGACATTCGAAAACTTATTTTTTTATTTTTTTCGTGTTGCGAATGTTGACATCAGGTATATGGGTTGTGTTGCGGATGTGGACATCCAAAACCGTCGTCGTTGGCTGCATTGGTGAAGTCATAAAGCATGAGCGGGGATTTGAGAAGAAACTTGTTTCCAACGTTGTTCTCGTTCTTCGTTGGCAGCACCTTCGAGGGCACGCCTAGGGAGCAACAAGCGCTGCTTGAATTGGAGGACACTATCGCTAGATTGAAGAGGGAGAAGGAAACATCGAAGAACACTCTTAACTACCTCATTGTTGCTTCTACTGTTAAAGATGTTTTTCCCTCTTCTTCCAATTCTTCTTAATTGGTGATTTGTACTCTATACCCAATGTATTGTTGCTTGTAAGTGTAACTTCATGGCAACATATTGAGAAAATAGTTGTAAATTGTTTTCATGCGTAAACTTTGCTTGCATTTTTGTTCTTTACTATGATACCTATTATATATTGTGTTGCTTGATAGATAAAGGTAGTATATGTTGTTTGATCTGCGGATTCAATACGAGTAGTGCTGCAGGCTAATAGGATATTTAATCTTTTTCATTTTGCCACATGATGCAGATAGTTAGAAGCATATTCTGTTTTAGAATAAAAATAAACATAAAATGATTTGATGTTCTTCTGTGATGATGTTTTAGTAATGCTTTTTCAATAACTTTCTCTTTTAAGTGCTTAGTGGATGTGAATTGTTATGATTGTTCATTGGCTTTTATTGTTTCGATTTTAATAGGATCTGTAATTTGGGAATTATTGATGATGAGACAACTTTTAGTTTGTGCCTAGAGTTTTGTTGAAATTATTCGATTATTAGTTTCAAGTTTGTATCTACAGACTAAGGTTTGATACGTGCGAACTAAGATATCATTACTGATCCAACGAAGCTCCATCCATTGCAAATCATTGACTTTAAATCTAGCACAAGTCAATATCAGATGTCGAAACCTGGTAAGTATATCAACCGGAAGTCGACATCAACTTCAGAACCACAATATTTGTTGATGTTGTCTTACATCGGATATCGACATTCGTTGTAAGAGCAAAATTGACATTCGTTTCCTTATAAAATCGGATGTTGACATCTGACTTATGTACATACCAGATGTGGACATTCGGTACATTTATAATATTTGAAAATTCCATTATGTATGTCCAAATCCAGTATTCTTATAAACCAGATCTTGACATTTGAAATTTGGAAACATGGTAGACAACTAGTATTGACTTTGTAAAAAATAAAAAATTATCTTACATTACATCCTTTCTGGAGCTTAATATACGAAAGCTTTGGAGATGCAATGTTTCACTTAAAATTTATCTAAGGACAATACCTATTTTAATTACCTCGCCTACTTCAGTTTGATAGGGACATAAATGTAATTGTAATTAATGCAGGGACTTGGGTACAGAAAAATCTATTGGAGGTTCATGGAGAAACCCATGTATACATGAATCTTTTATCCGTAAAGAGAGAATTATAATCAAGTAAACAAAGAAAAATATTTGTTTAAACTTTAATGGGTCAAAAAAAATTAATTACTTAAAAAAGAAAAATGCACCTAATAACATGTGAGAATGAAAATTTAAGAAATGGTTTGCAAATACAAATAGAGTACAATGATAAATTATAAAAGAATATCATAAATTTGAAAATTAAAAAAAAATACTAATTTGCATCTAATCACATAATCAATTACGAAACTTGATTAAAAATTTTGAAAGAACTAAAATAATACACTATAAATTGTATATTCAATCATTTTTATTAATAAAACAAAAAAATAATTTAATCCTTAATATCCTGCTTAAAAATAAGTGAAAGAAATTAATTTTGTGTTGCTGTCATTTTCATAGTTTCCCTTTAATGATCTTTAAAAAAATATATTCTTTTATTTTTTATACCTAATTAAAAAGAAAGGTTCAGAACTAAAAAATAAGCTACCAAAATCTAATTAAATATTGAAGAACATATTTATTAAAAAAATATAATTAAGTCATAAATAAGATTAATTATGAATAACTTTTATCATCATAAAAAATCACAGTAGAAAACACTCATGAGATAAAAAAATATAAAACTAATATTTTAGTATAAGTAAAACAATAGAAATTTTTCTTTTTTTAATAATAGAACAAAATATTTGAAAACATGAGAAAAAAGAAATAATGAATTTGTCTTTAACATTTCAATAAACAAATCAAGAGACAAAAATAAAATAAAAAATATGTTTAAATAAATTTTTCAATATTTATTATATTTAATTATTTATATTTATAGAAAAAGTTAAAAATTTATCTAATTTAATTCTCATAAAATCTCATTATACATTGAATTTTAAAAGGTTTCGAAAACCGGGACTGACTTCCTGAAATATCCCTACATATTTAATGTTTTTCTTATTGTGTAATGTTTTTGCTTCTGGATGAAAGAGTTTAACTATTTAACTTCATTTTCATATATCATATTATTAATATATTTTTTTTCATATTCCGAATGGATATACTTAAAAATGTCATCTATTTTATTTATAACGTATCTTTCTATTTATAATAAACTTCAATTTAGAATAAAAAAATTATTCACATACCGAATTCGAGAGTAAGAGAGAAATTTTATTAAATTTTGTTAAATAAATTCACCGACAAACCATTAGATTAATAGCATAATTAAAAATGTAAAATTAAATATTCTCAATTTAGTAAATAAATTCTGTCAAAATCTTTACTCAATTGACGTTAAACAATTGATATAGAATTTTGACTCATTATATTATAATGCAGTCCATCGCATCGTGGGAAAAACTGAAAAAAAAAAGGTTTTATTTTTTGTTGAAACCATAGAACAAAGAAAAATGACAAAAGGATTTCAATGACATTGGTTTTCTTTTGGTAAAATTTTTCCAACAGTCATAATAATATTTTTAATGTACCAGTAGTTTTTGTTATTATTAGAAAATTTAGTTAGAGGTTGCTTATGCTTAAAAGTTTAAGTTAAGGTTAATGCTTCTTTATCTTAATCATAATTTGTTCTTTTTTCTCAAATAACAGGTTTTATCCCATGTCAAATACAACAAATACAGTATTATTAGTACTTTTAATCATTAAGGCTCATTGAAATGAAAAATCTGCAAGCATTATGCAACTTCTTTTATTGATATGGTATTTTACAATTGGACATAGATGAAATAACAATTATATATAATTTGAGGGAAGAACAACACAAATCCTGCTCCAGAAAGAAAAAACCAATAAAAAAATGAAAAATGGAGTGAAGCATGAGTGAAGAAAGAGAGAGGAATGAAAGGTGCAGATGTTGTGTTTGGTTTTTCGACTTTAGTGAGAAGCTGAGTTATACTTCAGTTTTATACTTCTCAGTGGATTTTGGAACACATTTATCATGTTAAATTATCATGTTCAATGACCTGTGCCCCTCTCCATTCTTCACCAGGATTCACAATCACAGGCACCAGTAACGAAGCAGGACCAGTGCAGATGAAGTAGCCCTTCCCATATTTCTTTGACAAAGAACCAGGGCTTGATAAATAAATATCCTCAAAACCCATTCTTATCACCCTGAAGAAAATCTCACGTCCCTGAAAATCCAACAGGAACTACTCACCAAAAAGCTTTCACAAAATCTGCTGCATGAAACAAAATTCTAACAGCATATACTCATGCCTCTCAAATACAAGAAAAAGGTAGATATGTTTATAATCCCTAAACTTAGACGCAACCATTAAAATTCCTTTTTGTACCCATTTGATAATTGGTATAAACAGCTCTAACATGAAACATTTATTAGAAATCCAGATGAGTTTAAGTGTCACATTGGTTAAAAATAAAAAGATCCATAAATTCATTGTCTTAAAATTTTGAATTAATAGTAGTGTCAATTTTTTACGAGGCTAAGCTCAAATCCTATATATGCACTTAGATTAGGAGGATATCTATTTATTTTTAGAGTTTGAGGACCAAACTGGAAGAAATTTTGAAACTCAACATATTTGACCCAAACAAAAACAAACATCAGTATTTTGTGATGAGATTTTAAAACCACATTACTTTTGATCAATGTTCATAAGTAGTAAATCTGAATTTGAAAATATTCTGATGTTTGATTACAGGGCAGAGTTAGACAATCATTCATTCTAACCTGGTCAATGGTTTCATACTTGGAAGGAGGGGTGTTGTAGAATGTCTTTAATCTTTCCTCTGGAGGTGCAGAATAAACTCTACTCATCTTATTCTCAAGGAGGGTCATAGTCAAATCTTGCTTACCCCATGTGCCAAACTTGACTTCAGGTTCAGCACCAAAGGAAAACCATCTAGGAGGCTCAAATGAGGTAGCTTCAGATGGAGTCAAGATTTGAAAGGGAGAAGATGGAGGAGAGTGAGGGATATATGAGCAGCTTCTGAGGCCTTGAACTGCTGTTCCAGCTCTTGTCTTAGATCGAAAATGGCTTAGTATAGCGTTGGTTAGAGTAGCAGGCTTGGGGCCTAAGTTCTTCGCCACCACTGCAGTGGCCATGCTCACAGGATACAGAGTAACAATGTATGTGAGTTCAAAGAATCTACTGGTGCAGCTCAATTCAACCTGAAGGAAACAAAAGCAAACAACACCATGTTTCAGTGCTAGCTTCACATGCAAAACAAGACTATAACTTGTGTGAAAACCATATGAAAGAAAAGGGGAATGAAAGGGTAGGTACCTGAAGAGCATCAATGGCATCAGAGTCAACATCAGTAACAGTCCATTCTAAAGTTGAAGGGAGTAACCCTTTGGCTCCAGGTTGCAGAACTTCATTCATGACCAAACCAACCCCACCTTTGGCCTTGTATGGACCCGATTCAGTTACAGGAATTGTGTAAAGAGCCTCTTCGAAACCATCGTCTTTCCAATGAACTTTTGGTCTGTATGATGTAACATGAGCATCAGGTATGCTTAGCCTCAAGGAGCTTCCATTTCTGATTGTGAGCTCCACAATGGGGATGTTATCAGACTCCAAGAACTTTATGCCTTTTCTGCCAAATTTCTCAGTGAGTGAATCAGCAGTGGGAAAAGTCACTGTAGAGGTGTTTGTTGCTGAGGAGGCCTTTATTAGGTTGAGCTTGGGAAGAGATAAGGAAAGAAAAGAAGCCATGGAGAAGTTGAAATAGGTAGCTACCTCATTTAACAGCTTCCACACAGAGTAGTGATGAACATGTTGTTGTTGCTAAGGTTCACCCTTCACTCAACACAACTATCTATTTGGATTTTTATTTTGGATAAAAATGCGCTTTTTGTTGGCTTTTTGCTTACTCTAAAATGAGGCACTGTGTTGCCAAGTGAAAAATCTTGAAAGGGTCAATCCAATAAGTTCTGAACGGACAAGAAGGAAAACTCTGCTGTGCCACAAATCTCCTTTGTTATCCATTTTGGCCTTTTTCCTTTTCATCATTTGTGGTTTCACATAATTATGTTTTATTTTTCCAGAAGATGCCTTCTTTGAATTGAAAACTGATATTTTAGCTCATGATAATAGAAGACTATTTTTCTGTCATCTCTGTAAAACACGACTTGTGGGAAGGTGAATAATTTCTTAATAGGAATCATTATACGTGAATTAAATGTAGGGTATTTAAAATTTAAGAGAACACGGATCTCCATTGGAACTGAATCATGGTTCAATAACAAGTGACGGTTCGTTTAAAGAGTTGCACATGATTATCCAAAATATCAAATCTATTTTGGATCAAATTTCCCAATTCCTTAAAAGTAGGAACTTGGGGGATGATAAAGCGGAAACACGTGCCAGGCATAACAATTTTGAAGCATGATTAAAGCTTTTAAAATCCCATTATTACAAAGTCGTCATCATTGCTAAGAGTAATTGTTGTTACATGTATTCACAATTTACTTTATGAAAATTCACCGGAACACAAATTCTAATATGGTTTTGCAACTATAATTCCACCACAAACATTTTACAAGACTCTCACTCTAATTAATATTTTATTTAATTATTGGTAGAAAGATATATTTTCAGAAAAACAATCTACTCATTCTTATGATTAAGAGTTTTATTTAAAGAATTTTTTTATAAAACATGTCTTAAAAACTAATAAGATAACGTTTAAACACTTCTAAGATAATGTTCTAAACTGAAGATCCTGTTATAAACTCTTTAATAGAGATGTGGAAAGAATTGGCTAAAAGACAGATCATAATTATGTACACAAACCCATTAGTCAAATTGAAACTAGATTCGGTTGATTCAACACTTTTATAGAAAAACGCTCCCATGATAATTTTCCTAATAGAACATATTTTAGTTTAAACTTTCTTTGACCGACCATGAATTTATGACCACCGAAGCAAGCGCGTTTTATTAAACGAGACAAAAGAAACTGAAATCAGATACTCCACTCCAGACCAAGATCACATAATCAAAGAGATTTTGAAACTACAAACACCAGCACTCACTACATCACTAAGGAAATGGGTAAAAAACAACAAAAACAAAAATCACGGAATTACTGTCATTGGTTTAACAGCTCTTAGAAGAGTCTTCAGGTGCTGTGGTCGACCCATCCCCTTCTAGGAGCCCCTCTGAATTCATTCTATCTTCTGCTGTATTTGCAGTAGCAGCTTCCTTCGGCAAGGTAGCATCTAGAGACTTTAGCAATGTGACTGTCCCAATTGTTAAATCACTGGGTTTGCTGATCTGTCTTGAACAAGATATCTTGTAAGGTTCATGTTATACTCAATTTAGCTTACATATAGGAGGAGGAAATCAATAAAACATAGCACTCTAAAATTTGCAGAAACATGTCAGATGTAGGAAGTTGTACTACATGATGCAAGGACATGAGTCTCACCTGTTTTGGGAACTGCTGCTCCTTAGATTTTTTCTCCTGACTTGCCTTTTCACGAGCCTCATAAAATCCAAAATCATCCAAGATGCATGTTTGGCTTGAATGCTCCTTGAAAATTTTCACAACTTGAACTCCCTTCTCAAACTTGACCTGCAGAAGAGACATACATAAGAATTTAGTTGAAAGGGAGGGGGGGTTCGTGGGATATCATAAAACCAACAAGGATATTGTGCAACCTATGCACAGAAATGATGACCATTGATCATATTATCTCTTCACTAGTTACTATTATATTAACCAATCAAGGATCCAAGTTGTGAAACAAGCTGCAAAGGAAATACCTCCTGAGTATCCCTGCTATTTGTTACAGGTTTGTTTTCATTGTTTTCTAGTGTTATGTGCCTCAATGCGCTATTTGGAATATCCTTTATGACATGCCACTTCACAGAAAAGCAACCAGTCCACCTGTCCTGTTGCCAATAATCTACACTTTTACCAAAATCAACAGGACCCAACATCTCTGCCAAACCAACAAATTGACCACTAGTGTTGACCTGAAGGAAGAAATGAATGAGAAGAAACAAGTGGATTAGATAAACCAAGAAAATCTAAAAATTGGCCAATTAAATGGTGCATGTGACACTGACCGAAAATAACAAATATATGGGACAGCCACCAGTCTTCCCCTTCGCCTCTTGATATGCTGCATCCAGTTTTTTATTGCCATTAGGAGTACTGGCCCAAACACTATACTTTATACTTTTATGAATATCATCCTCACTATAGGATTTGATGACAAAAAACTTGGCATCAGAATAATTCTCAGAAAAATCTTTCCCGTTGTATTGTTCCTTATTGGGTACCAAAAGAACTTCTTTGTTATCGCTCTTCACTGGAAGGTTCTGTCCTTTCAGTAGTAATGTAACAGATCCGAGACTCTTGATATTTTTATTATCAGAACTTTTGGCAGCTCTTGGTCCCTTGTTTAGCTCAGTGAAACCTTCCATACTTTTTTTAAAACCATAGCCATCACCTGTGGCATGACGCTTGTAATCAACTGAGCCCATTCTGGATCCATATGCAGCAGATCCAAAACGAGAATTAGCCCTAAATGTGTTCCCGTATTGGCTGTACATCCTGTTGCTTGGATACATCCCGTTCATGAATCCAGAAACCATTTCAAGTCCAGATGGATGTCTGGAACCATTCAAGTTCTGCAATTAAGAAATCATATTTAAGTTGAATTTTGAATTGCTTTCACAAGAAGGCACAATAAACAGAGGGAGGATCTACTGCATCTATATGAAATGCAGCATTTACATAGTACTATAATATGATCAAGTAAACATGAAGCACTGCTAACATACACAGATATGACAATATTATAAATGGCAAGTTGGTTGATGAACATAAGATTAATTTGCTTGGACATTTTCAATTAAGAAAAATACAGACAGCACACAGGCTTGGGTTAAAGGTTTTATGCTTTTAACGGAGAAAAATAACCCAATTAATCAAAGGTCACTTAGGAAATCACACTCAGGAAGGACCATCATTCCAACATACCGGAAAAGGTGGAAGTTGCTGAAGAAGTCCTTGATTCCTTTGAGAAGTAAAATCTTTGACAGGGGTCATTGATGAAGATAAACCAACCTTGGCTCCATGTTTGGACTGTCTATCAGATATTAAGGACATATCTGATTGGACTGGCAATTGTGTAGCATGGGTACTCATTCTTGGGCCCTGATATCCTGACAAAGGGGCATAAGGTGGCAAGCTAGTCCCTTGATAAGAATCATTTGAATGCAAAGTTGTATGCTGGGAACCCGTTAAAAATGACTTTAACCCATTTTTATTTGTAAAATCACTATTGGCCATGTTAACAGTGTTTCCTTTACTCGTAACATTTAATGAAGCAACATGATCAGCATCAACTGCAGTTGATATTTCTTCTTGTGTAGCAGTGATTTTGTTTGGAGTAAATGACACATCAGCAGAAGCTGGAGATTTGTAGTAAGAACATGGATATTGGTACTGTTGCAGCGCATAATGCTGACCATCTTGTTGAATCATGGGAGAAGAGGAATTGGCCGGTGCATATGTTCCATATGGTGTATAACCATAACCGTGATGATACATATAAGAGCAGTTGTCTCCATAAACACCCTGTCATAATATCAAACAAACAGAAATCTTTATTAGATGGCTAAAGGCTTCCCTTGCTTTCTTTATCTACATTTTATCATAAAAATTATGAGAAACAAAACCTAACACAATGATAAAGACAGAAGATGGGACTTTGAGAAAGAAAAAAAAAACTACAGAAGGACATTATTAGATGCAATTATCTATTACCTTAACAATCACTTAACTCAGGACCAGAACAGTTGAAACAAACACACTCATAACTTTGATGGTGGCTAGCACAGTTTAGAACTCTCAGAAATAACCACACAATTAAAGAAGCAGCTAGTACCAGTTCAACATCAATTAATTTTAAAGCTAACATGTAACAGAAATTCTAATGGCCCTCATCCAGTGGATCTTAGGAAACATTATTCTAAAAATGATCCAACCAATGATATTCAGTACAAAAAACATAATAATCACAAGATTGGAAACCAGAGAACAAGGTTTTTACCTGAGTCATCCCCCCATCAAGGTTCATATATCTTGAATAAACATTCCAATCACCTTGCCCATCATAACCTGAAATATAACCATCATCATATTTCTCTAACAGTCTCGGCACCATATTGTTGCAGTCAATAACATACTATCCTCAAAATCCACAACTGCTTACCTTACCTCCATAATAGTATGCCGAAGGGTATCCATTTGGAACAAAGCTTGAATTTGGATTGAACGGCTTGCCCATCCCTTTAGCTGCACCCTTGGAAAAACCAGGTCCATTCTGCACACATATAGACTAAAATAATCAGTCAACATTGCACAACACAAACATCTAGTGCTAGAGACACTTCATTGATGACCAACAAAAGAAAATGAAACAGTAAATTGGAAGCGTTGAAGCACCTTCTTCGCAGGCTCAGTAACTCCAATGGCTTTTGGCTCAGAATCCAGGGTCAAATTTTGCAATAAATCTGCAGTTTCTACGCATTATGGTAAAGGAAAACCATTTACTTCTAATCTAGCTTCATTATTCACAAGCACAAGAAATTAAGAGACAAAGACACCCATGTTAAACAGCAAAAACACAACAGAACAAAAAAGAAGAAAAATTGAGCAACTAAACATTATTATACAGAACAGTAAAATTTTCCAGATAAACAAAGCCTCTCAATATATTCTTACGAGCGCATTTCCTTTCAAGAAGAGATTTGTTCGCAAACTCTAGACTCTGTGTAAGTAGTTTACAAAAGGAAGAAATTAAGAAATAAAAATTAAAAAGAAAGGGCTTTGACTTGAAAGCAATTGACAACAATGTGTGTTTTAGTCATAACCTAAACTTCTGAAAGCCAGAGAATGATGCACAACTGTAATTACAAAAGAAAAATTATATAGAAGCCCTTATCAGTGAATTACACACCTAGCATGCATAGCTCAGAGAATTGAATAGCAAATATTGTAACTTTAAGAAATGAGCAACACAGAAATTAAATATAAAAAAGAGGGTTTTGAAGATAAAAGGATACTGTCAGAAGTAGGAGCAACAGCTGCCATGATTGAAATCAGAGAGAGAAAGGGTCGCCGCCAACTCCGTGTTCTTTGGGTTTGAGACACAGAGAAAGAGAGAAGAGGGAGAGCTAAGAACCTATTTCAGTATTTATATTTTTAGTTGTTTATATATACCAAGAAAGGTTGCCTCTTCAGTGTAGCAAAAATATTAAGTTCTTAATATTGAAAAATATTAATAATTTGAATGAAATAATTCCTTTATCTTAAATAGGAAATGTATCAGTTTTTTAAATTATTCAAGTAAAGATTAAGTTCTTAAAAGCATTTTTATTTTTGTTAATAATTTTTGTAAATTTATTTTCATTTTTCAGTTAAAATATATCTAAGATAAACATTTAAAAAAATAAAATAATCTATTATTTCATTTCTTGAAAAATATAGGTTGTCATACTTTGTTCTTTAGAATAATATTTTGGATCTTGGAAGGATGGTTCAAAACCGATAAATTCTTATATTTTATGGAAATTCATCTTCTATCTCTTTTAGCAATTTTGTTGTGGGATATACTTATATAATTAAATATTATTCAACTTGGTATGGAAGTAATTTTAGTTTGGTGGTGTTGGATGTATTTAAAACTTTTACACTACAATATGTTAAGATTGAAATTAGTACATCAATTCAAAATGTCAATTACAATTAGTTGTGAATTTTTAGAAAATACCCAAAATTCAAATAAATTGTAAATAACTTTTAGACATATTTTTCACCAAAATATATTATTATGACTCACTTCGTAATCAAAATAAAATTTAGAAATATAAGTATAGTTCATCTTACAATTAAAATAAACACTAAATACAACCACTTCAAATTAAAACAAAAAGTAATTAAACAAGACAAAATATTTCATGTGTATTTCCCAAAAAAAAAAGAAATAGTTATAGATAAACCTAAAAATTCCATTAAAAAAAACAAAAATGCTCACGAAGGTCTTGTTAGCAAGGTCCCACCATAGCTATTTTTTTCTTCCAAAAGAGAAACATCTTCTTTAAAAATAAGAGTTTGAAAAACATCTACTCTTAAAACAAAATAATGATATTTTGATTCATTTTTTTTACACACTCTTAACATACAACTCCAATCACCCTTTAATTTTTTATTTTTTTATTTTTTATTTTTTTAGTGGTGTGATGTGATAATCTAATAGTGATTGGAGTAATGGGTTAGAAGTGAATTAAAAAGAGTGAGTCAAAATTTATCATTATCCTGTAAAATATCTTTATAAAAGATATTAATGTGATAAGTTAGTTTGGCGTCCACAATACAATCAAATTTAATTTATTAATAGATAATGATATTTTGATTCACTCTTTTATCTATTTTTAACCTACCACTCTAATCATCTTTATGCTAAAAATGGATCAAAATATCATTAACCTTCAATATAATTATTTATATTGAACAAGAAAAACATATGCGATGCATCGATAACTTATTCTTATTCTTCTATAAATAATTATATATATGTAATGCAATCTTAGATTGTTATGTAATTTTAGATCGTTTAAAATTTTGAAATAAATAAGTTGTTTCTTAAAACAATTATTTCAAATTAAAATTTAATCTCAACTTTATAAAAATAAACTAAACATTGGTTCATTTAAAAGGAACCCCAATTAATCATTCCATATTTTAAAGATTAAAGATAGAATTTAAATAAATGTTTTTTCTTAATAAAAATTAATGATTTATATGCCCATAGTTGTTAGGTGTGAGAAAATATCTGTATCACCTCCAATTCCAAAATATTCGAAGTAAATACGTCGAGTTGGATTGATGAGCAAGCAATTTTAACTAAATAAAATTGAGTAAACTAAATAAAATTGAGTAAAATTGATGATTGGGGTTGAGTATAGTGAGTTAGAATTTTATAAATATCAGACTTAACTCCAATTTATATTTTATTATTATAAAATTGTAAATATGTTTAAAATTTTAATTCTTCTTAATATGATACTATTTTTGTTAAAATTTAATAATAAGTATATAAAATCATTTCATCCATTTACTAAAATTATATATGTCATCTTTTAGTTAAAGATTCACTGTATTTATGTCATTTATTAAAAAAATCATTAAAAAAATAAATTTAATATAAATCCTTTATTTGAAAAATTCGACCAAATTAACCTGCAATTGAAATAATTTGAATCTAATTAACAAGATAAATTAAATAGTCAGATATAACTTTTAAAATATTAAATTTAAATTATACTGGATTGGTATTGAATCTGAAGTCGACTATACTTGAGATACTCAACCCTAATTAATGTCATTATTTTTATACATTTTTATTTTATTTTTTTATTAACATATCTTCTAAGATGTCTTAAAACATTAATTATATATATTTTTTAATTTTTAAAGAGTAATTGATTATTGTATAATGAGAATAAAAACATTCTATACATTAGACTTATAAATGATAATTTATGGAAGTTATATTTATTTAATA
>Ga0099823_1001826_pt1 | contig 18422 bp, 10 predicted proteins | sample CowpearedBW_FD_76831 | JGI IMG/M metagenome (GOLD analysis project Ga0099823, IMG submission 76831) | Root nodule microbial communities of legume samples collected from California, USA - Cow pea red BW | ecosystem: Host-associated > Plants > Roots > Nodule | place: USA: California | collected...
AGCATTGCACCTAGGTTAACAGTTATTAACTCACGGGTTGACACATATTAAAGGGATGAATTCATATGTTGTTGTGAATTAAATTAAGAAAATTACATTCCTTGACTCACCAACAATTCTCCCCACTGGTTATGTACATCCTTTCACAAATGCTCAAAACTTATACCACGAGTTAACATTTACATAGGTATGGGTAAGCAAAAATAATGGACAATGGAGATCAATGTCAAATATAGGCACCTTTATTTTAAAAAAGACAAAAAAGAGGGAACGTGGACTGACTTTAAGGAAGTGGAGACTGATGATTTAATCTTAAAATATGGATTGAAGCCATGATAGGCATTTCAGAAGTTTGCCAAGGATGAAATATTTATGTGCAAATCATTCCACCTTGGTTAGAATTTATTATTTCATGAGTAAGCAAGTACTTAGGTCGTTTTGTTCATACTGAATTAGTGAAGCATCAAGTCCAATAAAAGTAATAAAATAACTGAAAAAAAGTACTTAGGTCAAATAATATGACTTTAACATTTTTATAATTAATCCTTACTTAACATCATAAAATACAAGTACTAATATATCATACTCTTCAGACATTCAAAAAATATATATATTTTCAACATGGGCTACATTCACAAACATAGTACTACAAAATTCAGTAATTTAAGTTTCTTCTAATTATGGTGCTTTCTCCTCGCGTAAGTAAAAAATGGAGTTCGTATGACTTGGCTCTTGAAACGTTTCCTTGGTTGATCCTAAAATCGGTGATACAAATTACTACTTTGTGATTGGTTGATGTCTTCATGTTCAGCAAGCTCTTCTCCCTAATCGGGCGTTAGTCCCCAATTAAAAACAACCTGTGATTAACAATAGAATATTACAACTTAAGTTTTAGTATCAATTGTTATCATTGTAAAAAACAAATGAAATGGGTTTGTAGTTATTAAGTCCTAAGTAAGCACATATGAGGATTTATAGTTTACTAAATAAGCCAACCAATGAAAATCATCTCTAGACAACGATAACTACCATGAATATCTTTTGCGCAAATCATAGAGCATGAGTTTGCAGATATTAAGACTTCAGTAAGTACATATGTGGATTTACAATTTAAGTCAACCAATCAAAATCATCCCTGCTCAATTATAAATAACATGGATATCTAATGTGCAAACCATACACAATGGATTCATAGTTATTAAACACTAAGTAAGCACATATATGGATTTACAGTTTACTCTCAATAAGTCAACCAAAGCAAAATCAATTATGCTCAACAATAACTAACATGGGTAACCAATGTGCAAATCATAAAGCATGGGTTTGTAGTTAATAACTAAGTAAGCACATAGGGATTTACAGTTTACTGAATAAGTTAACAAATGAAAATCATCTTTAGACAACTATAACTACCATGAATATCTAATGTGCAAATCATAGAGCATTGGTTCGCAGATATTATGTCTTAAGTGAGCACATATGTGAATTTACAGAATCTTAAGTAAGAACACTGAATCTTAATCCTAACCTCAACAATCCATATTCAAATTAAAAATCCATCTTCGTCCTTGCCTTTTACAGAAAAAATAATCACAAACAATATGCAAAAATAAATACAACTTACCGCCACACACCTTTCAAAGAAACGACCTCGATTAGATTCCACCAAAAAGACGAAAGCCACAAATTTACGTCACTACAACGAAGACACCACTACAAACAACAACAACATTCCCTCCTGTTCACCCCAATGGGTACAAGTGTTGAACCGTTGAAGCTTTTGTTCAATGAGAAAACCCACACCGTTGGGACGAAGAAGAAGTAGAAGGGGTTTTAAAAAAATATATGATTTTTAGAAAACTCACACTGTTGGGACAAAGAAGAAGAAGAGGGGTTTTTAGAAAAATAGGGTTTGAAGATGAAGAACAATGATTAAGACGAAAATTAGTGTGGTTGAAGAAGACGAACAAGACGAGCAAGATGTTCTTCAGTTCAACGGTTTGCACTCGCACTTTCTACTTTTTCTCCTCCAATTGTATTCGCACCTCTTGTTTTTTCTCTTCCCGCTTTCTTCCAAAGAGAACCAACGTGAAAATTGAAGAAAATTAAAAAAAAAGAACTTGAAAAACAAATGCCACATCATGTTTTGAGATAAGTTGTCAACAAATAGATGTTTCTGTATATTTTCCTATAATTATAAACATATATCTACACTAATAATTTATAATACTTTTATTAATAAATTCCAAATATTTGGAAAACCATATATTTAGAAGACCAAATCTATTAACGTGCATAATTTTCTTTTTTATCAACAAAGAATAAATAAATATAATATATATAGTACTTATGGGATACTCTAACTTTTTACACAAAAACACATGTTAATCTTTGTCAAGATATGTGCGAAGATTCTAAAAGAGAAGATGCTTAAAATACAAACTTTCCACCTGTGCCAGACAATATATGAGCATGGTTACGATTCGACAAAAATATTCTTCAATGCCAATTTTTGTTTTTTTATTTTTTGGAATAACTTGTTCATATTTTTTAATGTTGTTTTTGTATTTATGTATTTCCATGTCAATTCTTTAAACAAAGTCTCGTTATTTTTATTTAAATTCAACATTTTGAAGTAAAAGATCAAGGAATTATTATTCCAAATCTATTATTTCATAAAAAGGTCATAATTAATTGCCCAATCGGCACCCATCCTTTCTGAACTTTCGACACTCTACTATATTCCTCTGACTTACTAAATGAATAACCAATAGCTTTAAGAGTTTTTAGAAGCATTACCCAGAAGCAGAATTTAGGACTATTTTAAATTTTTTTAAACATTTTGAATAATTTAAATATCAGTATTAAATATGTTTCATGTTTTTAATATAATCATAAAATTGTTTTTTTCGTATAACCTTTCTTCACATTTTTTCGATGTTTAATGGAAGATGCAGGGTTTTAGTTAAATTTGATAAATAAATTCATTAGATAGAGTAAAATTTTGATTATGCGTGATGTGTTCTCCTTCAAATTCAATAAAGGGATTGCTATGAGAGAGTTTATTTGAAATTAAGCATATGTAGTTTGGGATCATTCGATGTATTAATTTCACGGAATTTATGGAAATGTTTCTTAAAATAAATTTATTTTTAATTCAATAAAGTCACGTTTAAGAAATAGTTGTTGATAAATAAGTTTTAATTAATGTATTTCATCAGATAGGACGAGTTTGACACCGATTTCTCTTCTATTGGTCCAAAGATAACCAAACTTCCAGATATTTATTCGTTCTCTTCAATTTCATAGTGCAGTTGTTGGAACATGGAGGAGGCCAAGGTGGTTTTGTTAGGGTCAGGGTTCAGTATGTTTGGGATGAGAGCTAAGATAGCTTTAGCAGAGAAAGGAATAAAATATGAGTACATAGAAGAAGATGTCACCAACAAGAGCCCCTTGCTTCATGAAATGAACCCAATTCACAAGAAAATTCCAGTTCTCATACACCATGGAAGACCAATATGTGAGTCCCTCATCATTGTTGAGTATATTGATATGGTTTGGCAGAACAATTCTCCTTTGCTCCCCTTGGATCCCTACCTCAAAGCACAAGCCAGGTTCTGGGCTGATTTTGTAGATCAAAAGGTAGATTTAAAAATTGGAAGATAAGAACTACGCATATATGTTCTAGAAAGGTGTTAGTAACAACTTATGTGGTAAAAAACTGCAGGTGTATCATGCTTCTAAGAGAGTGTGGATTTCTAAGGGAGAAGAGCAAGAGATGGCAAAGAAGGACTTTCTAGAGAGCTTGAAGCAGTTGGAGGAATTTCTTGGAGACAAACCTTATTTTGGTGGAGACACATTTGGGTTTGTTGATGTTGCTCTCATTCCTTTCTATTGCTGGTTTTATACTTATGAGACCTTTGGCAATTTCAAAGTCGAGGCAGTGTGTCCAAAACTTATCTCCTGGGCTAAGAGATGTATGCAGAGGGAAAGTGTATTTAAAACTCTTGCAGATGAAAAGGAGCTCTATGAGGCTGTTTTGGATTACAAGACAAAATTTATATTGAATTAAGGTAACACTAGATGTTTCTTAAAGCTGTTAGAATTTGCCTGTATGAGATAGAAAGAATTTGCTATTAACTGTTGTCACATATTGAACTGAATTAAGTGTTTGTTAGACCTGCGAGAGAGAGTTTGACTGTGAAAGACCTAACCTTTACACTGATACTGATTCAGACACTTATCCTTATAAAATCTCAATTATGAGATTTTTCCGCAAATTTCAAACTGGTCATACACCTATAAATAGGAATTCTCATTTAGAAAACACTGCCTTAAATTCTCAATCTTATGGATAAATCTTTATCTCTGGAGTTTCGTTATTTTGGTTTGTTTCAAATCCGATATTTAACAGTCTGAGCAGATGTATAAAGAAAGTGTAACACATGTATCAAAGGAAATTTACCAATGGCTAAGCCAAAAGTGTATTTGAATGATATCAAAATGAACATGTAGTTTGAGTTAGTGGTGCTCACAAATGGACAATTTGCATAATTGTAAGAGCAAAACCACAAGTCCTTTAATATAAACATGCTTATTTCGGTTTCAAAATTTGTTATGTGTTTCAAAATGAAGCTGTCTTCATGAAATTTGTTTTGGCTTTGTGCACTTCATTTTGCTGTCCGTAATTTATGCCTAAAGAAATCATATATCTTTGACATGCAAAACAGTGTCATGATTTATAAACATCCAAGGGCTGTTCTATTCGATCATAAACCAAAGATGCATCTCAGTAATTCCTTTATTCAGAAGACACAACACACAAAGTAACTAGAGGCAATATTACCCTGCCTATAGTCTTGCCTCTGTTTCTTTTCTGAGAAACAGCAGGCTCTTTTACCACCTTCTACTACTCTACCCTTTGTTTCTCTTATGGGAAACGTGCTCTTTCACTCTTTGCTCCTGGGGAAAACTTTTGAACACACTCTCTCTTTGGGTGCACCTCTTAGCCCAAGAAATGATTTTGGGGTACTGTACCTCGCTGATGAAATTGCCATATAAGCTAAAAGTGTAAAAGTAACAGAACAAAGGAACAAGTGCAACATCCACGAAGCCAAAGTTGTTTCCACCAAAATAAGGCTCATCCCCAAGTTGTTCTTCCAATAATTTCAGACACTCCAAAAATTCTTGCCCAGCAGCCTCTCTCTCTTCTCCTTCAGTTGTCCAAAACCTCATGGCACGCTTATATACCTATCAGGAAGTCAATCATGAAAATTTTAGTTTTTCAAACATATAGGAATATTGTGCGAAATTCAAAGAAAGCAGTCTCAATGTAGTTTATTCATGATAAAATAATAGAAAAAAAATATTCGAAATCATAACAATGAAGCACCCGAAAGAAGTAAATTACCTCGGTGTCAACATAGTTAGCCCAGAATCTTGCTTGTGCTCTCTGGTAAGGATTAGAAGGCAACAAGGGAGATTGTTCATTCCAAACCTCGTCAATGTACTCGACAGCAATCAGAGACTCACAAATGGGTTTGCCATTGTGGATGAGAACTGGTATTTTCTTATGAACTGGGTTCATTTGGAGGAGTAAAGGGCTCTTCTTGCTGAAATCCTCTTCTCTGTTCTCATACTTGATGCCCTTTTCCTCTAGCGCAATCCGAACCCTTATCCCATAAGGGCTTAACCAGAAATTCAACAGAATCACCTCGTCTCCCATTTCTGAAAGGAAACTAATGTTCACAAGTGAGTGACACGAGTTGGAAAGTCAATTTATACAGAAGATGGAATAGATGATAAGTGACATGATAACAAACTATTCTAATTAAAAAGAAGTCCCTATCACTATGTATATTGTTTCATTTGTGTGGCACTTACTGACAACAGTATCTTCTTGTCCAGACGGCAATTGAGACATTAACTATGTTGGTTGCTCATTATAAAACAATTAATATTGATAATAATGATAACCAAGCTGCTAAAGCATTTCGCCAAAATCTATGCATAATGATACTTTTTTAATTATTAAGATACTTTTATAATTTTTGCTCATTAAATAACTACAATACATAGTACTTTTATATATGCCATGCCAAATAATAAATAAGCAGGATGATAAAATTATAAAAAAAGTTCCATGGTTACTAAATAAAGGAGAAAAATAATGAATGTTGTTGAAATACTATTGTAGTTCATGTTAGTGATGAAGATGTTTTGATGATGTTTAAAGACGTTAGTGATGAAGATTTGAGTACTAGAGTCTAGCTTTGTGTATTTATGTTTATGTTCTTTACATAAGGTATTCCTTATGACTTTGACATGCAGCATACAAACTATATTAAAAAGTGAAAATGTTAATTATTAAGATGTAAATAAATGTTCCTGTGAGGTTTTAGAAATAAATGATTATATAATGAAAATAACCGATCAAATTAAAAGATTGTTAAAGTATTTTCAAACTCTTAGATTATAATTAATTAAAACCTTTTATAATTAACTGTTTTCAGCAATTAATGAGAGCATGTTTAATAGATTAAAATATGTAATGATTCATAATCACAAAAACAGGTTGCAACTGTTTTTTCTTGCTAACAAAACAAACGTCGTAGTTGTTTTTCAAAATTTCAATTAGAATACCAAACTACGTGTAAGACCCATTTCTTTATCTTTGTAATGTTTTGGGCCAGTTTTGGTAAAAGGCTCGAGGGCAGTCCATTTCTACTACCTAAATTCCTCCTAGCCACTTACTTCCTACCTTGTTCCATTTTACTGAAACAGTTTATCTCTCTACTCTCCCCACTTGAGCAGAAACTTTGTTAGGGCACAATAGTTCCTCTCTTGAGCAAACCGATCTCTACCTCCCCGTAAGTAAAACTCTAAAATCTTGGAAGCTCTAGTTCCGCTTTAACCTCTGCTAGGGTCTTAGTTTCGTTCTCCTTGTTCTGTTTTTTAGCTTCGTAAATTGTCACGTGTAGTGGTGCTCTTCCTTATGTTCTTGTTTTGCTTGGCTTTCATTTGTTCAGGTAAGGGAAGCTAGGGTTTCATGTTTTTAAGATATTTTGTTTCTTTGTTTTTATCTGTTTTATGTTCTTGGTGCTTGAATGATGTTGGAGTTGGTGGGAAAATATCTTGCTATGTTTTATGGTTGATGGTCGAGGTTGCATGCATGAGCAGGGGAGGAACCTGTTGTTTTCGCCCAAGCGAGCAAGTCTCGCCTAGACGAGAATAGCATAAACTCTCCTAGGTTCCTGCTCGAGTTGTCGCTTAGGCGACAAACTCCAATTTTGAGCGAGGGAAGTCTCGCTCAAGCGAGGAGGTCACGCTTAAGCGAGAACTCGCAAAAACCTACAATGCTCCCTAGTCGCAATCTCGCCCATGCGAGAGCTTTTAGCTTAAGCGAGAGGCTCTTGTCACCTAAGCGAGAGCTCTTTAGCTTGAGCGAGATTTACCGCAGATTGGTTTTGAATTATTTTGTTACTTCCATGATTGATTGATTTACTTTTAAAGCTTAAAGTATGATATTATGCATGTTTTGTGGGATGTATTGAGACTGAAATTGATGTGTTGGTATAAAATGAGGCATGACTTGGTTGGTTGGTTGTGCATTGGCATGAGATTTTAATGCTTGAGATGGCATGTGGAAGGATGTTGGTAAACAAGTTTTATGGCAAACTCTTGGTGATGGTGTGGTTAATGTATACCTTGATATAGGAGATGTCTAGATAAAGGAATGTATCTTGAACTTTAATAATCATTCACACTCACGTAGAGTAGAATAATTAATATTGTGAGAGTGGTAGGAGGTCCCAGTCTTTGGCAGGATAATGGCCTTAGATGATGATGGGATTAACTCTAGGGTGTGGTTGGGTGATAACCCCTTATGTTTAGACTCTATAGAGTTTACAAACCAGCACAAGTGCATACTTCCTTTGAAATTCTATATCAAGCATATAATCCGGATAATTGAGTCAGAGGGTCTTGCATTTGTTTGCTACCACATGGTTTGGGTGCCTAATGCTTTATATGTTTATAACCTGATTTAACAATTACCTACTCAATAACATGATTAAAATATTTTACTCTTGCTTACCCTTTCTCTTTGGTGTCTGTTTTCTGTTTGGCTTTTCTCTTTTGCAATAATCACCAAATATTTAGTGTGAGCAGATATGGAAGCCCCTGGTGACCACCATGGCGATGGAGACGTAGCGGTGTAGTCTTGTGATGGGCTGGTTGTGGTTCACTATTGAACCTTTTTGAAGAATTTTCCTATTTATTTGTAATTCCATGCTCTAGAAGCGACTTTTGTTAAGTTGTGTCACTTTTAATTACATTTATGTGGCATTGTTTTGGCCAGTGGCTTTCCTTTCCAATATGATATAGATAGTTGTAATAGTGAATCCTCTTATACTTTTGTCGTGTGCTCCAAAATATTATAAGTATTTGATGTTTTATTTATTAGAATTATCTATTAAATGGGATGTCACAATCTTGATTTAACTAATTAAATATGTTGGAATATTTTTAAAGTTAATGTTTGAAAACTCTATGGATAGAGAAACATTATAAACTTTTTGGTTAAATTTTTTATCACATAAAGCTAATCATAATGATATTTTTGAGTTATTTATGCAATTTTCAAGTTCTTTCCAAAGCTAACAACACTTACAAAGGTTGTGCTGAATTTTGAAACTTGTAGTGTTTGATTTTGTTGTGGGAATCTCTTCTCATTATTTTTTGGTCACTGAATTGTTGGATGATTCAATAGTGTTTCTTGGTTGTTATTGTAACATCTCGCCAGGATATTACAAATTTTTAATAAAATAAAGAAAATAAATTAAAATACACTGCATTTAATAATACCTCATTTTTCCAAAAGGCAGGAAAATTTAAACTTTATTAAATAATTAAACAATGTTCAAATCCATAAATCTCCAAAACACTCCTCGTCGTCAAGCGCCCTGCACTTCAGATGTCCCTATTTTTATCGCTATCGCTTGGCGGTCTCGACTCTGCCGCCAGGCGCTATACCAGTATCCCCATCTGAAACAGTTGTCAGCCAGTAGCCTATGCGTCGAGACAGTTGAAAGTGCATGAGAAGAATTATCTGACGCATGACCTGGAGCTAACTGCAGTGGTATTTGCCCTCAAGTCTTGAAGGCACTATTTTGTTTGGTTCACAGTTCTAGGTATTCAGCGATCACAAGAGTTTAAAATACTTGTTTGATCAAAAGGAGTTGAATATGAGGCAGAGGTGTTGGATGGAGTATTTAAAAGATTATGACTTTGAGCTTTTATACCATCCTTGTAAAGCTAACATCGTTGCAAATGCCTTGAGCAAAAAGAGAGTTCATATGTCTGTTATGATGATGAAAGAATTGGAGTTGATTGAAAAGCTGCAGGATATGAACTTGGGACTACACACGAGTGCATATCATATAAGGTGTACTATGTTACGAGTCACTAATGAGTGCTTGGAGGAAATTCGGGTGGAGTAGGGAAAGGATCAGGAATTGCAGCAGTTCATCAAATGGTTGGGTACTGAAAAGAGAAAGGACTTTAGGATGGGAAAAGATGGCACCCTACGTTTTAGAGAGAGGGTATGTGTACCTAGAAAACCTGCACTAAGGAAGATGCTCTTGGAGGAAGGGCATAAGAGTCATCTTATCATACACCCAGGTATGGCTAAGATGTATAAAGATTTGAAAACGACCTTGTGGTGGATAGAAGACATATGTGGTAGACTATGTGGAATCTTGTTTGGTGTGCCAAGAGGCAAAGATTGAACATCAAAGGTCGAGTGGTACGTTGGAGCCTTTGGATGTTTCTCAGTGAAAATGGAATAGCATGTCCATGGAATTTGTTACGCATCTGCCAAGGTCAGTGAGAGGGCATGACACAATCTAGGGCATTGTAGACAGACTGACGAAATATGCACATTTTTTATCAATCAATCAGAAGATGTCCATGGACAAACTAGCAGAGTTGTACGTTAGAGAGGTGGTCAGGTTGCATGGAGTATTAGCGAGTATTGTGTCAAATCGGGATCCGAGATTCACATCGAGGTTCTGGCAGTTGCTATAGGCAGCACTAGGTACTTAGTTGAGAATGAGCTCGACCTATCATCCTTAGACAGATGGTCCGTTTAAGAGAGGCATTCAGTCACTAAAGGATCTACTGAGAACATGTGTGCTGGATCACCTAGAGACTTGGAGTGATATGCTACCATTGGTTGAGTCCACATATAATAATATTTATCATTCCAATATCGGAATGGCACTTTACAAGGCTTTGTATGGTATGGTAGGAGATGTCGAACACCATTATGTTGGCAACAGGATGGAGAGTCAGTGGTACTTGGATTAAAGTTTTTACAATAGACCACTGAGAAAGTGAAAGTGATACAACATTGGATGCGAGGTGAAAGTGAAAGTACATTGTAGATCCTACTCCTGTGCATAAGGACCTGACAATTGGAGTTGAACCAGTGAGAATCTTGGATTCTCAAGTCAAGCAACTCAGATGGAAGGAGATCCAAATTGTTAAGGTCCTCTAGGACGAGGCAACACAGGAGATGCTGTGTGAGATGGAGGATCTCATGAGGAAGACATCTCCTCCCCTATTTCTTGGTAGGTCCAATTTTTGAGTATGAAAATTTTATAAGGTGGAAGAATGTAACACCCGTGAAATTTAATTAATTAAATAAATAATTAATTAATAAATGTGAGTAGTAGGAGCCTTTTTGGAATTAAATTTTGATTGATATGACATGGAAAAGTACTAACTTAATTGGTTAAGAGTATTTGATAGTGTGAGAGGACTTTGGTTCAAGTCCTATGTATGTCATTTATGTGCTATTTAATTGATTATTATTTTAATAATATGCTTGGTCATGGTGAGTGATAATATAATCTTAGAATTATAAGAATTATTATGAAACATGAATTGGTTGAATGGTTGTGCATTTACTTGACAATTGTATGATAGTGTGTTCGAACCTTGGTAGAACCAAATTAACTTTCTTTTTGCCAAAAGTCTTTTTGGCATGGAAGGGAAAGGTCATGGAAACCCTAGCCATCAGAGGACGGCTAGGAGGACTGCAAAAATCATCATGAAACAGCTAATGAATGACCATTAAGCTAAGTTTCATGCCAATTTTCGTTAAACATTAAACATAATTAAGGTGCGTTTAAGAGGCCAATTGAGAGAGAGTAGAAGAGTTTTTGAGTTTGGATATTGGAGAGTATTGTAAGGTGCACGAAGTCCAAGAAAAGCAATGGTTATAAGTGAAATAGTGGAGCTGTTCCATGGGAAAGCTAAGAGAAACCATTGGTGATTAAGGAGAGAACTCTAGCATTATCTTTTAAGCAGGAAACTAGGTTAGGGGGCTAGAACTCATTAGCTTTATTTATTAATTATAATTGTTTTATGTATAATATATATATGCATGAATCATTCCTATCACGTTTGAAACTTTGGGTTTCTAGAAATTTTCCCGAAATCACCAAGCGACGCATATCTGTCGCCCAGTTTCTAGTTTTGTTTGAATGGCCTCGCGGTGATGAACACCCGTCAGGCAATGCAAGTGAGACTGACTCGATCTTTATGTTTTTGGTGTTCTGGAATGATTCTATTCGGTAAAGAAGGGAATCTATATAAGGGTGGATTGCTGAGTATTAAGAATGATTGAGAATACGCTGTTAATTGGTGTTAATTGAGAAATATTATATGAACGATCATTTAGGGCTTAGAAGAATTGGGATTTGATATTACAGATTTATTGATATAGAGAGTTGTGATGAATTCTTCTATTCACACTTAAAACGGAAAATTATAGTATTCAAAAACATGATTGCATATTTTGATTGTGGAATTAGGCAGAAGAATGTGTTTCAAAACGTTATGGGGTTTGTGGCAAGTGTAACATAATCTAGGACTTTCCCAATGCACCGCTTGGCAGAATGCAATTTGCCGTCAGGCAACGATGGTTGACCAGCAACTGGTAATTGACTTGGCAGGGGCAGGTTGGGGAGCTGTGAGGAGGTTTACTGCGTAGTGAATCTGATAGTAATGGAAGATATATAGAGGGATCAGTGTGGGAATGGTACAGGATTTTATGACTTATGAAATTAAGAGTGGGAAGTCATAGAAGATGGTTAAGTATGAAGATGAATTTGACAAAAGAGTGACGGGATTCGCATTAGTAGTGAAAGTAACTAAGTGAGATGTTGAGTTCCTGATAATTATAGAAAGTCTATGATTAACTTAAGGATGAATGTTGCTAAGGATGACCAATAACATGATTCAAAGGGGCATTCGTTGAGGTAGTGTCTATACTGGTGGGTAGGCACAGTAGGCACTCTTAACGTGCAAAGAAATGACAATTAAACTGGTTGAGTGCAACTAATTTGTGTTTAGCCTAGAGGGGGTTGCATCCTTAAGGTAAATTGAAAGATATCGTAGTTTGTAAGTTATGAATGATGGCGGATATTGTATAGGGGTATACATATCCATTTAGACACATATATAAAACGATTGAGTACCCTAGATGTGTGAAATTACAAGACTAAAGTGGGAACTTGGTGAAGAGTGTGCCAAACTAGTAAACCATGCATTACTAGTGCAACACTTGGCGGCAGGTTTGGAACCACCAGGTGATAGTTGCAATTTCAAAGAGCAACAAAGAGGTGTGGCGCCTGTAATGGTTGATCTGCCAGGCGATAACTACAGGCACATGATCCAAAGGCGCTTGGCGCCTGGTTGCACGTGTCTCCCGCCAAGCGGTCTGGAAATGTATTTCGCATCGCGGCTCAAGACCAGCGCTAGGCGATATTGTAGAGGAAGAATCTATGTGTTGCCTACTTTGGATATGTGTGGTCTACAAGGCTTTGGTGATATCTCGAAGGTCAACTTGCTGGTGTTCCTTGAGTTGTTGCTCGAAACGTGTCCCACGATTGTGGCTCGGGATAGGGGTTTAGCATGTGGCATTCCTCGAGTTATGACTCAAAATGACATCTCTTGAGTTGTGGCTCGGGATGGCGAATGAACATGAGGAACTTTTGAGTTATGGCTCGGGTTGGCGAGTGTTGCTACTGTGAGTGTGCGAGTTGTGGCTCGTACGGCGGGTCCAGATAGATTGTCCTCCTTAGTATGAGACCATTTAGTTTGGTAGTCTTGGAACGTTACGAATGATATTCGTATTGGGAACTCTCCCTGGTGTTACGGAGTGTGGTCCATAGCATGATTTAGTGAACATGCTCTACTAGTTGTGGCTGGTAGGTGTGGCAACAAGAGATCTAGAAGTACTCATTAGAAGACGTAAAGCACGGGTAACATGGTGGTGGCCATGTGGTGTGGACCCAAAGGGTAGTAGTTCCTTTGGTGTGTGTGTGTGTGTGTGTGTATGTGTGTGTGTGTTTGTATATATGATTTATATATATGTTGTTTATACTGTTAGCTCACCCTATATGCTTGTATTTGACGATGATTATGTATTCTGTTACACGTGAGTAGAGGATATTACAAATGAATTTGGTGATGCATAGAGCTGGAGTGTGGGTTCTGTGGGAGAAAAGATTTGTCTGAGTTTTAAAGTTTATTGTCTTATTTAAATAAATTGTAAACTTTTATATTATCAGACCTTGGTGTTGAGATTTATAATTATGAATTTTAAAATAAATTCTAAAATAATAAATGTATAATTTCTCACGATTTTTGAGAAATGATATTTCAATAAATGATGCTTATTTATTATTTATTTATTTTATTATTTAAATTTGTAATATCCGGACAGGATGTTATAATGGTACCTTTTAGCTTCACTACTATATATGTTCAATTTCCTATTCTGACTTTTGAAGTTTGTGTGCACTTTAATTCCTTGAACAATTCCTTGTTATGAGTCATGTGGTTAGTGCAACCGTTGTCAATTAACCAACTTTCACTTGAATCACTACTTGAGAAACAAGTAGCAACAAAGAGTTAGTCTTCCTCCTCTTCTTGATTAGCTACTTGAGCATATTGAAATTTTTCTTTACAAATCACTACTTCATGACCAAGTTTGTTACACTTGCTGCATTTTACATCAGGTCTTTTCCAATATTTAAATGGAGGGTGACCCATTTTACCACAATGTTGACAACAATGTTGACAAGGTGGGTAACTTTTCTTTTTACTCTTTTCCTTTGCTATAATTATTTTCAATACTCTCATTTCCTGAAAACTTATTCTTCCTGCAGTTTTTCTTTTTATTTGCTCCAACTCATTAACCTTTTGCTAGCAAAGCACCTTCAACCATGTGATCTTGCCTCATAAGTTTCTTTGCTCCTATACTTGTAAAGCATGTATGACTTCTGCTAGAGAAACCTTGGAAAAATCCTTTGTATTCTCCAATGTGGTTGTTAATCGATGCTTCATATCTCTTGGGAATTGTAACCAGAACTTTTTCAACTAAGCTGGAATTATAAAATTGAGTGCTAAGTAGTCTAACCTTGTTTGCAATGCTTAGTAATTTATCTGACATCTCAAACTCTTGTATTTTTCACAGTTCAAATTCCTACATCAAATTCAGATTTTTAATGCCTTGAATTCTCTCATCCCCTGCATACTTTTTTTTAAGTAATCCCAAATTGACTTTGCTAACTTGTAAGTCATGATCCTAGTGAATATGGTTTGAGAAACACCATCAAATAGGCATGATCTTGCATTTGCCTTCTTGGTTTTCTTCTCTTTGCAGGTCTTTATTTGCCATGGAGGGATAGGCAGCAGAAGTATTTTTGTAATCTTCTTCTATGGCTTCCCACAAATCCAAAATTAGTGTTGGAACAATGGGATTCACTGTCTTTGTTTGTTTTAGATAATATATAATAAATGAAAATAAAGGACCACCAACAATATAGGTCGCGTTTAACAAATTTGTTTAATTCCTAAGAAATAGAAAAATAACTTTTACTTATTAAAAAATATAAATAAATATAAATAAAAGAGCAGTCCTAAAACAACTAACAAGCCTAAAGTGATAATGGTAACCCCATGTCAAAGGAGAAAGGAAATATGAAACAGAAGCAACCAGCTGGGGAATAAGAAGTACTCGACAACGCATACATTCTAGGTGTGTGAATTCGCAAGCTTTTTCTTGTTTCGAATTATGTCCTATTGTAGCAAGAAAGCAATAACACCAACGTGAAAACATAGATGTAATAATGAACACTGTCACGAAGAGACTCAAGTATATGATAATACAAAAGATACTCAATTACAACACCAACAAACACATGACAGACAAATCCGAGGTTTTCCAAAAACTACACATTCCAACAGAAAGCACGAACTTTGATACACTCAAGTTGTCTTTTATTATATAAATTTTATTCAGTAAAAAGGTTATGAATGACCAATGGAACTTTAAGCACAACCTACTCAAAGCCTAATTTCTTTCTTATTTCCGCAATTAACTCATGGACCTTATGTTGATCAGGGAGAGACTTGGCAACACTCTCTTTCTGGAGGCACCTCTTAACCCAAGAAATAAGCTTGGGGCACTCACTCTCTACGTTGAGGTTGCCAAAAGTCTCAAATGCTTCGAACCAAGTGTAGAATGGGATCAGTGCTATATCCACAAAACCAAGATCGTCACCTCCAAAATAAATCTTCTCTCCCAGCTGTTCCTCCAACAATCTAAGGGCCTCTATGAACTCCTTCTTGGCAGCTTCTTTTTCTTCTCCTTTTGATGTCAAAAAAACCTTCTTTCCAAGATCGTATATCTATTTGACATTTGAGAATTAAGACTCAATTAGATCATAAAATGTAATACCCAAAACACTAATGCCTTATATGAGAAATGGATTAACAAAGAGAGAATCAAATACAGGTTGTTTGATATTAGATCAACTTACAAAGATATTAATCCAATACTTTCTTCGACATCTTGCTAAAGTAAGCAGAAGAATATTTACCAAAAGATAAAACAGCAAAAACCAAACTTTTCATACAAGGGAAGTAGCTTAACCACTTAATATAGATTATGAAAATCACAGGATAAAAAGATCAGAAAAAAATAAATATTTCTATCCTCTATCCTAATGGGGACCACTTTCCTTACATCATATTCCAATACAACTAAACCATACATCATTCTATATACCATCTCATCTCATCTCATCCTTTATCTTGACGTAGGTGTCTAAGAACAGATTAAAGGGGTATAGGTGAGGGATATTTTGATATCAAATGTAAAGGTTCTAATCATGTTTACCTAAAGCAGGAAACAATATAAATATCTTTTATATAAGGATTGGAGCACCCAAATGCTTCATTATATCATTATATATAGATAAAAAAAAGTATACCATAACCATAACAAAAGTTTCATGGTCACAACAACAAAAGCATTGAAACCCAAAAGGTTACCTTCTTGTCAACATAGTCAGCCCAGAATCTGGCCTGAGCTCTCTGGTAAGGGTCAGAAGGTAACAAAGGATTTGTGTCATGCCAAACCTCGTCAATGTACTGAACAACAATGAGAGATTCACAAATGGGCTTGCCGTTGTGAATGAGAACCGGAATTTTCTTGTGAACTGGGTTCATTTGAAGGAGGAGAGGACTCTTGTTGCTCAAGTCCTCTTCTTTATACTCATAACTTATACCCTTCTCAGCAAGTGCAATCCTCACCCTCATCCCAAATGCACTTGCCCAGAAATCAAGCAGAACCACCTCATCAGCCATAGTGATTCAAGTTTAAGAACAGAAATGAAACAGAAGAATCAAATAAGAAAGTGATTTGCAGTGCAAAGAAGAATAGGGACTAGATATTTAAACTTTGAATCATTCAAATATGACTATTATAGTCTCTGTGTGCTTGGCAGAACCAAAGAATCTTCTAGCTAAATTCCAAATATGATTATTGTGTATGCTAGCATATTCTGGAGCATTGAGATATTACCAATGTTATTGAGTATTCTAGCATATTCTCCGGTGTTGTTTTCCTATCTTAGCCTCTACACAACACAAACACGTTAATTTTAAAGTTCCAGCACCTTCCATATCTAAATGTAATGGAAACTTCAGTCGCGCTGCCAATATTGGACTCAACAAGATTGAGATCAAGTCGCATTCGGTGCAATAATTTTTCTCAGTTTCTAGTTTCTACTATGGATTCTGTTTCTTCTATAGTAATTTATCAATCTTATTTTCGGTATTATTAAGATATGCATTTATTTTTCTTTTGTCCTAATTTTTTTTTTAACATTTATTACTTTTAGAAATAAGTTGAGTTCTTGTAAATTTTACCTCCCTAGATTTTTAGATTCTTTGATATTTATTAATCTTAAGTTTTTACAGTTATATTTAGTAGTTAAAGTAAAAATATATATTACAATAAACAAGGTATACTAATATTTGTCTTTATTTTTAAAATAATAATAATAATATTTTAGATTTCATATACGAAAAACACAAACCCATATTCGGTTTATAAACTACCTAATGGATTAACAAGTCAAAAGTTACATGAATAATTTAAATAGAAAAAGAAAGAAAAGGAATGTGACGAAATTACTAATTCCATATAGAGGATCATTTACAAAAATTCTTACTAATGAACCATTAATGGAGAATAAAGGGTCAATAACGGAAAACTTCAATTTAAAAAGATTCACGTCCCAATCAAACAGAAATTAATTAGTAGAATAAAATTTATCACTTTGAAATTGGAAATTCAATGAAAGAATTAAAAATTCCGATGAGAAATTATAACTCACTTGAAAAATTATTCAAATTCTAAAATGAGTTAATCTGAATATGTGAGTTTACAAAAAATCTTCTATATTATTAACCGGAAGTTTCTTAATGTATCCTTATATATTTCAACTTGCACTCTCATTCGATAGTGAATGACTTACTTTGTCTTGTCAACTTGAAATGAGTTCTTAGGGTGTGAGATGTAAGACCCACTTACTTTATTACCTTTATGTTAAAGGATTGCTCCAAATAAGTTGGACCTAGGGCTGGCCCATAAGGAACCAAAGCCCCTAAACCAGTTGAAACAATTTCATTCTTCTCACTTTCAGAAAAATAGCCTCCTTTCTCTTAGAACAATAACGTTCCTCTGCTAGGGTTTGGGTTCATCCAAGTTCAACTGAGTTCAACCAATTTCTTTCACTCACGTAAGTTACTTCTGATGCATACTCTTCTCTTTTAGTTTAATCTTCGTGCTTGCCGTTACGGTTCCTCGTAATAATCTCGTGCTTCCTCTGTATTGAGATTTTCAGCTCTTAAATATGCTCTTGGAGCTGTCTTGCTCATTCGCTTAAGGGTCGGGGTCGTTTTGACTAGCTCTTTCCAAGTAAGGGAAGCTAGGGTTTATGTTTTTAAAGTTATTTTGCCGATTTTTGGTCTGTTGTATGGTTGTGATGCTTGAATGA
>Ga0099823_1001829_pt1 | contig 18415 bp, 8 predicted proteins | sample CowpearedBW_FD_76831 | JGI IMG/M metagenome (GOLD analysis project Ga0099823, IMG submission 76831) | Root nodule microbial communities of legume samples collected from California, USA - Cow pea red BW | ecosystem: Host-associated > Plants > Roots > Nodule | place: USA: California | collected...
ATATATATATATATATATAAGTGATTGTCTTATATGTCAGTTTTATAGAGTTGAGTTAGGTTTAAAATAAATTCTTAGCGTAGTATCACGATTATAAGTTAAAATCTATTCTAGTAAAATTTTATGTTTTTTGAATTTATTGTTCCACGTACTATTGAACCACCTATTAATATATAACAAACATACAATATATATGTCTCGGTATGAAGAGATGTATAAAAGTCTTATATCAGTAAAAGATAAGATTAATTTATAATATCAATATCTATAAACCCCACCTTAAAATTTACTTCTTAACAATTTATTTTTATTTAATTCCTACTTATTAGAAAAGTAAATTATTTTGTTGTGATTATCTTTTGTTGCATTATGTGACAGATTGGTCTTATAGAAAAAACAAAATTGTGATTATCCTTTGAGAAAAAACAACTAACAAAAAAAAAATGGGTTTCGTGGAAGATAAAGTAAAACACTGATTAGTCGCCGTGGATTCGTGGCTACGCATGTTCATATTTATCAATTAATTTGATTATTCCATAATGAATCATTTTATGGATTGAAACATGTTTATTATTTTTACATTTGTTTTGGTGTACCTACTGTGAATAATGATGGAACATGAATATTTTATAATGAATTTCTTAATCTTAGAGAACCTTTTAGTCTTTGAGATTTGTTGTTTAGATTTGTTTTTTTTTTTCAATGTTAATTCTTGCGTTTTTATCATTTCTAGAAGATAAAGTTCTGGGGCGGCGAGAGGTCCTGTGAGTAAGAGAACATTCCCTTCAAACATTTAAATTTTAAACACAATTATATATTATTCATTGAGATTACTCATTAAATTAGAATAGTTTTATACTAATTCATTCTTCGTACATAGTTTAAGATGAGGGATTCATTAAATTTGTCATTTTCAATTAACAAATATTGCTAAATAACACTCACCTTCATCAAATTTGGTATAAAATAACCGCTTAAAAGAACTAGATAATGTTCTTTAATTTTATTAATCTGATTTACTTTTGTTTTTAAATTGTTATTCTTTGAAACTGAAGGAAGAAAAAGATGATTAGATATGAATCTCAAACAGAATGAGATGTATTTTAGAAATTCTCGTTAAATATGTTAAAATTAGTTAATTTTTTGTTTTATATTTTAAAGGTGGGAGACACAATACAATTATGACATGTCTTTAATACAATCTTTGACTTAAAAAGTATGATAATAGATTTATGAGTTTTTTTTATATAATTTTTATTGTGAGACTTAAATTGATATTTCAATTTATAACAATCTCATTAAGTGTGAGTATCTTATATTAGAATACTTTTCTTTAAGTGGAAAGATTTCAATTACGAGTATTTTAAGAGTAACTTTCTTTTATCGTCGTTATACCATAACGAAACATGTTTGTTTGGAACTTTTGCTAGAAAAACTTTCAATACAAAGAATAATCACTTGTAAAATTCTTTACCTATATTGTACATGTTTGAGTTTGTTATTAAGATAAATTATCAGTTCTAATACCATTGATAGATCTTTCGAGGAGATTCACTAGGGATATTTGACATCAAATGAGACTTACCAAACCATACAAGAAATTGACATCAACCTCGACTCAAAACCTTAAAAGCAACGAGTTTTTGGATCTTTTTCCTTATATGTTGCTCAAAACTAAGATCGTGATTCTTTTTAGCAATGCCGATTATATTTGTAGTTTCAAGTATTATAAGGGGGGTCTAGGTTTAGTCCTCAAGTGAAGTCATATTTGGCCAAAACAATTTTTCTGTTGGTGGCAAAGTTGTGTGGCACAAATATGGCTTTGTTTAGTGCAATCCAATTTGTTTATTTTTTATTCTTTTATTTACAATGAAATTGTGTAAAAGAGGCACAACTTCAATTCAATTAAGATTGAAACTAAAGTCATCCATGAAGATCACAATTTCAATTATTTTTATATCGTAGTAAAGTTGTACTCTATTTACAAAGTTTTGCTACTATACAAAGGTGATTTTAAAAAAAAAAATCATTTGTATTTATTATTTTAGTATTATGTCATTTAAAAATACTGATTGATATTATACATATTTGTTTAATGTCAAAGTTGTGTAGGTAGTGAACGACTTCACTATAACATAGAAACAATTGAAGTACTGATCATTTGCATGATTTCAACTTTAATGACAAAACACTAGTTGAATTGAAGTTGTGCCTCTTTGCACAACCTTACCATAAATGAAAAAAAAAATCATATTAAGGTGCAAAAAGTCAAATTTGGATTACATGACTTTCTAACGAACGCATAAGTCATTTTGGTCAAACATAGGCATATTAATTTGTCCCAGCCAATAGGGCTTGACCTTTGCCCACATGGATCAAGATCCAAAAGGTCCATAAAGCCAAAAAGTTCACATAAAAAAAAGCCCACACGACCAAAATTGCAACATAAGCCCCATGGGTCATGACAAACCCATGGGTCAGTTTGTATGAGTTAGTCTTAGGTCAAGATAGACAAGGTTGGGTTGGGTCTGAGATGACTCAAATTTACCCTTCGACCAAACCAACTTGATCGAACCTTCAGTTCAGGTCAGCTCGACTGGACCTTCTGCACGAGCCGACTTGGCTTGACTCTTGGATCGGACCAACTTATCTCAACCCTCTAACCCTTCGACTTTCCTTTACCCTCCAACCTTAAGTCGACTCATCTTAAACTTTAGTGTGGATTGACTCAGCTCGAGCTTCATCCCATACTGATTCACCTCGACCTTCGACTCGAGTTGACCTTCAGATTGATACCCCAAGTCAAACATGACTTCAATTGGGAGTCAGATACCAACAACCAACTGTGTTTAGGTAACATTACTACTAGCAGCTTAGCATTTCGAGGTGTCAATTTGACCCATGGTCCATGATCAACCCAACCCACTCTTAAATAAACCTCCATTTTATTGACTCACCAAATGAGGGGCCTTAGAAAGCCCCATCGCCCCCAAAGCCCTATCTTTAAAGTCGGTTAGAGTTAAGGTTAAAAAGGGTTTGATCTATTACAAGACTTTAATTAAACCTTAAATACAAGACCTTCAACTTTGATTGAAGGTTGAGATGAGTCAATATGGGTTGAAGGTTGAGCCAAACTAGCCCATACGGAAGGTCGAGTCAAGTTGTACTAGGTTAAGGGTCGAGTCAAGTTAGTTTGAGTTGAATCAACCTATGCTTATAATCGAGCCAATTTAGTCTAGACTGAAGGTTAAGCTGAGTCAGTCCAAATTGAAAGTTGAGATGAGTCGACCCAAATCGAAGGTCGATATGAGTTGACTCGAGATGAAGGGTGGAGAAGAATCAGATCTAACCATAGGGTTGAGACTAGTCAACCCATGTCGAATATCTTGCCAAATTGCCTTGGTAGAAGGGTCAAACTGAGTTTGATCGTGTTAAAAGATAGAGCTAAGTCATATGAGGCCTAACCTAACCCTGTCTAGCTTAACCTGAGTGTGACTCAAACAACTGACCTAAGTCATAAGACTTTTATCTATTTTGACCTTGTGAATTTTTCTTATGTAAACTTTTTAATTCCTAACTATTATGGACTAGATTCGAACCTTGTGAGTTAGAACAAATTAACATGAACACTCATCATTGACATTTCTATTATATTAATTATTTTAAGGATTAAATATGCTTTTAATTTCTAATTTTTGTCATTACCTCCAAATTTGATTCTCAAGGAAATGAATAATTATATTTTTCACAAACCAATTACATTATTATTTTTATATGTTAAAAATGTTTTAAACTAACATTTAAATTATTTATCTTATTTCATCCGTTCCATCTCAAATATTAGTCTGGAATGTAATTTAACAAGCCTAAAACAATTAACACAAAAAGAAAACTATATCAATTTAATTCCACGGGTAACTAAAAATATATTTAAGCTTTATTTTTAAGAAAACCTTCTAAGATGATATTATATAACTAATGTTCGATAACTTTTAACTTTTAACGTGAAACACTTAAAAAAAAGAAAAGATTGAAATAACATTAGACAGACTAAAAAAAACATTTAGCATAATTAGTTGAGTGTAATTAATTTTGCATTGGGCTCACCCGCTAATTTCTGGGACATCGAAAATTCTGCGCGTTTGGATTTTGAATGAAGCAACCTGCAAAACCCTAAACCCTGTTACTCTTTCTTACTCCCTTTCTCTTTCCTTTTGATCACATAGATGAGATGAGGAAGAAGCTTCTGATCGCAACCACAAAAGGCATCTCCTTATGCTCCAATCGCAACATCTCTCCCAAACCCAACCTCTGTAACTTTCTTCCCTCTCATTTTCTTCTCATTTTTCGTCTCTGTCTATGTTCTGGTAACCTTCTTATGTTATTTTTCTCAAATAACAACTTTACGTTTTTTTTTTCTATTTTTTAGAAGTAAGTTTTTTACGGTCTTACAGAAATGAAGCCGAGTTCAGTAATCAACAGTAATAATATTTTCGGCACTGTTATGATTTTAGGCTTGGTGCCTTGTTAAGTTTAATCTGGCTAGAAATGGAATTAGAATGCGGGATCGGGTCAATGGCATTATGACATTTTCGTGTTTTTCTCATGTCTGTTAAGGTTTCTGTTTTTTTTTTCTTTTTTGGCGTCTATGTTCTTTGGAAAAAAAGTTGGGGAGGTTAAATGATAATGATCTTAAAGCAAGAGGAATGGTCTGTAGAGTGTTTTAAGGAAAGAGGAATATTTTGTGATTTTGGTGTAGTTTTTACAAAGAAGACTGTTTTATGACTTTTAGTTCCGCCGCGAAGTTGTCATAACAATAGGGGTAGAATAAAAAATACTCGGTGGAAGTTTTCAAAGGAGATCTCACGGTAAATAATAACCCGCGAAGCTCTATCTTGCCAAATGGCGGTGTATGATCCATGTTGCAGACCTCAGACAGTGAATACGGCTCTATTGTTGTATGTGTGATATTGAGTATGTCTTAGTGCTGGGAGGTTTGAGAAGTTTGCATAAGGTTGTAGGTTCAAATCTCGTTACTGCCATTGTATAACTCTTGATTGTTACTTTTGGGGAAGTGGGAGCACTTTTCTTGATGCTTACTGTAATTTAACTAACTTTTTTGTTCAACGCTTTGGTGTTACTTGACGCATACCAATGTGACTGTTTTTTACCTTTTGGAGTTTCTAGTTGTTAGTATTGATTACTGTTTTCCAATGCCTTTCTTTGGAACTGTGGTTGTAATACATTACCAGTTACTGAGATATTGATTCTGTTGTTGAATAACTTGACAGCAGTATCCTTTGAAGTATGCTATTCTGCCGATCCAATTAAAGTCCAGAGGCATGGATGGTCACATGCTGCTACTGTCTCTTCTGAGGCACCGGATGCCCAGAAAGGCCAAAAAAGGCTTCCAAGACATGAAAGAAGAGCTATGGTGGAGTCTTTTGTGAACAAGTATTTCTTGGTTTCTTTTGAATTTGAAGCTTTATTTGACATTTTATGAGCTTTCCTGCACTATGTTTCATCCTGGCATGTTGGTGTTTCAATTATTCAGGGACGCTCACATCACAGATACCTGACTTTTTTCTGACTATTTTCACATGTAGTTAGAATTAAAATAGTTTGGCATATTGTATTTGGTCTCCCTTTGCCTTTATCTATTTTAGTTTTTTATTTTTATCATCAAAGAAATCAATGCATTAAAAGGTTCAAGCAGTATCAAATCCAATTTTTTTGGATTTAAAATTCAATCCACATAATTGGATATGGATTGGTATTTGTTTGGGTTTTAAAAAAAAATTCTGAAATCAGTGTTCATCCTAGAACATCATTTGGTCAAGAAATTTTATTAGCCTTGGCCAAAAAGTCACCGGCTCTGACTCAACTAGGAAGCCATTGCCTGCGAGACCTCAACCATGATGTCATTGGTTCAGGCTCAGCTGGCATGTTGTCTGTTGGGCTTTGTCTTGGATGTTTTCTCTTTTACTATTTAGTATATGCTAGTGTTTGCAGCAGATTATCTGCAAAATCCAAACCAGTGTTGGAAACCTATTGTTAGGGACCAGAATACATTCATCCAAGTGCAAGGGATTCAGAAGCAAACAACCCTGCTTCATGTTTAAAACAAGGAAAAATCTACGTTTTTATTGTATGTTAACAAGTCATAAGGGGTAATAAAATAGATTACGGGTAGCAGGAATCGAAAAATGATATATTTAATTTTTCATGTGCTCTTGCTTGATCTAAAGGCTTGGTTTTATTGATCAGTCATTCTTTCTTTTTATCTTTTGTCTAAGTCTGACAATAAATTCACATGATTGCATAAATCCTATCTCACATGATTTTATATGTCCTATCTTGTTCATAGTGGAGTAGTCTATATATGTACTTTCCTCACACCTTTGTGCTAGTTTTATTCCTTGAGGTGCAACAAGCGGGTTCTCAGGGACAGGAAAGGAGAATACATATAGACTACATACTTTTATAGTCTTGTGTCCATACTGTTGCAAAAAACTGGATTTTACTAATTTACTTAAAAATAGAGATTTTTTGTGGATTTTCTTAAAAGATCCCTTTATTATCGAAATAATGCAACATTAGAAACACTGTCATTGTTTATGAATTTTGGTTAACTATTCAATGATTGGACTTCTCTTGTTGTTGAACTGTTTGCTATTACTTATTACGGAATAACGCTATCTCTGTAGGTATAGAGCAGAGAATGCTGGGAAATTCCCTACAATATCAGATGCCCAGAAACAAGTTGGTGGCAGTTTTTATGTTGTCCGGGATATCATTCAGGAATTAGAATACAAGTCTAGAACAAATTCTTCAAATATTGTGAATGAGATTTTGGTGGGAAAACAATTTGATGACAGTAAACATCCCACCACCAAGTCTGCCGGTGTTTCATCTGGTAATATTGAGATTGCAAAATACAATGCTATCCAAGATGGTTCTCAATCTGTAGATTTGAATGACAAGGAGACCGTGAACGCTGGATATGAGCATCATGAAGGAAAGAGAGAGACACGTACTTCTTGCGGGGAGAGGAGGTTGTTTGAAGAAGTAGAAATCATGGCTACATCAGTAAGCATTGCATTAACAGCGATTTTTGTTGTTATGAATATATTAAATATAGTAGGTCTACTTTATTAGATTATGAATTTTGTTAAGGGTGTGCAAAATATCCAAATTATGAAAGCCAATCCACAACCAAATCAAACCAAACCAAACCAAATCACTTCAACTCCGTTTTAATAAAATTCCAATTCAATCCATCCATTAACAAGTTAAAAATACATTCTTGAAATATTTTTAAAAAGGTAAGCTCAAGAATTATTTAATTATGAAAAAATTGGTTGGATAATTCATTTAATCAGTATTGATAGAAGGATCCATTGGATTTTGAGAAATAAGGGATGAATAATTAATTATCCATAAAATTAAATGGACGAATTTGATTTTATCAACCCTTTCATATTTTTGCAATAGATAGATTGGATGGATTTACATGTGGATGGACAGGATGCATGATAGATAAATGGATTGCTTTGGTACCCCTAGCTTCATGTCCAACTCCAAATTTTGGATTTTAAAATCAATCCAATTAATTGGATATGGATTAGATATTTGTTTGGATTTTAATAAATCTTAGACTGTACATCCTAAAATATCATTTGGTCCAGAAATCTTTTGATTAGCCTTGGCCATAGAGTCAGTGCTCAATCTTGACTAGGGAGTCATTGTCTTGGTCTTGATCAAAGTCATTTCTAACCCCTTACTAAACTGGCCTCAAATTTGGAAAGCTTCAGATTTAAAGTACTGTCGTACTGCATAACCTTCATCATCTACCTGACAACAAAATATATAATGTGCTTATAAATTGTGCAAAACATCTTAAACTGCATCTCATTCTTTTTCATGAGGTTAGTCAGTAGTTTGACCTTTTTGATCTGGCTCCTTAAATCTTCACTTTTGTTAATTTTATACAGAAAATAAGCAGTTTTCTCGCACTACTCATAATTTGCCTTTTGATGACAGAATAATCATTGCATTGCACCTGAAAGTAATCTTGTGGAAACGTGTTCTAAGGAACCTAACCCATCAAGTCTCCATATGCCAAATGATATCAAGACAGAGGAAGCTGTTCCTACTTCTTCTGATTCTTTTGCACCTGAAAGTCAGCTTCTACAAGAGGAAAGTGAACATTTTTCTCCGTCGTATAGTCAAAATGATGGTACTGGTTATGATAGAGCTCGGGGCCACAAATATGATTCTGTTCACGTAGAAAATCATCGAGAATTGGAGGAAAAATGCATTAAGAAAGCAGATTGTGAGAGAAGGGAGCAACTTGATTTGGAAGACCTGTCTAGAGAACTTCCCCATTCAAGTCTTCAGGTGCCAAATGATGTGAAGTGTAGTGAAGCTGTATCTAGTTCGTCTGATTCTGTTACCCTAGAAAGACACCCTCTAAAAGAAGAAATAAACCAATGTTCTGATCCTTTTATTGAACAATCTGTAAGCAGTTGCAGCGAAGGTATGAGCCATGATTCTAAGTTTGTTGATATGGAAAACCATTCAGCATTCGAGAATGCAGGGTATGAGAGAAAAGACAAAGAGGCTGCCGATGGTTCAAAGCTTGTAATAGAGCAACCTCAAATGTGAGTTTTTTGATATCTTTATAGATATATAGCTAATATAATGTTATTATAATTTGCATTACCACTTAATAATACCAGCACTAGTTAACTACTGAATAACATTGGAATGGTACCTAATTTAGTAAGGTGAGGACAGACGTAGTCGAATTATTAATATTCCATGGGCACTCCTTAGTGTTCATGCAGAAAACATTGACGAAGAAATTTGAAATTAAATAATAATTTAAACAATGATGTAGAGAAGAACCAAAGAACAGGCTTGTAGACAGTTTTAAAATTAATGATATTCATGTACAATAAGCAAATACACAATCTGAAACCCACATCATCCTATTATATACCCAGGAGAATATTCAGAGAATAACATCCCCTAGTCTTGATCAAAGTCTAAAAGTGAAATGGTGCAACAAAGTTTACATGAGAGCATCATTTTATGTTAATGAAATAGATGTCATAAAATTTATGAAATGAAATTTACTAAGGTAAAACAAGCCACTTCTATGCGCAAAATACATCTGTGGTAGATTAAAATTATGCACACACATAAGTTGAAGTACTGGGACCAGATGTGGGTACATCTTCGTTGTTCATAAATATATTATTTTGTTTTCTGAGTTTTGAAACTTAAGTGTATTCTTCCTGAAATAGGCTTTCATGGATTGTGCATGTGCAAAGAACATATGTCTTGTGCAAAAATTTCCTGCCTTTTCTATGGGTTTCCTTATATTATTCTATTTTTTCAATTTTCATGTGTATTTTGTTTGATGCAAATGTGTGTGCGATATTAAAGTTGCTTTCTTTCCAGGGACAGCCCTAATAGCAGGGATAACAATGTTTCAGTCTATTCAGAAAAATCAACTTTGTGGGGAAATGTGAAGTCATTTGCTAATGGCATCTTAAATATCTGGAAAAAATTGTGAAGCTTGATGGAAGTGTATGGTGCAACTTGTAAGAATCTCAATCTTATTGTGCATCTTAGACGGTATGCATAGAATTCATGGGATTCCTAACTCCTTTTGACTAGTCATTACATATGTACCTGCAAATCTTATTCTCCTTTTTTGCTATCCTTAGATATTTCCAGAGGTTTTGCAGCTGAGTTTCGGCTATGATAAAGCTGCCTCCTGTTCGACTTATTTGTAAGATATTTGCGCATGAGTTTGTTGCTCCTCTGCTCCCTTGGCCCCCATCTGTGGCGGGAGGGGATCAGTACTATAGTTCCCAATCTAGGTAGCTTTCCACTGTAAATGTCTCTCAAAGGAAATGCTCGATTTTTTAAATTTCTCCCCTACTCAAATTATGTTTTCATATATGAATTTGAGGGGCAGAATGGAAGGGTGAAAGAAAGCCAAGATCAGTTTACGATGATGAGGCTTTTGTATTTTGGATACATTAGAAGAATAACCAAGTGGTTTTCAAGGACTGCATCCCTCCCCTCCCCCTCCTCCCAGGCACAAGACTAAAAAATTGAAGAAATTATAAGGGTTTTTGAAATTTTGTTTTTATTTCCATCATTAAGTATACTACTGATTACCCTCAATCCAGAATAGGTTTATGTTGTCCAAACTTGCAAAGCATGAGCACCAATTGCTGTGATTAGAAATTGAAACTACGGTAATTTGGAGTTAAATAAAAAGATTGTAGTCTTATCCTTTATATTCCATCTTTGTCCATGTGATTTGCATCTGATTCGAATGTGTAATTTGCATTATCTGAACTTTTTTCGAATATGGCCAGATTCGAATGTGATGTCCAACATTTATGTTAGGACCCTCTACCGTTTGGCAACTTTTTGTTTCCTTTTATAATACAATAATATGTATTTTTCCTTGGTATCTGACAGAGAGACTTTTCATGTTATAAATGACATGTAAAGCTATGCGTTGTTTTAATAGATGATATGATAATACACTGTAATATTATAATATAATTTTTTCCATGCTATCTGGTGAAGCACAATGCGGGTTACATGTAAAACTGGGTATTGTTTGATTGGCTCTCTGCCACCCATATACACAAATGAAACGAAGTGACAGTTCAATAGAGATTAGTTCTGCAACTGTGTTGTATTCATTAATGGAAATGGATATATTTTTTTATGCAAATACTATTTTTCTATGTAATAATACCTTTTGGAGTGGAGCAAGGATAATGTGATATTTCGAGGTCAGGTATATGTTAGAAAGAGATTGTTGCTGCATTGATATATCTGGTTTGGAACATTAACTTACAAAGTCAAATATTAATGCACTCACAGGTACCCAATTTAAATTAAATAAATAATTGTAATGGAGACAATTTAGGGTAGTGATGCATGTGAAAAAAGGTTTCATATGTCTTATCTTGGTGTCACAATGCCGGCTTGCAAGTTGCAGGACTACCATATGGTGGATCTTGATGTCACAATGAAGTTCTGCAATGCAAGTTGTATTGTATTTTGTCTCTAAAGTTAGTATTTGAATATGTATCTGTGATCAATTTCTTTTAAAGTATTGTAAAATATGAATAAGTAATATTTAGGAACTGATATATTTCTACTTTATCATTTTAGACAAGACTTTGTTATTATAGTTTTTTTCTGAACAGCCATAGTAATCAGATGCTGAAACACAGATGAAAAAGAAGAGTCTTCAAAATGACATTTATTTAGTCTAGCAACAAAAAATATTTGGAATTAAGAAACACTGTTTTGTTTTATCATAAGCTGTTATCTTTATTAACATTTTTTTAAATGTTATCATATAGTAGAAATTCATAAGAAAGATCCATCATGTGTAATGTAAGATGTTTTTGTGGCAAACAAAACTGCTGCGTCACTGAATTCATGATGCAGCAGAACATTGTAATATAAAATTTAAGAATGACAGCTCTTGGCTGGTATTGCAAGATAACTATAACTCAAGTAATTTATTTGTATATTCTAACTCTGCAAGATGCTTTTGTGATAAAATTAATGGGGTGGCTTCTGCAAACAAGAAACGCCAATTCTCAACTGCTTTAAGTAAAAGCATCGTTAATTTAATATCTGATTCTAGCATCTTAGATTAGTTCATTAAACAACATTTCATATTAGTTCCCCAAAAACATTGGAATGCTCTTAATGATGATAGTGTGTGAATTGTGGATGTTGGTAACTACACTGATTATAATATAGTCCATTTCTCAAAGCATGTGAGTGATCAAGTAATTTAATCGAGTTGTAGATAAGCATGAATGAGACAATCAAATAACAATCACTTAAAAATGAACTGAATCAACATGAAGACATTGCTAGTTGATTTGGAGGGTTAATAAATTTAATTAAAATTAAAAGTGTGTTAGGAGGACAATGATAGATTAAAGTGGACAAAACTACATTTAGATACTAATGAACTAAAAAGGAATGTGAAAATAAGAGATTAGGCAATCTGTAAATGGTAAGCATGAACACTAACAAATACATTTTTTGACACACCCTTCTCAAAACATATTTATTTCTTGACTAAAACTTATTAAAAATTACAAAATTGAGAAGAGGGATTTAATGAATGATAATTAAGACCCATCAAAGTTTATACTTTTCAATAAATTTTAACTAAAAACAAAAAATTGTTAAAAAAATATTGGAAATTGTTACCTTGCTACATTTTTAAACAATATTTCAATCGGTTCAATGTCATTTCATTGTTGTTACAGATAATTGACCCGCTACTCTAATAATCATATTTACAGAAATAAGGTTAAAATTAATTTAAATATATTTTTCTTTTTCAATATTTAATGATATTTTTTAAAAATAAATTTGTGACAATAATTTAAGATTTTAAAACGATAATATCTCAAATATAATAATTAATTCTTACGATATTATTTAAAAAAATTTGTGGATGAAATAATAATAATTTTTTAACTTAATTTAATAGTCTTACATCAAATTTACAAATTAAAGTTAAAAGTAATTTAAATATATATTTCTCCTTTAATATTTAGAAACATCTTTTAAAACCAAAAGTTACGATAGAAGTTTAAAACGACTATACCTCAAATACGACCCTAATCATATTAAACCTAAATTGGTTGAAATAATAATAATAATTTTTTTTTTTACTTTATTGGAGCACTATATAAATGATTTGAATTGCTGATAATGAAGGTATAAAGTTTATGTATGAGTATTGTTTGGTTTATTTTGTATAGTGTTGAAGCAAGCTACCTAGTTTGCTGACATAAGTGGCATTGTGTTGCATGGCTGGCTGTTGCTGGCATTTATTTATAATAATTGAGTGCACATCAATCACCCAATAACCATTCAACATTTATAATGCTTAAATAATTTACTGCATTGCTTTAGGGTGCTCATTCCTTGAAAAATGCCTTAAAATTAGGATTCAAACTCTTTACCACTTTGACTGCTCCATTTAGTGGCTCCATAATAACCCATTCATTCTCACCTAAGAAACCCAATCTTTTCTCCTATAAATGGATTAGGTCTTTGTATAAATCACAATGTAAACTAGTTTTTAACTTTAGTAATAATAATAATAATAATCTTAAAAATTATATCTACCCAGATTTATGATTAATAATCACACACAAAAAAAAAAAAAACTTAAAAATTAAACTCTTTAACTATAAAAGGAGGTCTGGTTTTGATGGATTTATATTTTACGTAATATGGATTATGATTATATGATATTAGTCTTACACATATAAAATATTTAACATCACTTTTTTTTTTCAAAACTTTAAAGACAACGATGTTATGAGTTTTTATTCTTATATAATGTTTATCTTTGTCTATTTTATCCAATGTGAAATTTTAACTCACACTTGACTATTTCCGACAGGTTTCTGATGTTCATATTTTCATGTGTTTAGTTTTAATATGTATTTGAAATGTAAGCTTTTTTTTATTATTATGTTTTTGCTGCTTACATATTTATTGCATTTAGTTATGTAGCAAATTACATATTAATTAAATCCATTAAATAATAAGGAGGCAACATAATTGCTAGACATACAAAAATCATATTCTAATATTTTCACTAGATAAGTTTAAACGTTACAAAGCTTAGTTAGATATAAACCAATAAATTAACCTTACGGTACTATGTAGGTCATAAAAAATGTAGTTTGTAATTATTTTGGACTTGGTTAAATTCAAATAAATTAATGGAATTGGAACAAGTGAAAGAACTTTGTCAATTAGAATATTGTTTGCTTATACGTCCTATTGTACTTGTGTTTATATTATAAATCCATCATGGGTCTCAAAAGTAAAAGTTCTGAACAGTATGAAAACATAAATTCGATTTCTATTGTCTTTTATAAGTGGATATTTTCTGTTGTCATATTTTACAACGAATAATATATGATGTTCTTTGATTCATGCAGTCAATGTACTTAATAAAAAAAACAACTCTTTGTTATTGTTGCTGTGTAAAGCTATTATTTTTCATTATAAACACTACAACAATTTATAATTTGGACCACACTAAAATAGACAACGGCTAAATAAATGTAGTCTAAACATATAATAAACAACATTTTTATAAATGATGTATAAATATCATGAGAGTCCATGATTATATAATTGTTGTTTTAAACTATGTAGGCAAAACTAGTAAAAATGTGATCTAAAAACATATGTAAGGTATAAAATCAACATGTAAAATTGTTGTTTATTGTAAGAATTTTAAGCAACGGTTTTAAAAATATTGTCATACTAAAAACCATTGTCTATTACCTATAGCTACACTCATCTATATCACGCCTAAAAAATTGTGGTATAATCTTTAGACCATGGTTTTTATAATTTATATCATAATTTTATGTTGTTATCTAAAGTGATTTTTGTTGTAGTGAAAATTGACTTATTTTAAAAAATTTATATAGCATCACAGGGAAGTTGCAAACCATTTGTTGTTTTGCTTGTGGTTTGAACATTTGAAGTAATTTCTCAGGTAAACTTCTGCTAACAACAATCCTAACATGGTGTACTTACAAGAATCTAACAAACACTTCTTAAGAATGATGTTCTTCTTTCTTGAGCAACAGACAGGTCAAAATGTTGTCAGATTCTTGCAAGTATATACATTCACTGACAGTAGTTGGAACATGTATTCTCATCCAAGCACTCTAGAAAAACCAAAGAAGAAAAAGAAACTGTTTTTAAAAAAAAAAAAAAAAACTTATTATGTCTATTCTATAGGACAGGGAACACACCTATTCAATGTCTGTCACACTATTTATAGCAGCAAGAAATATGATATTCTGATTATAATACTTTCTCAGATGATTTCTTTTCTTTGTTTCACAAAAAGGTATGAGTGTTGCGTCACTGGAATGTGGCAAATTCATTGATGCACTGCTACATAACTGCATAGCGTAAGAAGGGCAAAGTCAAACTCTAGCTAACTTTTCTTGATGACAACCTCTACTACTTGGTCATTATGCTCCTTATTTTGTGCTCATCAATTTCAACATATATGAGTTCATGACACTATTAAATGCACAGCAAAAGCTTTCTTTTGGACCAGTTAACTGACCCTTTTCTTTATATATTCTAATTTGAAAGCATCACAACACAAGACACACCTTCTTCCCTTTCTTCAATGTTTCTATGCTCTAAGGAACACACAGGAAGTTCTTAAATGCTGCATATTACTTCATCAGCAGAGTTATAAGGTGACTGTTCTTTCTGGTAGGGTATGTTAATGTTGTGTTACCACTTGGTATTAAAATTACTGTCTCATCAACCTTTTGCTCAAATTTTCATCATCAATTTTTTGTGGTTCACACACCAGAAAGATTTATAGAATCTATATTTGGTTGTTAAGATGTGAGGTATTTTTGTGAGATTGTGAAAAGTCAGCAAATCTTATATATAGTAAATTTTTTTGGTCTTATGAGGTACCGCGTATGATTATCCTTTAGATTGCATATGGAGACAAAAAATTGGATTCATATTCTCCAAATAATGCTGCCAGATTGTGATCTTGTGTCCACCTTTTTTTATTTAATTTTGGTTGAATGTTTACACGTTAAAACTTGCTTTAATAAAATAGATTCTGGGAATGATTTGTTCATGTAAAATAGGAGAGTGCACTTGGTTGGATTTATATCAAATAAGGGAGATGTATTGTCCAAAAAGTTTAAAATCAATTGAACTCAACCCTTTTATGTTTGTGTACACTTTTTCTTTGTTCAATGTGGAATTTTATAGTTCTCCAACACAACTTTTTTTATTTAGTTTTCGTTGTATCGGTACATGTTCAAACTTGTCTTAATAAAATATATTCCGGGAATGATTTATTCACGTAAAATACTAAGTTAACATGGCCCTACCAGATCTTCGTAAGTTTGGTCAACTATGCGTGTTTGGCCCTCATAAATTCTTCCTTTTCTCTATAAATAGTTGAGATTTGCATTGACAAATGATTACCATGTTTGGCTCAATATGAATATGCAGTTTTCTCTGCCAGGTTGAGGTGTGATTTCTTTTTCTCTGCATCTTATTTCATGGAGAAAATGAGAGAGAATATTTCAGAATCTGGGCTAGTTTTGATCTCAGTGATATTGGTCACAGCCATATTTGCAAAAATAATTCTATTCAAGTTAGAGAAGGAGGATAAAAGAAAATGCAGATTACCACCAGGAAGAAGAGGATGGCCTTTGATTGGAGACAGCATCAATTGGTACAATGCTGTTGCAAGTTCTCATCCTCCTCAGTTTGTTGAAGAAATGGTGAAGAGGTATTTCCTGCCAATTTGCCACCACAACAAAAAGTGCTACATATTCTAGCTTTTGAAATAGTTAAGTTTGGTTGATTTGGAATTTTAAGTTGCTAGTTAGGTAACAATTTTAACTGGTTAGTTTCTGAGTTTTTAAGAGCTGATTAATCCAACCACAGACCCTATGAAAGGACAAGTTTAGAAGCAACTCTTTTGGTACTTTTAGTATTGTTTTCTAATCAAGTTGAATTTTTTATCTTGATAATCAAGGTAATGAAGACCTACATTAAATGTTAACACAGTTCTGTATGAAAAATTCTCTGAAAACTAAGTTGTTCTTAAGGGAATACTTTGCAAAAGCTAAAACTCCATTTGTGAAACCAATCTGATAGATGGAACCTTCATTTGGCGCAGGTATGGAAAGATATTTTCTTGCAGCCTATTTGGCAAATGGGCAGTGGTGTCAGCAGATCCAAGCTTCAACCGCTTTGTAATGCAAAATGAAGGAAGATTATTCATTTCAAGCTACCCAAAATCTTTCAGAGATTTGGTTGGAAAAAATGGTGTGATCACAGTGCAAGGAGAGCAACAAAGGAAGCTACATGGAATTGCCTCCAATATGATGCGTCTGGAGAAGCTTAAGTTCCACTTCATGAATGATATCCAAAAGGTCATGCTCCAAACTTTGGGAAATTTTAGCAACAACCAAGTCATTCTTCTCCAAGATGTTTGTAGGAAAGTAAGTAATTTCAACTGATAATGCATTTGTATATGTGAAGTTACCATTAGTATTTAGTGCATGTGGCTCATTTTCAATTCATATCTGCATGATTTACTTCAGGTGGCTATACATTTAATGGTTAATCAACTCTTGGGGGTTTCAAGTGAGTCTCAAGTCAATGAAATGGCTCAGTTGTTTTCTGATTTTGTTGATGGTTGTTTATCCATTCCTATCAACATCCCTGGCTATGCATACCACACTGCTATGAAGGTACAACAATTAAATTTCTAAAATCATACAGAAAATACAGAGTTATATGATTTTTGAACTATGGCTTAAAGAGGAATATTGTCATTCTCATTGTCAATACCTTCAATGATTGAACTCAAGAACCATCTTAAATGTAGTGAAGAAACTTGGAAAACATTGTTATTCAAATTTATCACTGCAGACCCTTCTTTCCTTTTATGACTGTTATTAGGCCATTATTCTAGTAATGATCTTACATTTATAGAACACAATTCTGAGACTAACATGATTAGATGAGATTATGAAGTGAAATGGTATTGAAGTTTACATTGTTTGGATATCAGGCAAGGGAGAATATCATAAGCAAGATAAACAAGATCATTGAGGAACACAGACAAAAGGGTGCTCCCATGGAAGGCAATGGTGTACTTGGAAGATTGCTAGAGGAAGAAAGCTTGCCAGATGATGCTGTTGCAGACTTCATTATCAATCTTCTCTTTGCAGGAAATGAAACAACAACCAAAACAATGCTCTTTGCAGTCTACTTCCTTACTCAATGTCCTAGAGCCATGAAGCAGTTGCTGGTATATATATGGCACAACTAGTCTTGAAATTTTTTCCTGCATGTTTATTTGATATTTTTACTCATTATCATTAGGTGAGTTCTTGAGTTATATTTAAACTGAAGAAGAATTTGTTCTATAGTTCTTACAAAACTTTCCCTTGAACAGGATGAACATGGTTCACTGAGGAGTGATTCTGGAGATGAATTGCTCACATGGCAGGACTATAAAGCAATGCCATTCACTCAATGTGTAAGTGATTAGCTTTTCACTGTTTAACAAATTTAGATTCCATTTATTTAGAGTATATTTACATTTTTTTGTATATTCAATAATAGAAAATAGTGGGTTTTTTAAGTTTTCATGTTCTTGTCTTCACGAACAGGTCATTGATGAAACACTGAGACTTGGGGGCATTGCAATTTGGTTAATGAGAGAAGCAAAAGAAGATGTTCAATACCAAGGTACAGAATTTTGAGTATGTGTAAATATGATAAGCAAAGTTAG
>Ga0099823_1001842_pt1 | contig 18361 bp, 9 predicted proteins | sample CowpearedBW_FD_76831 | JGI IMG/M metagenome (GOLD analysis project Ga0099823, IMG submission 76831) | Root nodule microbial communities of legume samples collected from California, USA - Cow pea red BW | ecosystem: Host-associated > Plants > Roots > Nodule | place: USA: California | collected...
CAAACCCCATAAAACTAAAAAAGACCGAACAAGACGGAGAACCCCAACAAGATGAGCCACACAATGTGCACCAAAAGGAGAGCCTGTCCAGGAATCGGTGCCGATCCCCCATTCCCCTCTACACAGGGACCTATTCTCTCAACCTCCACGCCGGCGCACGCTGCCTCATCGCAACCGCACCAGTACGTTACGCCGTCCTCGCCGCAAACCGGGTTGGCGACGAAGCACTTAACGGGGCACGTCGGCGTCGGCGTCGTTAGGATGCACAATTTCAGCGGTTGTGTCGCATTCGAAACGGGTAGAATCATGCAAAGTGCAACGACGATGATCGCGGCGGCGAGGAACCGGTGGCGAGAGGGTGGGAATGTCCACATGGTTATTGTTGGAGATGGCGAGCCGCGAGAGCTCGCCGTGCTAGATTTGAGGACTCTGTAAGAGGGGAAGGTTTGGGATTTGGAGGATTGGGAGAATGGGAGGTTTCGGAATTGAAATTGGATTGAACCCTAATATAGGAATTTGGGGTTTTGTTTTCCGTGTTAGCGAGGAATAAGGGAAGGTATAACGGGAAACAAATAAACTTGGCTTTGCGTCGTTGTCGGAGAACACGTATTGGTATTTACACCTAATTTAGGAAAGAATTTTGGAAAATGAAATTGTTATTGTAGGGAAGACTTCCGGAACATGAAAATAGTATGCATGTTGCTTTCTCCACCCTATCATTTTTTTTTTCACTTCTTTTATATTTCCAAAAAGTTTGATAGTGTGCAAGAAGATAAATGGACAGGGTGGACGAGACACCCAACTAGTATATTGCTTTGGGAAAAAGTTCCATAAAAATTAATATTTTTATTTTAAAAAATTGTACTGTAGTTTATATTTATTTTATATGAAATAATTTTACGTAAAATTTAAATTCAATAATGTGATTTAAATTTTTAAAAATATATACCTAATTATTACTTTTTATTTAAATTTATTTCATTTTTATTTTTTTAATATTTTAAATTAGGGCAAAGTTAGTCTAATTTAGGGTTGAGCCAAACAAAAAATTGACTGGATCTCTCCCATGTAATTTTTGTTAAGTGATCTAGTAAGTCGGACCGAGTCAAGCCTATGTGTTTGACAACTCAAAGTGTAATGTTTATTTTGACATGGTGTATTTTTCGGTTTTTGATTTGGAAAATGTTTATTTTACTGAGTCATGATGTGGTCGTATAATATTTGGTGTAGGTTACAGTAACAAGTGTATCGTATTTATTTATATATTTTATCGTTTTGGGTTGGTCATACGTTGTTTGTTATCTTTTTTGTCGTATGAAGGAAATATTGAAGAAAGAGAGGAGATTAAAGAGGGTGTAGTTGTTGAGGGAAACTAAGATGTTACTGCAAAAGGATGGGAAGATATGAGGTTGCAGCTAATGATGAGGTTGTTGATAGTGTCCTCACTCATGTATCCATTCACAAGTAACCAATGAGGAAGAAAATACGTCATTCATAAATTTCAAATGTGTAAGCTAATTGACTTGCTGGGAAAGGAGAACAAGTAATCCTTGTGGCCCTACTAATATTTCGTTAAGAAAACTTATCAATCCAAACCACACAACAGGAGTAACGTCTACACCAGCAAGAGGAGGAATCACTTTGCGGGTAGGAATGAGGAGTGGCTCAGTGGGAGCATAGGCTATTACATATGGAAATTTTCCCACTGGAAGTTTTGGGTACCAAGACATCACTATTCTCAAGATAAAGAGAAAACCAAACACCGAGAGGAAGGGACCTAGGAACCCAATCGCCAACTTTGCAGTTGCAGGGTCCAGATCAGCAAGAACTAATCTTGTCACCAGATCTTTGGAACCATGTGAAGTTTCTGGTATGCTCAGCTTCAGAGTTTTCAAGAGCAGATCTGAATTAAGAGATACCTTCGTGGTAGCTGCATCCAATAGTGATGATATTGCTATGCCTGCAGATTCTCCAACTTCTGTGTATTGTGAGCAACATTCCACGACTGGAGAATTGCCATTTCTTTTAGTGGGATACTTTGAACTTTTCTGCAACGATTAGAATCTTAAAATTAGGCTGACATAACATGATATTTTTTTTGCAGAGTGGAAGAAAATACATGTGTTTCAAATGGAAAGGCGATCATTGAAATCTTGACACACATTCAAATCTAGCCAGTAATATAAACCGCCATTAGCTTCAATTAAGAGTCACAATCGGTAGATACCCTTATATTTTCAACCAATTGACTCCAAACAGAAGAAACTACCCAACATCTGGATCCTCTAATAGCTTGAAATAAACTTATATTTTCCCACTTAATCCTAAATACTGGAAACATCCATTCAATAAGCTAATGCAATGGGTATTCGATTGACATTCCAATTTTCTTCACTGACAGTAATAAAACGTGCCGTAAACTGTATAAAGCATAAAAGTGTGCAAAAGAGAAATGGCCCCGCAGTAAACTGATCCACGTTATGATTATTGAATAAGTATGACCCAATGTTGGAAATACTCTCATGTTGGTACAGCATCATCAAACAAAAGCGATATGTTCAATCTTGTCCTTTGAACTGTAAAAATCAAACACTCTTGTTATCATTACTGAATAATTATGATCCAATTTTGGAAATATCTTACGTTGGTAGAGCATCACCAAACAAAGGCCTAATATGTTTAATGGTGTCCTTTGAACTTAAGAAAACAAATTCCTCACTGCGCACCTTCAAAGTAATAACAAGATAACATAGAACAATTTCAAGGCAGGCTTCTTTCCAAACACTTCAAAATATATCAATAATAAGTGAAGGACCCCGGTTACATGACTATTTGTTGCTACCAATCAGCATCTCAATATGCAAAACCAATCTATCATAAGTGAGATACCAATATCCTATCACATGGCTTCTCTTCTGGTTCTTCCCACAAAATGGTTTAGGCCTAACAACCTTATAAAACTGGCTTGTAGGTGAGGATTACTCGCACTTATAGGTACTATCTCCAGATGGTGTTGGATTTCAAGTAAAACATATATATCTACACCTCAATTTCATCTACTTTTGATATCATTTAAAACAATCATATTTGGCAACAGGATCCTTAAATTAGTACTGCCATAATGGATGAATTCTAAGGCGTAGAGTATTGCAGCCATTTGAACCATATTTGTTCTGTTCATGCTATATTATCCTGAAAACACTATCTACTGAATGTTCATAACAAATATTATTTGTCCCTTATTTTTCATACCATTCCTAGTGAACTCAATTAGTATCATTCATATTGCACCACAAATCTATCCCTAAAGGATCTTTGCCAACACCACAAATTCATATTGCATCAATTTGTATCCCTTATTTGTAGCACAATTGGAACAGCCCAGTCTCCAAGATTACAAGGCCACGATGATGGTGTGGGTTTAGCATCCACTAACCCACCTATCCCTCTCCTTGCCTCAGGCACTTGCACTTCAATGTACCAACTAACGAAGGGCTTCTACTCATTCTAGATTCTTGACTTTGATTGAAGCTAAACATTGTTTTATTTATTTGGTAACTATGCAGAGATAAAGAAAAACCACTTGAACTCGCTACCTATCCCTCCTGCCCTTCTATTATTACCACCAAACTGATCTTATATCTATCATCTCACAATATAATATATGTGTGCACGATTACTTCAACATTGAAAGTGATATAGAAGGAACTTTCAATTTAATACATTGTCCTCAAATTGCAACGCTAAACTGAATTCCCAAATTGTAGAAACTCAAAAGGGATTTGAGCTCTCAGAGACAACATCAATGTAAACACCCACTTTTCCTTCCAATTATTTTACATTTGGGTTCTTTTATTTTATTTCAGTGTCATGTTTAGGTATAGTACAGCATAGGGGATGAAGGGATATTGTTATAATAAGAAATATAAAGAACTTATTTAATTATTTACAATTGTTCAGACAATAAAACCACTGTTCTGCAGGTTCTACAACTCCCCTGAAATCCTGGGCATGACTGTTTTTTTTTTTTTTAAGGATTCAAGAAAACAGAGGTCAAATGAAATCAAAACGGTAACAATAATATAAGAATTCCAAGCTAGCTCTTTCACACATGGCATTTCCTCTCTCTTCGGCAAAGCCATCAAAATCACTAAATCATTTCTAAATACTATACAGAAGGAAATATGAAAATGAATTGAAGTAACAAACTCAGAAAAATCTCAAATTGGTATGCCAAACATAGCCAATGAAGCATTCCCAAGATAAATTTAAGATAGTAATGCTTACCCAGACGCCAAAGCGAAAATTGTTTGGTTTGAATATTGAAGGTTTGCATTGCCGTCCTACAAAATTGGAAAATTGAAACAACAAAAGGTGTGAAGCGGATTTTCGTAGAATGAAAAGCATACGAGAGTTGAATACTTACCACTGATTCCAGCATGAACATGAATAGTGTTCAGACTCAGAAGATAAGATTGGGTTGCCATTGTGGCTCGCTGGAACCTACTAAAAATAAATCCACCAATTTATATTTCTCAGTTTTTAAGCCACGTATTCACCCCTAATGCTTTATTTTTACTCCTATTTACTACCCTTAAAAAAAAGGTTTATTTTTTATTTAAATAAAACTAAAATTAATTTTAAAAAATGTAAATAAAATATATTTTTCTAATACGTTTCTTTTTGACTCGATCATACGGTGGATACGGTGGATAGAGTATTTTTCATTTTAAAATAAGAGATTTATTAATATAAGAAAAGTTTAATTCGTATGTGCACTAAGAATAAAGTTTTAAAATATTAATAATTAATGAAAAAAACGTGATTGATGTAGCAGCATTGAAAATAATTATGACGAACACATTGTACATAATAATTTACATTAGATAACAATATAACATTATTTATTTAGTCGTATTTAAATACAAGTTTACTTGTGAAAATGTTAACACTTCTGTTTGAAAAATTATTTATATAAATTACTTCTTTATTACTTTTCCACGAAAAATTTGTCTTCTCTGCGTGCTTGAAAAAAATATTGATAAAGTTACTGGAATAAAACAGATTTTAAAATTGTTTAAATGTTTTTATTACAAAAACAAAGTTAATAACATTGAATCTAAATCAACAAAATCAATTCTTCAATCTAAAACCAAACGTTATTTACCTAAAACCACTTTCCATAGAAACTAATTTTATCTCATTAATCAGGTAAGTGGTTGATAATAATAAACATTTCCATTAAACATCCAAGCAAAACAACAATTATCGCACTAGTTTTTTATTTTTTATTTTTTATTTTTTTTAAAGACAATAATATTCCAATCAGACACATTTTAAATCAGCTCACTGATCTGTTACAACTTAGTCTCACTTTTTTGCTGTCTTACATCACTCACTGATCTCTTCCCCTGGCATTGACCGAAAATGGCGGAGACTCTTATCCAGATCGGCATCGTTGGCTGCGCAGACATAGCCAGGAAGGTCTCCCGCGCCATCAATCTCGCCCCCAACGCCGCCATTTGCGCTGTCTCCAGCCGCTCACACGAAAAGGCCGCCGCGTTCGCCGCCGCCAACGGCCTCCCTCTCTCGGCCAAAGTGTACGGCTCGTACGAGGCCATTCTGGAGGATCCTGAGGTGGACGCCGTGTACATGCCACTCCCCACTAGTCTCCATCTGAAGTGGGCCGTGCTAGCGGCCCAGAACAAGAAACACTTGCTACTGGAAAAGCCCGTGGCCCTCGACGTGGCCCAATTCGACCATATTCTGGAGGCCTGCGAATCGAGTGGGGTGCAGTTCATGGATAATACAATGTGGGTCCATAACCCCAGGACTGCGGCCATGGCCAACTTCCTCAACGATGCGCAGCGTTTTGGTAACCTCAAATCGGTATCATTCCGTTCCTTATTCTTTCATAACTGCGTTGCAATGCAACTGCTTTTTTTTTTTTTCACTTTCTTCAATTCTATTTTAGTAATCTTCCTGGTTGGAAAAATGGTTAGAGACTTTTATAACAAGGATTTTACTAAGAATCAATGTTTTTATGATTCAGCGAGTGAGTGAGGGACTGAATAATGGAACTTTTCTGGATATTTTTGGTCGGGGAATTCAGAGAAAAATAGATCTTTTATTAGAAGGTGGAGAATCAGTGTGGTGTTGTTGAGATGTATGTTTTGACAGATTGATGAGCAGTGTTGTGTTGTTCGTTGTACAGGTTCGCACTTGCTTCACATCTGCAGCGGATTCAGATTATCTGAGCAGAAACATTCGTGTAAAGCCTGATCTTGATGCTCTTGGTGCTCTTGGTGATCACGGGTGGTACTGCATTAGAGCAATTCTGTTGGCTGCCAACTATGAATTGCCTAAAACAGCGGTTGCTTCATATGAACCTGTGCTCAACAAAGATGGTGTGATTTTAGAATGTGGAGCTTCTCTGTACTGGGAAGATGGGAAAGTAGCAACCTTCCATTGCTCTTTCTTGGCAAACTTAACAATGGACATAACAGCTATTGGGACAAGAGGAACTCTACATGTGCATGACTTCATCATCCCTTATCATGAAAAGGAGGCGTCATTTCTTGCTGGTACAGAAACTAACTTTGATGATCTTGTCACAGGCTGGGCTAAACAGCCAATAAAGCATACGATAAACACTGATCTCCCTCAGGAAGCGCTTTTGGTTAGAGAATTTGCTCGCTTGGTGGCAGAAATCAAATTCAAAAACTCTAAGCCTGAAAAGAAGTGGCCAACAATTAGTAGGAAAACCCAACTGGTATTGGATGCTGTTAAGGCTTCCATTCAGAGGGGTTTTGAGCCTGTTCAGATTCAGGAGTGAACAAGTCTCCACTGAATCTGGTTCTGTACCTTGCTGAAGTGAGCTTCTCTGTTGTGCATTCCAAATAAAATTCCATCATGCATTTGTGAGCTGTTCATTTCTGTAGCATAACCTTTCTGATTATTAATTTCATTTCGTTGGAGAATGGTAATTGTGGGAACTTCAGTGATGACCAGGCTCGTACAACAATCTATGTATGCAGTTACTTTTCACAAGATTTTCGATCATTGAGATCCTCCAAAAATTGAAATCCCACAAATCTGTCGCAAGTTTTCATTTATTTTAGAGGTGGAGGAGTTCAGTTTTCATGTCAGAAAAAAGTGGTCAAGAAATTTTTTATGTTAAGCCAATGGTTGGGATAACTATTCCTTGGTATTTATCTTCAAATAACTAGTTAGGTTATTTTCAAAGTAAAGATCATTCCATGAGGTTTATCGTGTCAGTTTCAAGATTTTTTTTTTTTTTTATAACTTCTGCTCTAATATAATGGTTTTATACCTTTAAATATGTTTGTGTACCTTTTGCTATAATATAAGAACTTTGAATCGTTTAATTATGTTATTAACGTTTCAAATTGTTGGCATTATTTTTTCATCTGCAAATATACATTTATTTCTTAAGAATGCCGATTTTGAGCGGATTGTGCTTCCATATTTTAATAAGATTGTGAGCTTACCTGAGTCACCATAAAAATGGATTCAGTCCACTGAAAATCCAACTCATCTGTGATGAGTTAGATAGACTTACCAATCCAAATATAAAATAATAAAAAAAAAAAACTTAATAATTAGGTTGAATCAGGTGAACTTTTTTGATAACTCTCATTTTTACTATCAATAATACTAAAATTAAATTATTGAAGTGAGTGATTATAATTAAATTTAAAGTTAAATATATTTTTATAATCAAATTATTATAAAAATTTAATTTTATTCATGAATTACATTATAAATATAAAAGTTATATAGAACTATATTTCTCTAGACGATCATATAATATCTAATATTTATATAAATTTAATAAAATGTAATATTAAATTTTAAATATTTTTTATTTTTATTTTTCAAGTTAAAGTTTCTAGAAAAATGTGGAACTCTTTAATTAGTGTTGGTACAATTATTTTTTAAGATTTAATTTTAATACAACTAACTTTATACAAATGACAATTATTTATAAATAGATGCCAATTTGTAACCATACAAACTTTTTAATATTTAATTATATTTAATTTTAAAATTTTTAATACACGAGTAATTCAATCAATTTTAGATATACTAATATACACAACTTTTTTTATTCTACTATATCAATGAAATTAATCTCAATTCATTTACTTATTTATTTTCACTTTTTCTTAATTCAAAAAACTCTACTACAGCCTTACTCTTCACTTTCTAACTAAGACAAATAACACATTAATTTATAACTCCTAAAAAAATTTAGTGTTGTCTCTTTCTTTTCCAAACAAATAATAAACTAATCTATAACATATCATGTCACAGATTATGTTTATTGGTTCATTGTGGTGGACATACAATTGGTTGAATGATTGAATAGAAAGTGGTGTGGAGGCATATAATTGCAATTAATGGGCATCTATGATTGACAAAGTGTTAATGTGGTTATTAGAAAAATACACTTTTATATTTGAAAAACAAAAGAGAAAAGAAAAAGTAAAATAATGGATGCAGGAAGATATAAAATGTTAACAATTTAAAATAAGTGATAAACATTTACCATCACATGATTATATAAAATAATTCATTAACAATTTAAAATAAGTTTAAGATATTTCCAATCATGTTTTGGTAAGGTTTAGGTAAGGTAGTGAAAACGGGTCAATAATCCATCTCAGTAAGTCTGCCTTTTATAAATTTATACATAGAAAGTTAGGAATACATCCCTTTCAGTAATTTGAAATTTGATTTTAACTTCTTAATCTATATTACATGACAATACTAAATGAAGTCTAGAAAGCAATAGCTATCATATTCGAATCCATTCGTAAAATACCCCACTTTTATCTTTATATTCTTCTACTTAAATGTCATGTTCTCATAAAAATCAAAGGGAATGATGAAATACAAAATTACACAAAGGTCAAGTAATGCACGATAGTCGATATTGGGTGAGTTATTGTTATTTTTTCAGGCACAAAAAAAGAGGACCAACCATCATTGTTCATATAGTCTCAATTAAATACATAATAATAAAAATAATCACTACATGAACACACTGTATATTGAGTTCATTTCAATTTTTTTCTATTAAATATAATAATTATTTTAATTAATTAGCCTATTACTATATCAGGAATAACAATGTTTTAAATCATTTATATCACGATGGAGGAGGAAGATACTTCAATCAACATATCAACATAGTACAAAGCATCTATTATGACAATACTATCTTAAGAAAGAATTATGACTTATATTAGAAAACAAAAAATTAAGGATAATTAAATATACAAAGAAACTTTAAAACGGAAGTCTTCAAATCTTAGGTCCATGAAAACTTGAATCTATACAAATACTATAAATAGTCATTCTTTATGAATTATGTTACTGGTTCATTTCATTACAATTGTATTATTTGTGACGTATAATTAACTTGAAAATCAAAAATATCTTAGCAAACTCTCTAATTAAGAACCAACCAAACCTAAAGAAAACACACATGAAAATACTCAAAAACACGTTATAAAGAAATGATATCGATATTTATAAAAACATCTTCCAAACTAGTTTCAATTTCATTGATATTTCATTTTATTAAAAAATACAAGAAAATGAGATTTATTAAAAAGTAATAACATTAAATATTTATTTAAAATATAAAAATTTTGAATAATATAATAGTAAAATGTAAATATATATTTGAATACTATAAAAAGATATGATGAGTATAATTTAGCCTCGTATAAAATATGCAAATTTTCTTTCATTTTTCCTTCACAATAAAATAATAATACATAAACGCTTAGCAATATACAAATTAGTATATGCTTATATCAATTGTTATTTATAACTCTCTTACAACTCATATATTTATATATAGGATATAACCTGACAGAACATGGACCAAGTAGGTTTGAATCACGTCGGGAAGAAAAAACCAACAAATTTTACCATGGACCATTTCATCTTCCTGCTACTCCTCACACTATTCCTCATCACCAGCCAGTTCATTCTCAACCGCCGCGTTAAAAAAAACCAACCCCCCGGTCCAACCGGCTTCCCCATAATCGGAAACCTCCACCAACTGGGCCCCAAACCACACTGCGCCCTCTCCTCTCTGGCCCAAACCTACGGCCAAATCATGTCCCTCCGTCTGGGTTCGGTTACCGTGGCCGTGGCCTCTTCTCCAGCCGTGGCCCAAGAAATCCTCCAAAAGAACGACCAAACCTTCGCCAACCGCCCCATCCCAGAATCCGTGGCGGCCCAGCCCAACGTGGGCGACACCCTAGCCTGGGCCCCCGCCGACTCACGGTGGCGCAACCGCCGCCGCGTCTGCACCACCCAGATTTTTACCGCCCAACGCCTGGACCTGCTACAGCACCTCCGGCACCGCAAAGTGCAGGAACTAGTTCAGCACCTTCGGAAACAAGCTTGGAATGGAAAAGGTGTTGCGATTGGAGATCTGGCATTCGCGACGATGCTGAACCTGGTATCGAACACGGTGTTTTCGGAGGATTTGGTAGACCCGGAGTTCGAGAGTGCAGGGGAGTTCAAGGAGCTGGTGTGGAGGATCATGGAGGACGCAGGGAGGGTTAACCTCTCAGACTACTTTCCTCTGCTGAAGCCGTTTGACTTGCAAGGCGTTAAGCGACATGTGGCGGTTTCATACGTCAGGTTGCATGATATTTTCGACCGCATCATTCGGAAACGTGTTGCGGAAAGAGAGGGTCCTCGTGTCGCCAAGGGGGATTTCTTGGATGTGTTGCTTGATCAGTGTGAACCAGGTCAGCCGTCCGATTTCACCGTTCAAAGCATCAAGCCGTTGATTCTGGTAACACCGTTCCCTTTCTATCATTAACTTTTTATTTTAACTGGAGTGAAATATATTTTTATTCTTAAATTCATAATTAGTATTGAAATTCTTTTATATTTTTAATTTTATATGTTTTTTATTTTTAATTTTTAAAAAATAAATGAACATAATATTTTAATTAAGTAATTTATTATTTTTTGTGTTAGATGATATTTCATAATATATCAAATAGTTTAACTAATTTAAATGTTATTCTAAAATATCATTTAACATAAGGAAAACGTTAATAAAAGAATATATTTATTTATTTATTTTAACTTTTTTTACTAAAATAATGTAGACTAAAAACATTATATTAACCCTAAACATTAAATGTGTTTTTCCTTTTGTGGTATTGTAGAAGTTTATTTATTTATTTATTGAGATTGAGATATAATATGTGAGTATAATTGTACAAGACATTAATATAGGTTTATTTTATCTTTATATGAAGTTCGACTTTTTATTTTTCTTGATGTAAAACTTAGATTTATAATTTAATTTTAATATAAATAGATTCTAAATTTAGTTTATAAATTTAAATATTGTCATCTTCTTGTAATTCTAGAGTTGTTATTCGAACGGACCATATTTATTAACTAAAAGGTAATATATAAGCATCTCGTCATAGGTTTTTTTTTTGAAAAAATCCCATGAAACTACTGTTCACTTTGTACACCCATATACAAATGTGATTAATAATATTATTGAAAAAGTAATATTGATAACTATAAAAGTGAAAACACGGTTAAAAGATTTCTTGTTGTGTTAATGGTAGATTGTGGTTATCATATTTTTCGTGTAATGTGTGTAGAAATGAATCTGAAAAAACATGTAGAGTTGGTGGCTTGTTTTCATCTATTGTTTGGAGGAATGTGCGTGGGCTGAACCTGTAAAAACGTGTAGGGTTGGGGGAAGGACCAAGGAGCGTAGTAGGCTAACTGTATGGTGTTTTTAAAGTTGAATAATATATATGAGAAGCACAAGTTTTATGTTTGTTTCAACAAAAACAATTAAAGTTTAGTTTAAATGTTTGTCCAAAGTTCTTTTTCCAGTACAGGTACGGTACGATTTTAAAAAATTAACGTGCATGGATAAGTGTTAATGGAGTGTGAGGATGTTGGTTATTGGAAGCAGGATTTGTTCATTGCGGGGAGTGACACATCAGGATCAACAACAGAGTGGGCGATGGCAGAGCTTGTACGGAACCCAGAAGTAATGCAGAAAGCAAGAGCGGAACTGAACGAAGTGATAGGGTCCTCCAACGTTGAAATAACAGAATCAGACATCCCTAGACTTCCGTACATGGAAGCAATAGTGAAAGAAACCCTTCGGCTTCATCCACCGGTGCCCCTTCTCTTGCCCTACGTTGCAGGACATGATGTTGAAGTTAGTGGGTACACCATTCGCAAAGGGAACCAAGTCCTCATCAACGCATGGTCCATTGGGAGGAACCCCCAGTTTTGGGATGAACCATTATCGTTTAAGCCCGAAAGGTTTCTGCGATCTAACATAGATTTCAAAGGCAGGGATTTCGCGTATTTGCCTTTTGGTGGAGGTAGGAGAATTTGCCCTGGCTTGCCACTCGCTAATCGGATGATTACTTTGATGTTGGCTGCGCTTGTGCACTCTTTTCGATGGGAGCTTCCTCACGGTGTCACTCCTCACACCCTTGACATGACTGAGCAGTATGGAATCACCTTGAAGAAGCTTTCTCCTCTTTATGCAATTCCCATACCACTCTGAAATTCCCTGTAAATTAAGCTTAAGGTCAATGTAATAAGTTTCGTGATTGATATTTACTTGTGTTCTTAGAATTTCTTCCGACTTCAAATTTTTAGAAAAATATCATCTGACAACTATAATTTTTCTTTTTCCAAATAATTTTGTACTTACACTTTCCTAATTCACTTCAAAAAAAACTACCCTATTTATAATTTTCACCAAATTATAATGGTCAGATATCAATTATAAACTAAAGAGTTTAAGAGGTTTTTTTTTTTATTTGGGAGTTGGTTTGAGGTGAAAATTGTAAATATGGGTTAGATTTTTTTTTTTTTGTGTAAAATATGATGAAATCATTAGGAAGCATAACCATTTTATAGGTGAAAAGAAAAAAAAAAACAAAGTCGTTATGAGTGATTGTCATGAGTCATGATGGTTTCAGTATATTAAAAAAAGTCATCATGAATCTTGACGACTTCAATTTTTTTGATACTACATTGAAATTGTCATGACTCACGACGACTTTGATTTTTTTTTTAAAAAAAGGGGAAAAAGCGACTTGTATCATGATGACTTCAGCATTGATGTCGTTTACACTTCTGATGACTTCACCCTGTTTTATAAAAAAAAAATAAGTCAAACGATTCATATTTACATATTCAATTTTAAACCAACTCTGAAATACAAAAAAGCCAGTTTAAGAACTACATCAATCCTAAAATATCTACAATGATAAATATTTTCCTTTTGCTGCTTCTTTTAATAACTTTTCTAGAGATTGGGTATCATCTTGTTCGTTCAGAATCCAACTTCATTTATGAAGATGGATAAGACATCTCAAAGTTGACCTCAAGTCTATGAATCTAAGAATTTTGGACTAAGTTTATCTTGGTACTAGTTGATATTTTATTCACATATTTTGCACGGAAAATATAGTTTGGTCAGTGAATTATTATATTTTTGTGACTACTTTGTCTATAAATTAAAAATTAACTCTCATAATTAAGGGAAATTATTTTTTGGTCTGAGTGTTTTAATGTTTATTTTTTGTTTCGATAAAAATACTAAAAAATGTGATTCCTAACGGTCTTGCCATAATCTAACAATAATTATTTAAAAACTCTTTAACAATAAAATATTATATTAAATTGAAGTTATATAAAATTAGAACTTTTATATATGAAAATATGACCCATTAATTTTGTGTGAACAATATAACAATTTTACTATTAATTTATTTTTTAGTTTTTGTTATATATAATTATATTAAAAATGTAAAAAAAAATATATTAACGAAAAAGAGAAAAAAAAAACAACCATTTAGATTAATTAGTGATTACTAATTAAAAAAAAATTAACGTAGGATATAAATTGTTCGTATAAAAGATCTAACATTCTATTACAAAATAAGTTAAAGACTTAAAGTTTGTATCACAACCAAACTATTACCGTCAGAAGGAAATCTTAGACAATAACATTCTATTTAAATGGAAAAATGATAGGTTGACACCCACATTTGACCACTTTTTTTACCACCTTAAAATTAATTTGTAACCCAAGATAAATTAACTTGTAACTTATGAAGGTGGTAAAAAAAGTGATCAAATGTGGGTGTCAACCTATCATTTCTCATTTAAATGATTAAACAACATTCTATTCTGTTTCATTCTTTAAATGATTGAAAATATTCAAATTATAATTCTCTATCATATTCCCATTACTTGAAATTATAAACAATTATAAAAGTCGACAGTTTTTTTTTTAAATTACTATAAAAATCTACTCAACATCAATTTATGTAAATTATTTTCATATTATAAATTCTTTCCACATGCTTTATCTTCATAATCTTTAACCATAAATAATAGGAGTGGCAAAATGGGTCAATCCAGTCCATTTTGGTCCGACCTGTCTATGACTCGTAAAAAATGGATCAGGCCGGGCTGCCCGTCAAACAAAAACAAGCCAACAATCACAACCCGGCCCGTACTGGACGGGCTAACGCACTGGGTCGGGCTGGCCCGTCAAACAAAAATGAACCAACAATCACAACCCGTCCCCCTTTATTTTAATTTTTAAAAACTTTTTTAATTTGTTTTTAATTTTTTAATTTTTAAAATTTGTTTATATTTACATATAAATTATTATTAAAGACATATTTAATCAAATAAAATATTTTTAAAATTTTTAATTGATTAGTTAATGTTTTTAATTAGTTAAGTTAAAATAATTATTAAATTTACATATTAAATTATTCAATTATAACTAATAATTGAAACTTAATTTATAGGTGTTGATGATTTAAATTATAATACTATTATATATTTACATATTTTAAAAACTTAATATGAAAATTTAATCTTTTTAATTATTTTTATTTTATTTTATTTTTTTAAAATTGACTAACGGATCAGGACAGAATGACCCATACTTTGATCCGTCAAGTTGACAGAATAGACGAGACACAGACTAAAATGAAACTAATAGATTAAAATCTTTAATTCTACCTATTCCTTTTAGTACAAAGTGACGTGCTGACTCATTAGGTCCGATCAATTTTGTCATTCCTAATAAATAAACTCAATGTGAATCAATGAAGTCTATGAGGTAGTATGATTTCTTCCTATAGAAGTCGGCGAAACCTAAAGACTGAAAGGTGTTAGGTAAATCGGTGGAGTGTGCACACACTATAAATATCTTTTTGTGAAATATAACCTTATTTGCAAAAGAAAAGTTCGGAAAGTAACCTTTTCTCTGCTTGTTTGACTCATCTTATTCTAACTTAAACTTGGCCACTAGGGTCTCACAGGGTCGTTAAGAATCGAGAGGAATTGAAATTGCGTTGGATTATTTAGGAATACGATGCACTTATTCTTGAATAGCCCGTAGTCACGTGAGGCGAGAGGCCTCGAGCAACGTGCACACGTATGTGCAACCTTGCTTCCCGCCCTAACACACGTCCATGCATGCATGCCTCCATAATTAAATCCTGTGCTCCATGATCCGACATTCAAGGGCGCAGTGGCGGTTGCTCAAAATTCCTCCACCATTCTGCCTGCGTCTCTGTCATGCAATTTAGAAAGAAAGACATAAAAAAATGTGACATAAATGTCTGTAATAGAATGCCTAGGTCGTTTCCCAATGCCATATCATATCAGAGGCTACGGCCATTCTAGAACACTGTAGATTTAGGTGTAACAATAAGTAGGAAACCTTATAACCACCAAATTAAGCCACGTATATCTCTAACCCCACTTACACGCATTATTACACACTTTTTGTACTTAAAAATACATAATATCTTCAAACTTACCCTAAGCTGCTTCTCTAATCCATGCACGCACCTATTTATACCAAGCCTCTCCCCTGCACTTCACAACCATCTTCATCACTCTCTCTTATTGCTTCAAACTCTGTTTCCATTTCACTCTCCACTCTAATGGGGTTACCTTCCTCGTCATTAGACACTAGCTGGTGGGTGTTTACTCTTCCAGCCATAGCAGGAACACAGAACTTAACTCACAACCCACTCTTGCTCATAATCCTCACTGCAATTCTTTCCATTGCCCTTCTGGCGTGGGCCTTCCCAAGAGGGGGAGGAGGTCCTGCATGGAGAAACGGAAAGAACCAAATGGGCCGGGTCCCTATACCCGGGCCCAAAGGAGTCCCTCTCTTCGGCCTCTTGTTTAGCTTAAACCATGCCCTACCTCATCGCACCCTCGCATCCATTGCTTCAGCCCTATCCGCGACCAAACTCATGGCCTTCAGTTTGGGGTCAAGCCCAGTAGTTGTAACTTCAAACCCTCACGTGGCGCGTGAGATCTTGAACTCACCCCATTTCGCCGACCGCCCCGTTAAACAATCCGCTAAGAGCCTCATGTTCAACCGCGCCATTGGGTTTGCCCCAAACGGTGCGTATTGGCGCTTGCTGCGGAGGGTAGCCTCAACACACCTCTTCTCCCCGCGGCGCATTCTCGCCCACGAGCCAGGTCGCTGGCTAGACTGCGCCGCCATGTTGCGTGCTATAGCTCAAGAGCAGTCCAAAAACGGGTTCGTGTGCCTAAGAAAACACCTCCAAGATGCAGCGCTGAATAACGTTATGGGAACTGTCTTTGGAAGAAGGTACCACGACCAAGATGAGTGTTATAATCGGCGTGAGATTGAAGAGGTGCGCGACATGGTGCGGGAAGGTTTTGACCTTCTGGGAGCTTTCAACTGGTCTGATTATGTTCCTTGGATCAGCTTCTTCTATGACCCTTTACGTGTTCGAGAACGGTGCTCTGTTCTTGCTCCGAGAGTGAAGAAATTTGTAAAGAGGATTCTGGAGGAGCACCGCATAATGGCTCCATTCAAGGAACTTTCTGATGACTCGGACTTCGTGGACGTGCTGCTCTCTCTAGAAGGGGAGGACAAGCTCGAAGACGATGACATCATTGCTGTTTTATGGGTTTGTGTTTCTTTAATCCCTACAACGTACGGAAGTTTATTGCCCATGCATGTTTTAACACGTGCATGCGTTTGAAAAAAACTACTGCAACTAAATATCAAATCTGGGAATGTGTCGCGTGACTCTAATTAAAAAATGATAACCCAAACATAAAAGATCCTCCAAATTTAACTGGGCAGAATGTTATGTTTCAGAAGATCGATACATTTTTTTATTCATCTGCATTTTCTAATTAGCAAAACAAAAACAAGAAAACAAAAAATAGTCAAAAAAAATAAATATTTAAACACACTCCAAAGTGACACTAATGTCACGGTAATCATCTTTTATTTTAAATTAGTTTTATGAGCTATAGTAATTAATATTATTGTAGTGTGGTAGGTACATAGAAGTTAAAGTATTAATATTTTAAAAACTTGATTGCACGCAGGAGATGATATTTCGTGGCACGGATACAACAGCACTTCTTACTGAGTGGGTAATGGCGGAGCTTATTTTGAATGAGGAAGTACAAACCAGGCTCCGCCATGAACTTCGCAGGGTTGTGGGAAACAAGACGGTAGTTACAGATGCTGATGTGATAAAGTTGCCATACTTAGAAGCCATTGTGAAAGAAACCTTGCGATTGCATCCAATTGGGCCTCTTCTTTCGTGGGCCCGCTTGTCCACGTCAGATGTCCATCTCAGCAATGGAATGGTGGTCCCAGCCAACACCACAGCAATGGTGAACATGTGGGCCATTACTCATGACCCTAGCGTGTGGCACGAGCCACTTGTGTTCAAGCCAGAGAGGTTTGTGAAGAGTGAAGGAGGGGTTGAAGTGGATGTGAGAGGTGGTGACCTAAGACTCGCACCATTTGGAGCTGGACGTAGGGTTTGCCCGGGTAAAAACCTTGGTCTTGTGACTGTGAGCCTTTGGGTGGCTAACTTGGTTCATCGTTTTCAATGGTTTGAAGACATGGCTAACCCAGTTGACCTAGCCGAGGTTCTGAAGTTATCCTGTGAGATGAAGAACCCCCTCAGAGCCCTCGCATCTCCAAGGTTTACTAATTAAACCTTAATAATTATTCTGAGATTTGGGTGTGTGTAAAAGTATGTGAAAAGTACTAATTTTCCAATAAAAAAGTGTCTCTAAGTGTGAGGATTATTTATCTAGCTTTTATACAAGTGAGATAAATATCCTTTTTGTTGTAATACCAAATCTTTACCAACTTCTGTACGATGATAAGCAATATAATTTATATAAGTTGATATTCAGCAGTATATTATATATATATATATATAGATATATATATATATATATATATATATATATATATATA
>Ga0099823_1001844_pt1 | contig 18358 bp, 18 predicted proteins | sample CowpearedBW_FD_76831 | JGI IMG/M metagenome (GOLD analysis project Ga0099823, IMG submission 76831) | Root nodule microbial communities of legume samples collected from California, USA - Cow pea red BW | ecosystem: Host-associated > Plants > Roots > Nodule | place: USA: California | collected...
AACTGAAAAAGTCGGGGATTCCCCATACCCATACCCATACCCAGTCAATGCGGGGATTCCCCGTCAAAACGGGGACGGGTTCGGGCAATACCCACGGGGACGGGTTTATTTGCCATCTCTATCTGTGGCACATGCCCAACTAACTGGACAAGCACGACGACCCGAATATGCTAGACGATCGGAACAGGCCCAAAGACCCAGACGGGCCAGACGACCCAGATGGGACCGACGACCCGAACATACCCGAAGACGCTAATGGGCCTGACGACCTCGACGAGCCCGACGACCCGGACTGGACCGATGACCCGACGAACAGGACGAGCCCGACGACCCGGAAAGGCCCAAAGACCAGGACGAGCCCAACGACCCAGACAGGCTCGATGGCCCAGAAGGGCCCGATGACCAAGACGGATCCGACGACCCAGACGAGCTCGATGACCCAGAAGGGCCCGACGACCAAAACGAACCTAACGATCCGAACAGGCCCAACGAACCAAACGAACCTGACGACCTCTACGGGCTCGACGACTAGGACGAGCCCGACGACCAGGACAGGCCTGACGACCTAGACGGACTCGATTATCCGGACGCGCCCGATGACACGGACGAGCTCGAACACCCGAACGACCAGGACAAGTCTGACGACACGGACGAACCCGACGACCAAGACAGGTCGAACAACCCGGACGAGTCCGTTGACCTGGACGAGCCCGACGACCAAAACGAGCCCAAAGACTAGGACGTGCCTGACGACACAAATAAGTCTGACAATCCGAACGTACCCAACGACCAAGACGGATCATCGGGCCCGATCGGCCCGCGAACTATCTGGGTAGTCAGACCAATCTAGGACATCGGGCCTGTCTAGGTCGTCAAGCCCATTAGGGTCATCGAACCCGTCTCGTTCGTTAGGCCCGTCTGGATCATTGGGCTAGTCGGGCTGGTTAGGCTCATCTAGGTCGTTAGGCTCGTCCTGATTGTCGGGTCCGTCTGGGTCGTCGGGCATGTCCAGGTTGTCGGGTCTATTTTTATTTTCGGGTCGTCCAAATTGTCGTGTTCGTCCGGGTCGTCAAGCCCATCTAGGTCGTCGGGTTCGTCCGGGTGGTTGGGCCCGTGTTGGTCTTCGGGCGCATCTAAGTCGTTGGGTCATTCCTGGTCGTCAGGCCCGTCCAGATCATCGGGCCTGTCGGGGTCGTCGGGGTCGTTGGGCCCATCCAGGTTGTTGGGTCCCTTTGGGTAGTTGGGTCAGTCCGGGTCGTTGAGCTCGTCCGGGTTGTCGGGCTTGTCTAGGTCGTAGGGCTCCTCCTGGTCGTCTGGCTCGTCGGGGTTATCGGGCCCGTCTGGGTAATTGGGTTCGTCTAGGTCATCGGGTCTGTTCTGGTCGTCAGGCCCGTCTGGGTAGTCGGGCCCATATAGGTCTTTAAACTCGTTTAGTTTGTTAGGCCGATTTGGGTCTTCGGGCCCGTCCGGGTCGTTGAGTTCGTCTAGGGCTTCGGACTTGTCGGGGTGATTGGACATGTTTGGCTCGTCAGGTCTGTTTGGGTCTTCGGACCCGTTTGGCTCGCTTGACTTGATATTTGACTTTTACTTAATGTACTATTATTTGGGGGGCCTAACCCACCTCAGTCCTAACCCTAGCCCTAACCCACTAGAGAGGGGGCTTTGGGGGTTGGGCTTTTTTTTGGCCCCTTCATTTGGGGTCCCCCTTAGAGGGGACTTTATGAAGAGTGGGCTAGGGTTGGCCCATGGGCTAAGGACCAAATTGACACATCTAGTGCTACGTAAGAGGTGTATCTTTTATCGAATCGTTTGGTGAAGGTGTCGTCGTAGGAACGTCACATTTCCCGAGTTCTCGCATTGTTGGTGATACACTTTTCTTGTCGTCACTTTTACCTCATCACATCCTTTGCGTCTGTGTGTCGTGGCCCACAACCTTATTTCTGACACTGATAGCGCAGGGGTCCATACGAGCGATTCGTTGAACGAGTTCGCTCGAAGGCCTTTTACGAAGGCGTCTACCAGGATCTCCTCATTGGGGGTCGAAATGCTGGTGCACGCGTCGCAGAAGCAATTTAAGTAATCTATCAACGTTTTGTCCGAACCTTGTCTTACGTCAAATAGGTCGACAATTTTTGATGCCTTTACTCTATTAGCAGCAAATCTCTCTACAAACGTGCGCGCAAAGATAGCGAAGGAGACGATGGATGAGCGCGACAAACTATTGAACCACTTTAGAGTTGTGCTCGCCAATGTCCCCACAAACACCTTGCAACGCACTGCATCGCTGCCCCCCGAGATTAGCATTTGAGCGTTAAATGCTTTGAGATGGGCCTCTAGGTCCGAGCTTCCGGTGAAGGGCGGTATCTTTGGAATGATGAACTGTTGCGGGACCACCTCGGCCATGATAAGAGCGAAGATAGGGTATCCCTCTTCTGGCATAATGAGCTTCGTACCTCGCCCTCTTTCATGCTCATCTCTTGTTTGTATACGTTGTAGGAGATCTCCATTGGCTCGTTGCAGCGCATCTTGACCTCGGAGGGTCTCATTCATTTGTCTTCGAGCCTCTACCGACTCCTGACGTGTTGCAGCATGCTCCGCATTTGCTTCCTCGGCGCGACGATGAACTTCCTCAACCCTTTTGCGGATCAGCTCGTGCTCCCGTCTTAGCTCTAGTATTTGCTGCAATAATTCTCTAGTGGTGGGGTCTGGTGGGGGATCTTCCTGCGTGTGGTTAACTTGATGAGTGGGGTCGAGTCCAGGACTTCGAACCATCGTGAGTGTTTGTTATCTAGGGTCTGGGAATCTGTTTTATCGAGACCCCACGGTGGACGCCAAATGTTCTTGTCGACGTCCGTCCGATTTTAAATCGATTAGGTGTCTAGCAAGAGCAAAATTTTGTGTGTCTTCAGTGTTTTTTGTACCCTCTTATACTAGAAAACATGTGAGTTCCCAAGACTATCAGTCTAAAAATTCGGTTACGTGGCAAGATGGTTCCACTTCACGGGGGTCGCTTACCGTTGTGGTATCTGGCCCGCCACATCCGCTTTGGGGATAACTTACCGTGGTGTCCTTACTGGTGACTAGTACTAATGGGCCACTGACCGTGTTTGGACCATCCTTAACCGTCTTTGTGATTGGGTACAGCTCGGACGCGCCTGGACACTCCTGAAATGTAATGAGTGGAGATTTGCACAAAAGAGTTAACTTTGAAGCGGTGTTTCTTCCTGTTTATGTTTTAAACAAGTGTTTCTTCCCTTTAAATTCTAAATAAGAATAGCTGAAGGAAGCATATTTTATGTCTTTTAAGTTTTATCTGCAGAGGAAGATGTCTTGTAAGTCAAGCAACACTAACAAACCCAATCTTCACACAAACTCGCTCTCACACACACTCAACATCGCAATTTTCCATTCATTATCTGCGCTAACTAAACAAAGCAGAGCAATGCTAATCGATAAGAGTTGTTGCGTTGACCAACACCATGCACGACCACGTTGTTGTCGAGTTCCACGACCTTCCTCCTTCCGCTTTCGCCGACGCGGCTCCCAACTTATCAGAACCGGAGCTCCGGGAAACGGCGTACGAGATCCTCGTCGGAGCCTGCCGGAGTTCGGGGCCGAAGCCGTTAACGTTCGTCTCGCACTCCGACTCTAACAGAGGAGATAAACGGAATCCTTCGCCGTCCTTGTACAGGTCGCTGACTGTAAAGGCGTCGAGCGAGGTGAAGAAGAAGCTGGGACTGAAAACGACGTCGTCGTGGAGGAACAGAAGGGCGGCGACGACGGGGGAGTTGATGAGAGTGCAGATGAGAGTGACGGAAGTCACTGATACTCGGGTCAGACGTGCCCTTCTCAGAGTAGCTGCTGGCCAGGTCTCTTCTTTCTGCTCCAAACTTTAATTTTTCTATGAAATAAAACCCTTGAGAGTTTATTTAATGGTAGCAAGCTTACTAGGTGTTTGTTCTTGAAATAGCTTGGAAGACGAATAGAATCGATGGTTCTGCCCCTGGAGCTAATGCAACAGCTCAAGTGTCCAGATTTTGCTAGTGAACAAGAGTACGAGGCTTGGCTAAAGAGGAATTTGAAGGTTCTTGAAGCAGGACTTCTCTTGCATCCTCGCTTGTCGTTAGACAAGGAAGATATTAGCGCACTGAGCCTGCAGCAAATAATCCATGGGGGCCTTGAGAAGCCCATGGATATTGGAAAAGACAATGAATCAATGCACGCACTTCGCAAAGTTGTTATGTCTCTTGCTTGTAGGTCATCTCAGGGGTCTGTTACCGATATATGCCATTGGGCTGATGGGTTTCCGCTAAACCTTAGGATCTACCAAACTCTATTAGAAGCATGTTTTGATAATCATGAAGAAAGTAATGTGATAGAAGAGGTTGACGAGGTCTTAGAGCTCATCAAGACAACCTGGGTTATTCTTGGACTGAATGAGATGCTGCATAATGTCTGTTTTTCTTGGACCTTGTTTCAACGTTATGTTGCCACTGGTCAAGTGGAAAATGATCTGCTGTTAGCATCGAGTAATCTGCTGGCAGAAGCTGAGAAAGATGCCAAGGCGATTATGGATCCATTTTACTCAAAATCCTTAAGCTACGCATTGAATTTGATGTTAAGTTGGCAGAAGAAAAGCTCCTTGCCTACCACGATACTTTCCATGATGGTAATATTGAGTCAATGCAAAGTGTTGTTTCTCTTGCTGTATCGTCAGCAAAGATATTGGTAGGAGATATCTCTCTTGTGTGTAGCAGGATGAAGAAAGAAGCTGATATATCCTGCACCAGAGTTGAAAATTACATTACATCGTCATTGCATGCTGTTTTTATTAAGGCAGGTTCAACCCTTCAAACTTCCCTCCCTAAGCACAAACACTACTCATTTTCTATCTTGAGGCTAATTTTCATTGAGTTTGGAAGATTTTTTGACTAATTATGCGAAATCATTTACTCTGTTGATTTATTCACGATTTAATATTGAATGCTTATGCAATTTTTAAACCTAGTTTTGTTTGAAGCAGAAACTGGATCTCCGCAACAGCAAGCACTTAGCTAGAGAAGAGGATAAAGTGTTTCCACGTCTCTCAGTTCTTGCACGAGACGTGAGCGAAGTGGCTTTTGGTGAGAAAGCAATGTTTAGTCCAATACTGAAGAGATGGCATCCACTTGCAGCTGGTGTTGCTGTTGCCACCCTTCATGTATGTTATGGTCATGAGTTGAAGCAATATGTGAAGAGTGTTACGGAGTTGACTCCTGATACTGTACAAACGCTGATGGCTGCTGATAAATTGGAGAAAGATCTGGTACATATAGCAGTGGAAGATTCGGTTGACAGTGACGATGGTGGGAAATCCGTTATAAGGGAGATGTGTCCTTATGAGGCTGAAGCAGTAATTATCAATCTGGTCAAGTCATGGATCAAGAACAGAGTGGACACACTGGAGGAATGTGTTGACAGAAATCTACAAGAAGAGGTTTGTTGCTCACAATCTAATCAAAGCAAAAAGGGTACATGAATAACATGAATCATAACTCACTTGATTCTTTTTTGCAGCAGGTGTGGATTCCACATGCGAACAAAGAGTTGTTTGCTCCTTCCGCTCTTGAAATTCTAGGATTCATAGATGACTCCCTGGAAGCGTTCTTTCTGTTGCCAATACCCATGCATGCAGTTTTGCTTCCTGAATTCATGTTTGCTCTTGACAAATCTCTCCAACAATACATCTTGAAGGCTAAAGCTTCCTGTGGTATATATTTACTGCATACCATTCATAATCCTCTTCATGACCAGCCTTTCATTTCATATCATCATCTGCAGGAAACCGTAATACATTCATCCCAATCATGCCAGCTTTGACTCGGTGTTCGCCAGGATCAAAATTTCATGCTGTATTCAGAAAAAAGGAAAAGTCACAAGTAACTCAGAGAAGGGTATTCCATGTTGGAACAACAAACGTGGAAAACTCGTTTGGATTACCCCAGTTTTGTGTTCGCATAAATACCATGCAGCGCATTGGCATGGGACTAAAGATTTTAGAAAAGAGGACCGTTGCCCGTCTTGGGAATTCTAAATCCACCACAGAGGGTGGTATGGAGAAGAGGTTGAAGTTCAAGCTTTCTAAAGCTGCTTCTGTGGAAGGTATCCGTCAACTCTCCGAAGCCATGGCATACAAAGTGATTTTCCAGGATCTCTGTCATGTTCTTTGGGATGGCTTATACGTTGGTGAAGTTTCATCCACTAGAATTGAGCCTTTTCTTGAGGAGCTTAACCAATGCTTGAAGATAATATTGTCCACTGTGCATGAGAGAGTAATAACGCATGTAATAACTGATGTAATGAAGGCTTCTTTTGATGGGTTCTTGTTGGTTTTGTTAGCTGGGGGTCCAGCACGAGCTTTCTCTCTTGAAGACCATGTTATAATTGATGAGGACTTTAAGCTTCTCACTGATTTATTCTGGTCCAATGGAAAGGGTTTACCAGCTGATTTGATAGAAAAGCATTCTACATTTGTTAAAGAAGTGCTTCCTCTGTTTCGCAAGGATACTGAGGACTTGACTAAGATATTCAGTCAGCTTATTATGGAAATGTATAATTCTTCAACCAAATCTCACTTGCCATTGCCCACCACATCTGGTCAATGGAGTCCAAGGGAACCAAACACTCTTCTGCGAGTTTTGTGTCATAGAAATGATGAAACTGCTGCCAAGTTCCTTAAAAGGAACTACAACTTGCCTAAGAAGGCTAAGCGCCAATAATACAAGGCACAACGTATACCATATACTATTTGTAAAAGAAAAACCAATTCGTTCAGCCGCTGCTGCTATTGCTGTTGTGCCAGGATGCTTTTAGTGACAACCTAGACGATCCAAAATTGGTATCTTTAAATTGTAATTAGTAATTGTTTGTTTTGGTATTTTTCTCTGCTAAAAGACCATTTGAAATTTTCTTTCAATCCAGAAGACTTGAGTTTCATGACCTAAATGAAATTTCTTCATTCAAAACTGAACTCTAGACACGGCAATTTCTGCCTGCATTGGGTTAAACCATCATTATAGTTCTTCATTCAAAAATGAACTCTAGACACAGCAATTTCTGCCTGCATTGGGTTAAACCATCATTATTCTTCATTCAAAAATGAACTCTAGTCACGGCAATTTCTGCCTGCATTGGATTAAACCATCATTATAGTTCTTCATTCAAAAATGAACTCTAGACACGGCAATTTCTGCCTGCATTGGGTTAAACCATCATTATAGTTCTTCATTCAAAAATGAACTCTAGACACGGCAATTTCTGCCTGCATTGGGTTAAACCATCATTATAGTTCCGGCATTAGGTTAGACCGTCCATTCTGGATGGGCAGAACTTTTGACTGTCATTTCTAATATCCATTACTTGGAAAAAAAAAATCCAGCTGAAGAACAACATCGGAGAGGAAAAGAGTCTTGAAGCATGACCATTAATATTAACTTGTTATGGAGAAGAAATTAGTAAAACAAATTTCAATGAATCTCTGGACGATCATTAATCTACACCTCTGTATACCACAAGCTGCAGCTGGAAATATAATAAACAACACAAATAAAGCGTTACAATGCTTCTCAAAAATTGGTCGTCAAAGAAATGTTAAATAAAAAGAAATGTGGCTGCAAAACAGTAACATATAACAAGCATATTCATCCGACAGGTAACAAATGGTCAGGCCACACAATATTGTCCAATGGTTGGTAAGCATGTTCTCTTCATTAGGTGGATGGAGCTAAATCATCAATCTTTCAAAGCGGAACCTGCATACATTACAGAAATTAACAAAGTGCAACCTATAACGCAACTATTAAGAATGACAAAGCATACAAAGAACTATACAAAACTTACAAATGGATCTGCAAGGACAAAGCTTCAAAGCAACTGATTACAAAGAGGCTGAAGCCAAAAAACTTTTAAGAAAATACATATGAATCAATTTGTTGGACGTTGGGGAATGTTTCCCTAAGGAATGCAGAATAGTTGGGTGACTTAGCCTGAAAGAAACAAGCAGGATTAGTTCCTAAATAAGTAAATCATATACCGAGAAGTCCTAAAGAAGAAAGATCAGACAAGGAATAACATGGAATCTATCACTGAAGGATGACTGTAAATGTCAAGTTAAGCTTCCTCCTAGAAACCCAGTACTTCCAAAATAACAAAACCAACAGGGTTGAAAGTCCCAATAGTGAAAATAGATAGCAGTACAACATATAAATTACACTTTTATTTATCCAGTCAAAGCCAAAAATCGAATAGTGGCAATTGGAGCTTCTAAATGAAACTCGGTAAGATTATCCCCATTTTATAGTCTACAATACAATTCCATAACACGATTAATTAAAGAGTAAAACTCGTAGTATAATGCATAAAACAACATATGGTTCAATTGCCAAATACCAAGGTTTCAAGAAGAAAATGATTCAAACTCGTTACACTAAAAAGGAACCGTACACATGGGTTATGCTCCAGGTAGATGGTTGTAAGCTTCTCTCTCGAACCAACAACAGCCTCAGCAACTCCTTCAAGTGATTCTATTTGGTTGTCGTTTAGCCACAAATCTTCCAATCTGCAATAAATTAAACAAGGCAATTTATTTACCGATGTAAGTCTTTAAAAAGTTATTAGTGCGGAGGGAAAAAGATGGACCAACGGAGAAGCAGACATACTGCGTCAGGTTCGTAATGTCATCCACTGAAGTTAACTTATTTGAAGATACGTCTAAAACCCGGAGATTGACTAATGTCGACAACCCTTCCATTTTTGAAATACCATTATGGCTCAGGTATAGTTCTTCTAGAGCTACGCAGCCCTGCATCCCAGAATGAAGGTTGGCAACTATAAAGTTCTCAATTAATAATAAAGAGTTTAGTGGTTATGCATAGATGTAAAACAGTTTTACACTTAGATCCAACTCAAATTACCAATGGAGTGACTTTTAAGAATATTATAAAATTCAATAAACTTACCAACATGGTGGTTTTGTGATTGTTTGAAAGTGTAAAACCATTTTACATAATCAATGCATACATTTTTTTGTGTGGTGGGGGGCGTTAACCTACTATTCACATAGTCCTGATATTTATCTTCATCTTACGTTTTAATTCCTACACGAGAAATTAGGTTTAGTTCCTACAAATGAATACAAGTTAATTCTACTGGTGATAAATAGTCACAAAAACAATATAAGAACTAAAACTTAATATTTTTTTCGTATGGAGACTCAAACTTCAAATCAGAACTACAGAGAACAGATGAATAGTTTACCCCAAAAGAATAAATTTGTGGATTCAAATTGAGGGCAACCCCATCGGTAGAGAGCATACCTCAAATCCCGTCATTGAAGTGAGACGATTGCTTTGCAAACTAATCTTCTTAATGCAATTGAGACCACATAGATTCACAACTTTAATTCGATTCCGACCGAGCCACAGCTCCTGCAAATTCACAAGGCTCTGCAAATTCTCCATGACCTAAATCACAAACAAAAACAAAAAAAAATCAAAAACCCCATTGGAAACAAACAAGGCACAAACCCGGTAACTTAACAACGTTAACCTCAACACACCCGCAATTTATTGGAGCCGAGTTCAAGAATCTGCAGCTGATGGAAGTGGTCGATCTCCTCGATCTTCGCAACTTCATTCTTGGACACGTAGAGTTCCTTGAGCATATCGGAGACTTTGGCACAGCCGTGTAGCGAACTAATCTCGTTGAACGAAACATCGAATACCAGAAGCTTCTGGAATATGCTGACGTCAGGAATGTTCCTCAATTGATTATCCCGCAGCACCAGCTCCTGCATGTAGGAAAAAAAAAAGAGATTAAAACAAACGCGTTCGAGAAAATGTTATTCATCCATCCAAACAGAGGCTTAAGCGACATACCTCGAGCGAGGCGAGGGCGCTCCAGGAAGAGAGAGGGAGAACGGCGGCGTCGGTGACGAGGTTCTGGCGCAGTGAGAGCTTCTTGAGATGGGAGAGGTTGGCTATGCGCGGGTCCAGCGTGGACAAGCGATTCGCGGTGAGGTCCAACTCGGTGAGAGTGGGAGGCAACTCGACCGAGTCAAGGTCGTGGAGCTGGTAACTGGTGAGATCCAAAATCGTGGATGAAGGATCGTCTTCGTCGTGATCCGGAACCGCTATTGATTCTACTGACTCCTCCATCTTCCAATTAAAGAACCTTCCAATTTCACTTTCTGCTTCAACCAAAAGCTCACATTGCCTTGCCCTGCCCTGCAAGATGCAACTCAAACTATGTTTCAATTTTTTTTTTATATCTATTGGGCCATCTGGGCTGGGCCTGTGATGAGGCCTGCTATTTTTTAAGGGGCTTTTCCTGCATTCTCTTTATAATTGATACTACCGAAAATGCCCTTGTTCTTGTTTTTTGAAAAGCTCGCTCAATTGTAAAAGAAAGAAAAGGCTTGTTTTTTCGGCGCATATGCCTGCCATGCAGAGCATGTAGCAGCGCAAGGACACTATTATGTCTATGCGCACGTTATTCCAACTTGCGTTCCCCCTTCGTCGTCGTCGTTGTAGTTACTCTACCCAAAACTCTGCGCTTCGATCTCTTCTGGATTATTCAGGAAGCGACCTTGTAGCGTTGGTAGCTACTCATTTGAGTAATTGTGCTACTGTGCGGGAACTGAATCCATTGCATGCCCACCTTCTAAGGACGCATTTTTTTATCTCCAATCCGGCGCCGTTTAATTGGAACAATATTATAAGATCATACACCAGGCTAGAGGCTCCACGCGATGCACTTCGCATCTACGTTTTAATGTTGCGGAATGGGGTTTTGCCCGATTGTTACTCCCTTCCCATTGTTCTGAAGGCCGTCTCCCAAACTTTTGATGTTAAGCTCGGGAAACAGCTTCACTCAGTTGGTATCAAGATTGGATTGCAATGTAACGAGTTCTGTGAAACTGGGTTTTTAAGTTTGTATTTTAAAGCTGGCGAGTTTGGAAGTGCCCGAATGGTGTTTGATGAAAATCCTGACCCGAAGCTTGGTTCTTGGAATGCTGTAATAGGTGGGCTTTCGCAGGCTGGCCTTGTCCGGGATGCGATTGGCGTGTTCCTTGATATGAAGAGGCGGGGATTTGCGCCGGATGGGTTGACCATGGTTAATGTGACTTCGGCTTGTGGGAAGATTGGTGACCTCAACCTGGCTCTCCAGGTGCATAAATGTGTTTTCCAGGCTGAAGCTGGTGAGAGGACTGATGTTTTGATGTTGAATTCGCTGATTGATATGTATGGGAAGTGTGGGCGGCTGGACCTGGCTTACAAGGTTTTTGCAACTATGGAGGAAAGAAATGTGTCGTCGTGGACGTCCATGATCGTGGTGTATGGTATGCATGGACATGTGAGGGAAGCGCTGGAATGCTTCTGTCATATGAGGGAGGCTGGGGTGAGGCCAAATTATGTGACTTTTATTGGAGTGCTTAGTGCCTGTGTGCACGGTGGGGCAGTTCGAGAAGGGAGATTTTATTTTGATATGATGAAGAATGTTTATGGCATAGCACCCCAATTGCAGCATTATGGATGCATGGTAGACCTTCTGGGTCGAGCTGGATTGCTTGAGGATGCCAGAAGAATGGTGGAGGAGATGCCTATGAAGCCAAACTCGGTAGTGTGGGGGTGTTTGATGGGTGCGTGTGAAAAATATGGGAATGTGGACATGGCGGAGTGGGTGGCTAAGCATTTGCAAGAATTGGAACCTTGGAGTGATGGGGTTTACGTGGTGTTGTCTAATATCTATGCCAATAGAGGATTGTGGAAGGAGGTGGAGAGAATAAGATCGGTAATGGAAGAAGGAAGACTTGCTAAGGTTCCTGCTTATAGCCTGACAACTAATTCAAATTGAAGATAATTTATTTAAGCATCAGTAATTTACACTAAATTATAGTTTTGCCTGTATTGACCATGACTTGCAAATTGATGTTTTGATTTTTCGATAATGTATACTCCATAAACAGAAGATGTTTCCATAACCATTATTTTTGTGTTAATGAATGGGCAAGTTGGTTAGGGGAAGACCCAAGTAGGTATGGATAGCTCACTAGAGAGTAGAGAAATTTTGATCTGTAAATTCTCTGTTGTTAATTACAGAATAAGTTGATTTTTAGTTTAAGCTTTCATAGTGCAAGGTTAAAATCTAGCCTTTGTAACTGAGGATTGAGAATCTTATTCATGCGTGATCTGCAGATATGACTATTAATCTTATACCGAATTCAGCCTTATGATGCATGGAGTGAATGTTTTTGCTTGACAGAGAAGAAAAATGGCACTCTTTGTTTTTGGAAGAAGTTAAAACTCACTCCACGATTCATTCACTCAATATGATTCTGATATATTATATATACTGCCTAATGCCTTTTATAGGCTTTCAAAAACAATAAAATAATAAAATCAAGATAAACAAAAACTTAGTTCCTAAGAAATAGTGGCGGTGCAGTAAAATATGGAAGTTCATTTGCGTGGCTCTGCCATTCCAGTATAGTTTGTTTTTTAAGAAAATACCAATTACTTGGTTATGAAGTGATTTGCGGCCCAATAAAGAAACAACAACTTGATTTAATTTTTCCTGAAATCAAATTTGTATCATTCCAAGCACTTTGTTCACTTTTAAAGTAACTCAGCTTCGTAAAAATATCCACTACTTGATCTGTTTAGTTTGACAATAAATAGTTTCACCTTTTTAAAACTATCAATTTACCCGAAAGTATCTATCAAGGTGCTCTGTCTGCAAGTAAAAAATCGGATACTTAGTTAATTTAATAGCATATTTGGTAGTCACCAAATATTTTTGTGGGAGACTGTTGTTCTGGTTTTTATTCTTTTTCAGCCAAGTTCATTATAAGATCAACTTATCCTCTAATATTGTAAGTTGTCTTGGACATCCACTTCACTTCAAATGAATTTTTACTTGCATACGAATCAATTGACCTCCCGTATTTTTCTTCTCTAAGGTAAGAAATGGAGTAAAAATAAAGGTGTTTTGATTGAGAAGGAACAGAAATAAAAATACAGTATAATCAATACAGTAAAATACCAAAAGAAAATACAGTATTATGTTGGTTTTCATTTTTTACTCTTTTCAACTGAATCTAAGTGGAAATTTATCACATCATATCCTTAATCAATTTTTCAACTTTCAAATCCTTCTATTCAGTCAAACACAACCTCTTTCTTTCTCTTTTATCCATTCAAACACAACTTCTCTCTCCCTCCACTTTCTTCCTCCCTTTTTTTTTCTCATTGTCTCATTTTCATGAGATTAAACAAATGACAAAGGGTCAATATTTCTCTCTCTCTTTCTCTCTCAACACTTCTTCTTCATGAGAGAATTAATCATCATTGTGCTATCAATCATTTAGAATTTCTGATTTAAATGAGTCCTTAGCTATAGAAGATGAATGTCTGATTTAGGTGTTTTTTGCATGAAATGCCGAAGATCTAATCTTATACATGGAATTCTCATATTTAACATAAATGTTATCAAGATTCGTTCCACTAGTTAAAAAACATACTTCATTATTACTTTTAGTCAAATAATGTCGATTCTTAAACCTAATATGACATTTACTGTAACTTTTACATTTTTTTTCTCTTATATTTTGGTTGCAGTTTCATTATGTCAGTCACACGGATACTCCCTCTTTCCTTCATACTGGTCTCTTCCACTCCATGAGTGTATACACGGATATGAAGTTGGATGTGAAACAAAGACTTTACCTTTTAGTGATAACTTAGTTACGTTCTCGTTTGCCTTTTGGAGAATCCCAATCAATGCAGTGCTCTAACGAACAGAGGGGCTACTGGGTAGGTGTGGGTGAGTAGCTGCCAAATTTAGTGCCAATGCAATTAAAGTTCTCTCTTTTTGTTACCTTTTTCTCACCTTTTTGCATTCTTACGGAGTAACAAGGACTAAAGCCAACCCTACAACGTATTGCAACACTCAAAATGTGATTTTCATTATGAACTGCGTCCTTCTGACCAAAAAAATAGTAGGATTTAGGAATGGAATAAGGCATCGCCTCTTACCTCAGACCCTTTACAGCGTATCATCGCTATCTTTTATTATAGCGTCAATATATCAGATTTTCATCTATTCTTTGTTTATTTCTGCTAACAGTGCCTCGTCTATGTCCCCCAACAGCTACTAAAAATGGAGTGTGTTGACTTTATACCTGTGAACTCATTTGTAGGAGTTGTCAATCATATCAGAAAACTACTTTTGAGGACCGAATCAAATATTTGAAATTGAGTACACATACTTGGAGGAACAACATTCTCCCAAATCGTGTTTTCCATTCATAAAATTAGAAATCATGGGACTCTAAGTCCTTGTCACCGGATTTGCAATGAAAACCAAGCTACTAAAACAAAGCTGAATGTAGCTGCAAAACAAAATGTATCATTCACAACAATTACATTTATCTTGGCCTATACAGTTTTTCAAATCCAACGAAAACAAAGCTGCATATCTAAATGAAACCTCTCGAGGTCCTTGGCCAAATTCAGCAGCTAGTGATCTCTTCATGAAAAATATCTGCAATGTTACAATTCCCTATGTATAATTACATCATACATAGTCATGAACTAAAAAAAACTCTATAGCCTAGAAACTCACACCTTACAGCTCTGTACTTTTTTTTTAAGTAATGAAAAGTGGCATCTATGAACTCTGGTTTACAAAGACGAGAAACATAATCTCATTAAACCAAACTAGCTATCTGCTTCACCGATTTCTGAAATGTGTTTGATGCCTGAAGCATCGTAATGAGCAATAATATTTCCTGCATTAGTTTTTTCATCAGCATCGTTCTTTGATGTTTCCGGATTCACTTCTACGTATGTGACTTCATAAATGTGTTTTCTTAACCAACTTCCTTTACTATGAACTCTGGTTTACAAAGACGAGAAACATAATCTCATTAAACCAAACTAGCTATCTGTTTCACCTTCTGAAATGTGTTTGATGCCTGAAGCATCGTAATGAGCAATAATATTTCCTGCATTAGTTTCTTCATCAGCATCGTTCTTTTATGTTTCCGGATTCACTTCTACGTATGTGACTTCATAAATGTGTTTTCTTAACCAACTTCCTTTCATGCACAATGTGTGCCCGACCAAATACTATCTCAGTTTCATTAACATCAGGTGGGGCACCATTTCAGAAATCGGTGAAGCAGATAGCTAGTTTGGTTTAATGAGATTATGTTTCTCGTCTTTGTAAACCAGAGTTCATAGATGCCACTTTTCATTATGTTTTTCGTCTTTGTAAACCAGAGTTCATAGGTGCCACTTTTCATCAGGTGGGGCACCATTTTCATCATGAAAGCTTTGAACCTCATCTATTTCCTCTGTCAATTCAGCATTTGTGGCACCCTCCACCACATTTTTCTGTATCCCGGTTTCCTTTTCTCTAATTATTGGCCCTTCATCTACATCATTCTCCTTTTCTGAGAAATCTAATGTAGCATTCTGTCTAACATGCTCATCATTTAGCTGTTTCCTGAGTTGTACTTCTTTTTCTATGCCATTACCTTTAGAACCGTTTACTTTTGATCCCTTTGGATATTTCTCAATGCCATGCTCTTTGTGACCTGACTCACTTCTTGATTCTATACCAACCTTTCCGGCTGTTGTTTTGGATGAATCTCTGCATTGATTTTCAGATAACACCTCAGGTTGAGTTTGTGGTTCAAATCCCACTTCTTTTCTTTCTCTTGTGCTGAATTTCTCATTGATATGTACAAGCCCTGCTTCAGCCTTATCTTCCTTGGCTCCATCAGATGACTCAGATCCATCATCGCTGCCACTACTTGACTCTTTAGCTTCTCCTGCAGAATCTACATTTCCTGAGTCAGGAAAATCTATTTCGTATACCCGTGGTAGGATCCCCTTACGCCCTAACAATCTAGCTCCATGTCCACCAACAAGCTTCCTTTCATCGCTATATTTCTCTCTATCATTTCTTGATTGCTTGATCTGATATAACATCCAGGAACCAACAGCCAAAACTAGCATCACCTTCAATGTCTGCTTTGTAATCGCCACTTTTGATCTCTGGGCCCTCCCAAAAGCTTGATACTCCATTCTTCTGCATATGATTCAGAATCTCTGTCAATGCTCAGATATATATTTAGAGGATTCTAAAGATGCACAATTGAGCATTTCAACATCTAGGTTCTTGCATTAATTCCGGAAAAGTAAAACTACTAGTAAATCTTGAAAACCACCAAGAGGGTATAAACAATTCCAACAAAACTACTAGTAAATCTTGAAAACCAGCAAGAGGGTATAAACAATTCCAACAAAACAATCAGATAAACAAGTCCGATTACTAACAATTACACCACAGAAAATTTTAGATAAAAACAAGAACAGCAACAGAAAGATAAGAGGCGCATGTGCAGGCATCAACAAAAGTACTCTAATAATCGTGACTTGAAACAAAACCCAAGAAATAAAAAGTCAAACAAGTGCAACCATTCATTCAAACAAGGCGGAAGAGAAGTATTTCTTCCATGGGAGATGGTCTTAGAATCGCAAACATTCATGGGCTCTTTCTAGTCCCAAACATGATGCCCAAGAACACTTAATTTCATGAGAAACTACTTAATCCAAGAAAGACGTTTGAGCGTGATTCTTGATGAAAACAAGAAGAAAGAAAGAATAAAAGATTGCAGAGGTATAGAGAATTGAAGGGAAGAAGAAGAATGAGAAGCAAGAAATGGAGTTTATAGAGTAATTACCTTTTGCCTTGTTTTCTTGGCTGAGGAAGTGATGTTATGTGTTGTGTGGGATTACGGTTGTTCAGTCTCTTTGTAGTTTAAAATTGTAGTTGGAACAAGAAAATCAAAATGAATGGCTTTGAAAGTACAGAAAACCAGAAGAGTAGTTGGGAGTGCCCAAAAGTAGCAGTTAACATTTTGTCGCCATCTAAAATAATCCTGGGACGGGATTCTCCAACACGCAACCAGAGAAAGTCAAACAAATCATTCGGGGCAAATTCAGAATTCAAACCACTTATTAAGCCTTCCCTTCAGTGATGCTTTTTATTCCCCTCGACTCTCTACTAATCCATCACCATGATCCACTTATATGGTGATGGGCTCCGTTCATACGGAGATTTGGATCAGACAATTTCTTATTACACCTACATAAATTTCTTTCTGCACCCCCATATAAAAATTTCATTTCATCCTTTTCTAATTACATATTTCGAAAATTATCTTTTTTATTTTCAGATTATATAATTTTAAAATAAAAAAAAATTCTGAAGTATAAAACCTATATAACCCAGAAACTAAATAACTTTCAGATTATATAATCCAATATTTTTATTTTCTAAACACAATTCAAAAAAGGCAAAAATGATTATCAAGGTGCAAGAAGATAGGAAGAAATCCTAATATTAATTAAACCTCCAACATAGTTAAGAAAATAAAAAATATCCTTTAGATATTTAGCAAAAATAACCTTTGTTAAAAAGAAATTTTCGGTAATTAACTCAACCAAAAGTTTATGTAGTGTTAATTTTATTTATTTTTTAAAAGTCATTGAGAAACAAAAGAAGTAACTTTTTTATGGAAATTTTTTTAATATGTTAGTTTTTGTGAATAGGAAAACTCGAATTTATGATATATCTATCATTTTCTTTCTTCTTTACCGAAACAGAAGTAAAATGAATAGAAAATTGTGTGTTTAATTATATATGAATTTGTTTATAAACACATTCACTTTATTATTACAAAGACAAAAACAAATCCATGGCAAGACAGGTTTGATAATGTATATTTTAATTTTTTTGATAATTAATATATTCTTTTATGAAAATATTATGTTGTCATAAGTCAAACTTAAATATACCAACATTTTTTTTCTTGGTAAATAAAATATATACTACATCCTTGAAAGTCATGCATTACAACTATTCCATACACAACTAAAGACAATAATAATAAAAAAAGTTACAGAAAAAAAACATAATACAAACTTCATAAATATGTGTCCTTGCAAAGAACAAGGAAGCCTTCCACAATGCAATGTTTAAAAGTGTTCGATTTCATTGTAAATATATAATCCTCAAAATGGGTTTATAGATCGGAATTTGATAAAATATTTTATAGAGTTGAAAAAAAAATAGAAATAATACATTAAAGGTATACTCATAATTATTTACTAGCATACACACAGGCGCGATAATGTCTGTGTATATGCATTTTTTAGATATGAATGATAATATCTTAGTAGGTGATAATAGTGTAATGTTATTAAGTTAATATATAAAATAAATTTATATTTATTAAAAATGAAATGAA
>Ga0099823_1001847_pt1 | contig 18343 bp, 14 predicted proteins | sample CowpearedBW_FD_76831 | JGI IMG/M metagenome (GOLD analysis project Ga0099823, IMG submission 76831) | Root nodule microbial communities of legume samples collected from California, USA - Cow pea red BW | ecosystem: Host-associated > Plants > Roots > Nodule | place: USA: California | collected...
ATAAGTTTGCACTTTATTTTGCAAGTTTGAGTTTTAAATACATTCATATACATACACTAACTCTAATTTGAGTGGAGGAGGCAGGTATTTGGGTTACTTTCTGGTAAAAAACTTTTTACAAACACGAATGTTTTTTAGTCGAAAATAAGACGGATAAAAAACGTACATTATTATTTTTTTAATAAATAAATTTTAAATTTAATTTAATCTTATAAATTTATTTGTAAAATAAGATTAGTACGGTGGCACAATAATAAGTGGTTCAATATTTGAATAATTGTGGCATAATAATAAGCCTAATAAATAATAAATTTTATTAAGATAGATTTTTAAAATTTCTCAATTTTATAAAATTAGTATGTAAAGTGAAATTTGCACACATGTATCATAAATTTGTCTAATCTCCTATCGATGTAAGATATGAAATACTTTTCATATCAAAAAATTCATTTCAATACTTGAGTGAGAATTTTATTTTCTATATTGGATACGAAATACTTTTCATATCAAAAAATTTATTTCAACTTGAGTGAGAATTTTATTTTCTATATTGCCTTTTATATATTTTTGGTAGATGAGAAGAAGACAATACCAAAATAAAATATTTATAGTTTGAGTACAAATAACAGGGTTTCTCATAATTGAAAGTTGAGAGATTATGATTTTAATTAGTATATTGAGATTTTGACTTCGTTATTATTAGAAGTCTCACATCGATTAGAGATAAGTTCATCTTACAAACTGATTTTGTAAGATTGGCTTGGACTTAATTCACTTCTTAATAGTTATTTTAATTTTGATTTAATATTAATTTATACATAAAGTTATATAATAATTAATACACATTGCTCTTCATTTAGGTTAAGGAAATATATAAAAAAATTCATACAATGAATATTGAAATATGTTGATTTTAGTATGATAAAAAAAATTATAATTTTAATATAAAATTTTTAATTTTACTAATTTTTGTTTAAAATTTATTAATGATTAAAATATGTATTTTATAATTATCAAGAGAATCTTAACATTAATATATAATTATTCAATCCTAAAAAAAATTATCATTTATTTTTTACTTTATAAATTTAAAATTTTGAGTACTTATTCAATACTAATATTAATTTTCTCTTTAATAAATTTAGAATTATTAAAAACAATGTTCAATATTATTAAGTATTAATAGAATTTAAATAAAAATAATAAAATTAAATTTATTATACTAAGAATGTAACTTTTTTAATAATAACAAAAATGAAATAACTCAATTATCTAAAATAAACTATTAAGATCTTATTTATATTTTGATTTGTCTATAATACATGTATTTCTCAATCTTAATTTTTGTTTTCATTCTTTCAAATTTATAACACACGCACGCATGCGCACACTGATTTGTCCATAATACATGTATTCTCAATCTCACTTGGTTTCCAGTCTTCCAAATTTATAACACACACACCCACACCCACACCACCACCCACACCCACCCACACATTTCGGTCTTTAATGTCCTATCCTTGCCACTTGAACTTTTAACTCATTTAGTAACCACCAAGTCAATGATAGGTAAAATCTAAACTCTCTCTTCATGAATAACCTTATATCAAACAACCCCCAACCTTTAGCTAGCCTAAGGCTAGAAAAATGTATGACCAACTTATCCTGATTGATATCGAGTCTATCAATTTGGGCCTATTATCACACAGTCCCCTGGTCTTTAGCTCTTGAGAGCATAAGGCTAAACAATTTTAATCATCGACTCACATTATATATCTCCTACTATAAGTCCATACAATGTTGGGCCTCCAAAAAGAACTACTAGGGTGCACGGTGACCTTAATATCACATTTTGTAATTTGTAATATTAGAGAATGTGAAACATTAAAACGTTCCCACCCATGACTGAATGTTCTTTCAAGGATGGATTTGACGTCGCGGCTGACCAAGCAAAAATATTGTTTCCTGATATAGATTTTTCGGCTTTAGATCCCTGAAAGAAGTTGTTGATGACTAGATTGTAAGTTATTAGCTTTGGATGATGATTTGTTCCTCGTGCTCGATTTGTCAGAACGAAATTCATATATTTCTGTTGCATTGCTTTTCAAAAACTTGGATGTATCATCTTTGTTACCTCATGCGAATTGTGGTAATATTGCTTGGTATCTCGATTTCTATTTAAAACTGATTTAAATCATATAATAAAAAATGCAAGCTATGGCGATAATTATTCCCATCTGATTTTCAAACTAGTATTTGCCATTTTTCCTATTTTAAGAGCTTATATACTCTCTCGAATCTTGCTCCTTTTTTTAAGAGTCTAATCGCTCTCATCGATTTTTAGGAGATTTCTTTTTTATTCCTTAGGAATCTAGTTGCTTAGATCGAACATTGCTCTTATTCCTTAAGAGACTGGTTGTTCTCATAAGAATTTAGGAAGTCTTGTTTATTCCTTAGCAGACTAATTGCTCCCATCGAAAATTTTCTCCTTTTTATTCCTTAAGAGATTGGTTAATCTCATCAAATTTTAGGAAATCATCTTTGTTCCTTAGGAGACTGGTAGCTCCTATAAAATTTTTTCTCTTTTTTATTCCTTAAAAGATTGATTGCTCTCATAAGATTTTAGAAGATCTTCATTGTTCCTCGGGAGATTGAAGACTCATATCATATTTTTGCTCTTTTTTATTCCTTGAAAATCTAGTTGATCTCATAAAATTTTAGGAGACTAGTTGCTCCCATTAGTAGGAGATCTTTTTTATTCCTTAGGAGATTGGTTGTTCCGTTGAATTTTTTCTCATTTTTTATTCCTTAAGAAATTGGTTGATCTCATCGAATTTTAAGAGATTTTCTTTATTCCTTAGGAGATGTTGATCTCCTAGTTAAAGGTGTAAATTATCCAGCAAGTGCACTGGTTCAATTGTAGTACAACAAGGTGATATCCACAGGGATTTGGTTTGATAAAATAGTAGTCTATAATCTATTCAAGTTTGTAATAACACAATGATAAAGGTTTGACAATTTTAAATATAAGTTTGAATAAAGATAAAGATAAGTGATATGTTGATTTAGATGTTGGGATTAACCTTGGTTTCTTTCACCCAACTACACTACCATTGATTCTCTATAAGTTATGTCCTTTATTTTAGTATTCTTGGATGTACTCTTAAATGTACTTTTAACCATATTCTTATAGTATTAAAACCTAAGGTTATAAAACCCATCATGATTTCTCGGTCATTGGTTAAATGACTTCTTGCATTAATGAACAAGGCTCTTTAAATCAACTAATGTTGTGGATCCATCCATGGTAAGCATTATAAAATTTGATTGGATCTAAGCACTAAACCAGATCTCACTATATTTAGGCTGATGAAGTATGATGATTGGCTAAGTTATCAAAGCAGTGAAAACAAATCAAATAATATAAAACAAGAATATAGTATATATTGAATCAAGTACAGTACATAAAGTAAGTTACATTCAATCCAAACTAGGAAAATTTTAACTGCTTATAGTGATCTTTAAAGCATACGTAGGAAAAGTTTTTCTTCCTCCCACAGTTCTTTAAAGATGTTATAATATATACCTAAGAACTCTTACAAATTTCTCTCTAAAAATATGTACAAAATATGCTTTTTTATAACAGAGTTATGCTATGTTTTTATAGGAAAACTAAATGTTGATCTAGCTCCAATCATGTTGGTTAGTCATGAGATTTCCTCCTTAGATGGGGTTCCTAGATGCTTAAGCTTTTACCTTGATATTTCAGCAGGGGAGCTCTCCTTTCTAGGTGGCTTTTCTCTTGAGGCTCAACTGTCATTTTGAAACTTTAGGTTTCCTTCCAATTAAGGTTTCTTCATGTGTGACTTAGCACCAAAATCGCTACTCAATCGCAGGGATCATATTTTGAATCTTCATAAACCACCTGACATGTCTTAGCGACAACTTTGGGTCTTGAAACCAACTTCTTAATTTCTTTCATTTTATCTGCAAAATAAACATAGACATATCATATCAAATTCCACTTTTTCAACTTCTCGAATCCTCGTTCTATATTATAAAGTAAAAGGAGTTGTTTTACTAACTTTTATATTAAAATCTTAAAATCACGCAAGATAAATTTTTAAATAATGTGATTTTAAGTAAACTAGACACTTGTTAGGAGATTGATTGCTCGCATCGAATTTTTGCTCATTTTTTATTCCTTAAAAGACTAGTTACTTTCATCGGAGTTTTTGAGATTTCTTTTTTATTCCTTAGGAGTTTAGTTGCTCTTATCGGATCTTGCTCCTTTTTATTCCTTGAGAGACTAGTTGTTCTTATAGGATTTTAGAAGGCCTTCTTTATTTCTTAGAATACTTATTACTCCCATCATATTTTTACTTTTTTTTTATTTTTTAGGAAAGACCGGTTGTTCTCATCAATTTTTTACTCTTTTTTAATCCTTAAGAGACTGGTTGTGTTTATCAATTTTTATTTTTTTTTAGAAAAGTGATTGTCCCTTAGTAGATTACTAGTTTAGGAGATTGATTACTGCTTAGTAAATTACGAGTTTAGGAGACTAGTTACTTCTTTCAATTACTAAACTAGTTCTCCTTTTAAGAGAACACCTTAAAAGGTTAACAATTCTTCTTTATGTAAGACAGTGTTGTATTCTTGAATACTTGCTAAAATTGTTACGTTACTCTGTCGAAGTGAACAACATTGGACATCGTTTTTAAACAATAACAATATAAAGTTTTTATTATATAATATCAAATTATGATAGTTCATAAAGGTTAAGTTAATCAATCAATGACCGATACAATTTTGCACGAAATATGTTTTATTTCACCATATCTCTTCCACTTTCGGTTTCCATTTTTTTTTACCATCTCATTTTGTCCAATTTAGGAATACTTAAATTTAAACTTAAAGTGTGTCTATGATGATTTATAAACCGTCTTTAAATGCTAATTATAATCAAATCATGAAATTGAAGTACTTAAAAATTAGAATAATAAAAATAAAAACGCTTTCTTTAAGAAGGAAAACCAAAATTAAAAGATTTTAAAATATTCAAAGTACATATTTTATGTCCTAAATTATATTTAGGAAGATTAATAATCTCTTCTGCAAAAGAATAGCACCAAGTGAAACTAAGCTTTAATGTACTATAAAATAGGAGGTAAAATTATGCTTCCATTCCATTCTTTCCTGCAACAACACAAGGTGGTGGTGTTGACGTGTGTGTGGATGAGAGAAAGGGGATCATCGGCACACGGGAACAGAGTATCTGAATGCTCCACACTGCCACCCATCGAAAAACGTTTCATGAGTCCCACAGTAAGTGCGAAAACATTTAAAGATGTGATATGCCTCCTCTTTGCCTTCATCGTCCATGGTCTCTTGAGTTTCCTTCCTTCTTTACTGTCCTCTTTTCTCCTCTATTGAGCCTTTAGGCTGTGTTCACTTAAATAAATAAATTTAAAGGAGAGGGAATGGATGAGTTTAAATAGATGTAAGTATGAATTGTGTGTTATTTTTTTAAGATATTTGGAAGTGATAATGAATAGATTTGGAAGTGATTTGAGTGATGTGATAAATTAAAAAAATATTTTAATAAAAATAATAAATAGATTACCATATTGCCCTTTATATAATAAGTAATATAAATTGGTATTTATATAAGTTATAATTATTTTGTTATTTTTTTTACTATTAAAATTGAAAAAAAAAATTATAAAAATTAATAAAATAATATTTTTTATGATAATATATTTTAATAATGTTTCGAAGCATGGGATCGAATCTGCATAAAAATGGGATCAAATCCCTCTCCAATTTACACACAGGATTCCAATAAATATGGGATTGAATTCCTTCTAATGGTAGCATACCCCATGGGCTTTGCAATATAGCAGAGTACTTTTCAAATGCCCTTTTGGATTCTGCAATCTTTGATACAACCAATACATAGTAGAATGAGAAATATAAAAAAAGGTAAAAGGGTTAATTTAGTAAATGCAAAATGTTTCTCCTGTTCAACCAAGAAGGATGAAAATTTGGATCTCTCTCCCGAATTCATCGCAGCACATCAACAATAATCTACAACAACGAACATGAGTGTCACTCGCTCTCCCATCCGCGTTTATAATAATCTATACAAGCGAACAGAGCCTTAATGTCACGTCTTTATCACTCCACCTTTAAAGTCATTCAACAATTCCTAAGTCAATGATAGGTAAAACTTAAACATGTTTCCCATGAATAACCCGTATTGAGCCTAATACTTTAGGCTTATCATCACACAACTCCAGTCTTTAGCTCTTATGAGCATAAGGCTAGAAAAATATAAGACCACTTGATTGGTCTTGAGTCTATCACTTTGGGTATATCATCAGTGACATTTATAGGTTCATTTGTATTTTGAGATTCATTTAAATTCAAATTTGTAAAAAATGGATCTGTTGAATTTCTTTTTTTGAAAAATAGGGTCAAGTCCTTATATTGGAGGACGATATTACAGGTGAAGTCGTCCTTCACTATGCCGTTTTTTTTTTTTCAAAAAGTGAAACGTATTGTGAGAGACCGATTTCTATTCATTTCAAAAGTGAAATCGTCCTTATACATGACGATTTTACTTTTTAATTTTTTAACATTAAGTTTTATATTTGTTTGATTTTACAATTTTAGTATTTCTTTCAAAGCCACAGATTATTTTTATACAAGATAAATCTCACATATATATCTTACGAGATTTTCTAAATTATATTTTTCTAGATTTTATTAAACGATACTTTTTATTTGATTGTTTACGCCATTTGACACATTTTTGTTTCAATATTAACTCAAATATTATCATAAAATGCGTTTAAAATATCAAATAAACTTAACAAAATTTGATAAGAAGGACTAAATTCACGCATTTCTAAAGATGGAGGACTAAATTGGTATAAAGTTTCAAAGAGGATCCCAAAATTCACTAAAACTTGAGGGATCAAAAACATATTTAACCCATAAAATAAACATAAAATAAACCTAAATAGATTAGATATTCAAATATAATTATTGAAGTATATTTTAAATAAAAAATATTTATTATATTTATAATGTAAAAAACAATTATACTGTATAAAAGTTGTTTTATAGCCATATTTTAGTCGGTGATTATAAATAAATTTATATATATTTTTACTAATAATATATTGAAATTAAAATAAAAATAAATAATTTACTATATTTATTTGTACATTTTTTATTCTACATATACAAAGCTATATGTAGTACACATTTTTTTTGAATATTTTTTAATTTGTAACATTTTATCTTTTTAATTTTGTATTAAGGTTTAAAGGATAATTATTTTAGAATTTCTTAAAACTATTTTTTTTATTTTTTTATTATAGACAAATATTTTAAAAAACTAACTAATATTTAAACGTTAAAAAGAAAAAAACTAAAAAGTGAAGTTTTCGAGGACGACTTCACTTTAAAGTGAATAGAAACCGGTCTCATATAGATTTCGCTTCTTGAAAAAAAGAAAAAAAGGAAAACTGGCATGTGTTGTCCTTCACCGCAAGAACTTAATCCTATTTTGCAAAATAAAATTTAATTAATCTATTTTTATAAATTTGAGTTTAAATGAACTCGAAATAAAAAAAAAAACGACATTTATAAATGAGTCCTTATTTAATAGATTATTTAGTCTTACGAATTATTTTATTTAATAGATTATTTGGAACTAATGAATGTAGCACTTTTTATCTGTTAATAACGTGACAATGTGTCTGGTAATGAAACTACACAAGGACCAGCGAACATAAATAAGATACGTCGGAAGAAGGAAAAGCACGAGTGGTCAGCACAAATAATGGATGAACTTCTGAAGCGAGCTTGCATGTATGAGTACGATGACGATGGCAGCGAACCCGTGAATATATTGGAGAATAAAGATCAACCTTATAGATTTGATGAAGGGGATTATGTTACTTTGGCTGGTATCACAGAAGTGGAACAACATCTTACCACCAGAGGAGAACCCAAGCAACAAAACAATGGTATAACATTATTACTGTGTTTGGTTCTGCATCAGAATGTATTTACTTTTTCAATTTTTCACATGATTCACCCATATGTATAGCATCTTCCAATGCAGAATCAAACAGGCTGAGAGTTGAATATTATTTATATTACAGGTTTACTTTTATGTGCAGGGGAGACACCAATATTGATAGCTGCAAAGAACGGAGTGACAGAAATGGTGGAGAAAATCATGGACTCGTTTCCTGTTGCTGTTCACGATACAGATGCGAATAAGAAAAATATAGTGTTATTGGCAGTGGAGAATAGACAAACCTACTTATATGACTTATTGCGGAGGAAAAATCTGAAGGAGAGTATATTCCATAAAGTGGATAACGAGGGAAACAATGCTTTGCACTTGGCAGCCATGCTTAGAGAGGATAATCCCTGGCCCATTCCTGGCGAAGCCCTGCAAATGCATTGGGAAATCAAGTGGTACCTCGTAAGTTTACATATCATTATTGTCCCCGTAAAATGATATACATTTTCTGGTCACTACCACTCATTATATGATGCAGTTTATTGAGGAATCGATGGGACCTCATTTCTTTAGTCGGTACAACAATAAAAACCAGACACCAAGAGATGTCTTCAGCGAGACTCACAGCGAGCTAGTCAAGAGTGCTGGAGGATGGCTGAAAAAAACGTCTGAATCTTGCTCCTTGGTAGCAGCGCTGATAGCAACAGTGGCCTTTTCCACATCCACCACTGTCCCCGGTGACTTCAAAGATGACACCGGCTCCCCAACTCTTGAAAACAGGCCAGAATTTAAAGCCTTTGCTATCGCATCTCTCATTGCTCTTTGCGGTTCTGTTACCTCACTGGTTATGTTCCTCTCTATACAAACATCTGGGTATCAAGAGCGTGATTTCGGAAAAAATCTTCCCAGGAAGCTTATCGTGGGTTTTACATCGTTGTTCATGTCCATTACCTCTATGATGGTTTGTTTCTGTGCCGGTCATTTCTTTATCCTCATGGACAAACTTAAATCAGTTGCATTCCCTGTCTATGCCCTGACATGCCTGCCAGTGATACTTTTTTCCTTGGCTCAATTTCCACTCAATTTCCCCGATCTCATATGGGCTACTTTTAAGAAAGTACCACAGCGTGGCTACAAAACCTCTCTACACTAGCTGTACGGCCAGCATTATAGCAGAGCTAAACTAATGCTGCATGTAATCTAATAAAATGGATATTTCAGTATTTGTTTACCTAATGTTAACTGTTTCTTACGGTATTTTAAAACATGATTAAAATTCTTGTTTTGAAAAAGACAATTTTATACAACATAAATCCAGCAATAACATTAAAACCCAATAAGCAATACTTAGGGAGACACCACACAAACTATGTGCTGAGTTTTACATTCTTGACCTTTTCAGCTCGCCCGTAGAATATATCTATGTAGTGTCTTCAAATATAGTTTGCGAAGAATTAGGAAACAGGAACTTTAACAACTCAATTTGCATCCTTACCATGCTAGAGAAACCAGATGGCCCAAATAACAACTCAATATCAGACATTTCTTCTTACCATCAGTCCATTTCTTCTTGTGGAGATTAAGCAACATCTTCTCTTCAAGTTCATTTTTCCTGTAGTTAATGGCTATGGAGTAGTTATGATGCCGGTTCAATCCATGGATCAATGCCTAAAGAGTGGCAAATAGAGATAGGTCAGTAACAGTTTAAAAAAAACAGAACAAGTGCTTCCAAAAGAGAGAAAAAAAAAATAGTGTACACATAAAAAAGGTCTTTGGTAACACACTTAAAGTTATTTATTTTCCTCTATAGTTTTATTAGTATGCAATTTTGATCCTTAGGAGAATTTAATGGTATATTTTAGTTCAACATAACATATCATTAAATGGTTAGAAAAATATTTTATTTTTTCCCGATAAAAATGTTAAAAGTTTATAATTAAAACACCACTATTGATATTTTACGCGAATGAGTAATTAATTTATTATAAAGACATAAAATTATATATGTTAGAAAAATTGAATTAAACCTTAAAATTATATTCTGGGAATTAGTCTCCAATCCCTGACTATGTATACGTGAGGGGTAAAGTTAGTGTCCGTGTAACACGTTTTCCCAAAGTAAATTAGTGACTTTGCTTAGAGAGGAAACAGAGCACCGATACCCACCACAACCATCCACTGCATTCTCAATCACTTCTAATAAAGTAAATTCAATCCAAATTCCAAAGCAAAAACACATCTTAGTTTGGCATTATTTTAGTAGTCAGAAAATATGCACAACCACCTATAACACTTCTTCTAAAGATTATTATAACTGTCATTTTTTTCCATTGTTTGATATTAATACCAAATTTCACTTTATACATATATACGACGTCATTAACCTCAATATTTTTTGTTCAGAATCTGAAACCAGCAGTTGGCAACGTCCATTATTTCCTTCCAATTACCAAAGATGTGTAGATTTATTCAAGATTGTATTTGTTATAATATCAGTTATCTTTGGAACAGTTATGGCTCCATGAACATGTTCAGCTTTAGAGTGGTGTATATATTTTGCATATCAATTATATATGCTTACCATCCTTCTAAATTTTGAAAGGTTGAGCTTTAACTAGACTCGTGATATATTTTACATACACAATCTTTAATTTGAGTTGGAGGCATGTGGGTGACTTTTGGGGATAAAGACTTTTTACTAACACGGTTACCTTTTTAGTCGAAAATAAAACTAATCAAAATGTAGATTAATTCTTTGTACCAAAAAATCCATTTCTATACTCGAGTGAGATTCTTTGTTTCTATGCTGCCTTTTACATGCTTTGGGTAAAGGTAGAGCAAATAATACTAAAAAAACATTTTTAGTTTGAGTCCAAAGAATTGGATTTTTCATAATTGGAAGTTAAGGGATTATGAAACTATTTATTGAAATTTTGAGTTGACTATTTTAATTTTTGATTTATCATTAATTCATACTTAATATCGTTTAATAATAAAAGAAAATCATATTTTGACTTTCATCATTTAATTCTCATTTTATATTTTTTACTCTGACTTACTATATAGTATTGATTAATATACTATTATTTTTCTTTTTTAAGGATCAATATTCAATATCAAATCATGTCAGAAAGTACATTTCTTTTTTAAAGGATCAATGTTCAATATCAAATCATGTCAGAAAGTGCAAAATGAGAATAAAATTGTAGGAGTCAAATAATTAATGTGAATTCCTCTCACACTCACGAACTTATTTAGATCTTATTCATGATTTGAATTTTTTGACATATATTCCTCTCAAACTCATTTGGTTTCATTCTTTGTCTCGTAGTAGGAATGTCAACGGACAGGATTAGTAGGGTACGGATAACAACTTTCACGTACCCTATTCGTTGAATAAATATTCGTTCCATATCTGTACCCATATCCGTTGGGTATCAATTATGTGGGTATCCATATATTTTTATAATATCCACGGATATCCATGAGTATTTACAAAAAATTAAAATAAAATATTTAATAACATATTTTTAACTATAAATTCAAATAAAATACAATACATAACCTTGATAAATTTTAAACAAAGTTCAAATAATTCATTTAAATTGTGTTGAATGAAAATTTACCAAAAAATGAAGATTTTTCTAAAATCAATTGATAAAAAATTAATCATTCAAAATCAATGTATTAATATTTTAATTATTATTTTTTAATTTAAATTATAATAACGGATACGGGTATACGCGAGTGTGGATACTATGATACCCGTACTCGTCCCATTAACCTGTGAATATAAAAAATATTTGTATTCGTTATCCACAGATATCCATTTACAATACTCATATTCTACCCATTGCAAATTTTATCCACAAATACCCACGCGGAGTATGGATTTTTTTAACCTGTCAAAATACTCCAATTTGCGGTTGATGAATGTAGCATATTTTTTCAATTAATAAAGCGAAAATATTTGTGCTTATGAAACTACAAAAGGGTCAGCAAACATAAAGAGGATAACTACAAGGAAGGAAAAACACGGTTGGTCCACTCAAATTGTAGATGTTCTTCTGGTGAAAGCTTCCACGTATGAGTACGCTGACGATGGCAGCGTACCCGAGAAAAAATTGGAGAATAATGATCAACACACAGTCCCTTATTCTTTTGATGAGCGGGGTAATGTTATTGGGCCAGTAACACCGAAGACAACCACTAAAAGAATGGTATAACACTATTACTGGGTGTTTGGTTCTGCATCAGCTTGTATTTACTTTTTCAATTTTTCACATAACTGTCCCATGTATAGATTAGTGTTGGTTATTATAAGGTTTACTTTTTATGTGCAGGGGAGAAGAAGATTAACATGAAAGAAAAGGTGCGTGAGATACCGATATTAATAGCTGCAAAGAACGGCGTGACAGAAATGGTAGAGAATTATCGTTTTTTGAAAAGGTTTTATTTAAACTTACATATACAAATCTTATAAATCTATCCTCAAAATACGATTCCTTTTTTTAACTTATTCTAGCAAGTCTTTCAAAGATTAATTAAAATTCTTATTAAATAAATGTGTGTATTGCAAATTTCATTCAATTAGTTAACCTAATAAGTCCTTGTCATATTATTATAGCTTCAATTTTAATCCAATTATTATCCTTGTAAAATGATTTACATTTTTTAGTCATTGATGGTGTGATACAGTTTGTGAAGGAAACGATGCAACCGCATTTCTTTAGTCGGTAAAACAAAAAAAAAAAACAGACACCAAGAGATATGTTCAGCGAGACTCACAGGGATCTTCTCAAGAGTGGTGGAGAATGGCTAAAAAAAACCTCGGAATCATGTTCCGTGGTAGCAGCACTGATAGCCACAGTGGCATTTTCCACATCCACCACTGTCCCCGATGACTTCGGGAACCCAACTCTTGGATACAGGCCAGAGTTTAAAGCCTTTGCCATCTCATCTCTCATTGCTCTATGCTGTTCTGTCACCTCAATGGTGATTTTCCTCTCAATACTCACATCTCGGTATGAAGAGCTTGATTTCGGTAAAATCTTCCCAGGAAGCTTATCCTGGGTTTTACATCGTTGTTGATGTCCATTACCTCTATAATGGTCTGTTTCTGTGTTGGTCATTTCTTTATCCTAGAGGACAAACTCAAATCAGTTGCATTCCCTGTCTATGCCGTCACATGCCTGCCAGTGACACCTTTTGCCTTGGCTCAATTTCCACTCTACATCGATCTCATATTGGCTACTTTTAGGAAAGTACCACAGCGTGGCTACAAAACCCCTCTACAATAGCTGTACGACCAGCGTTATAGCAGAGCTGAAGTAATACTGCATTGTCGATATATGGAGCTTAATGCAGACCTTGCATTTATACACTAGACTACACATAAAATGGATATTTCAGTATTTGTTTACGTAATGTTAACAGTTTCTTATGGTATTTTATAACATAATTGAAATTATTGTTTTAAAAAAGACAATTTTATAGAAGATAAATCCGGCAATAAACATTAAAGAAGTAATACTTAGGGAGACACCCACACAAACTATGTGTTGAGTTTTACTTTCTTGACCTTTTCAGCTCGTCCAAAGAATATATCTGTCTAGTGTCTTCAAATATGGTTTGAGAAGAATTAGGAAACAGGAATTTTAACAACTCAATTTGCATCCTTACCATGCTAGAGAAACCAGAAGGTCCAAAATAACAACTCTAGAAGACAACAGTATCAAGCATCATTCCGAGAGTTTGAACGATGTTGGAAGACATCAAATTTGAGACGTGCTCTTCAAGGTGCTTCTTTGCATCTTGTCTTCCCACATTAGCTATTGCAAGCTTTTCTGGAGGCAGCTCATCTTCCTCTTGAACAGCCTTGTTATATTTGATAGCTAAGCTCAGCATTTCCTGCACGCAATTTAATTTGTTATCAGTATTTATTCTGTTAAAGATATTAGGCGGATTTTTAAATCTTAAAAATAGGATAAACAGAATATATGCAGGGATTTTATTATGAGTAATCAGATGAGTACAAATCTACCTTACACTTTGAAACATTAAATTACCTGTACAGTCTGTTCATTAGTTTTGGAATGTGTATCAAAATGTCTAAGTGTCAAACCATCAGTCCATTTCTTCTTGTGGAGATTAAGCAACATCTTCTCTTCAAGTTCATTTTTCCTGTAGTTAATGGCTATGGAGTAGTAATGCCGGTTCAACCCATGGATCAATGCCTAAATAGTGGCAATAAAGATAGGTCGGTAACAGTTAAAAAAAAAAAGTGCAGAACAAGTGCTTCCAAAAGAAAGAAAAAAAAAACCAGTACACACATAACAAAAGTTCTTTGGTTACACACTTGAATCGATGGTTTATTCAGATGTCCCAGATTGGATGTTGTCTGCCTTGGTTCTTGACCAAGCATCATAGTCTGTGGATTGATCAATCGAAAAGCATCAATCACCACTTTGCCTTTAACACTTTGTATTGGATCTACAACCACAGCCACTGCACGCTGATTCAAAGCCTCAAAACTCTGTATGAAATACCATAGAAGAGCAAGTTACTAATACTAATCAGCAGCACCATAGTAAAAATAAATAAATAAAAAATAGTTTACTGCTAATACTGTATTTAATTGTAATGTAATGGCTGGCCTTGCTGGAAATTTCAACTACTTACAATTTTAATTTAAGTAGACAACAGTTCGCACTTGAAAATAAGAAAAAAAATGGTTTGCTTCTACCAATAGCTTGTGAAACCTTTTATATGAAAATGAGCCACTCCAAATTCACTATTCGGGAAATCAAAGCAAACTTCATACTAAAAAACAAATATTGATTTTTAACGAACATTAAAATCAAATGATGTATCTCTTGAAAAAAGGAGTAATAGCAATATCAACCTTGAAAATGTATCAAGTAGAAATTTTGGTTCATTTAAATGTTATATAATTCACTTCTCGAATAATTTAAACTCATTTTATAGTACTCTTTCTGCTAAGCTAGCCCGGAGAATAGTTCATATGTCATCATCTTCTAACAGAAACTAAGCATATAGTCTAGGCATCAACTTAATTAATCAAAAACCAGTAAACATCAAAGCCACGTTAGCAATTTCATAAGATTGATAATAGGTAAATATCATAGTAGCCGCAATTTGAGGGTTACTGAGGTGACTTAACCAACATGGTATGTTGTTCTCTTCACTATTGGACATTTAATGCAATTCTTGAATTCTTCTCGAGAATTCAAGAATTTTAACAAAAAGGGAGGATTGTAGGGAAGAAAACAACAACAACGTGAAATGTATTTAAACCACGGGATCCACTAAAACCTTGCTACCCTACACACAAGTACAACATCCTAATCTAATCCATGATTTGAAAAACTAGAAAAAATCATTAAAATCGAAGCATACTAACATCATCCAACACACAAATCCTTTGAATTAAAAGGTAGATGCAAAAACAATATAAGGAAATACAAGAACCAACCAAAGAACCTATGAAAGAAAGAAATGGAGCTGAACCTGTTGCGTATTGATGTCAACACCAGAGAGCCAACAGCCGAAACCAGGATGCGAATGGTACCAGCCGACAACCATCTCTGGTCTGCAACACAAGAAACCACCACCAATGAATTCATAAACCAACCCCCACACAAATATTACAAAAATAAAATAAAATAAACTACCGTCCAGTTTGCTTGAGCATATCAAGCATATTAGTCTGAAAAACGTGATCAACGGCTTCAACACTAACACCAGTGCCACTCTGCGGCATTGCAAATACATCAACTACACGAACGGTGTACTCGTCCACGAACTCTCCCAGCATCAAGCCCATCACCTCCATGGGAACCCCGGCCCTCCCTGTAATTACAGAAACACGAAAAACCTAATTTTGAAATCGGGCACCCATTGACTTGATTGGTTAAAAACGCAAACTTTATAGTTTTACCTACCGTGCTTGAGCATTTTGAGGAGCGCGAGAGAGGAGATGTAGACCTGCTCGGAGGAATCGAGAGTTGGGGAATCTGGGGGAGGGTGCCCTAGCGCTCCACCTGCACCTGCGAACATTCGCTGAAGCCTCTCCATCGCGAATCTCACTTCCAAATTTTGATTCGGATTTGAGTTTTGAATGCGCTTGACTGAGGATTTGAAGCAATGAGCTAAGGAATGGTGATTGAACTATTTCAATGCTTTCTCATGAACAACAAAACATTGACGAATATAATGCATCCACTTTATCTATATAGGCTTAAATTTAATTTTCTTAACAGTTTACTCATCCATTTAAAAAAATTACAATAAAAGCGGTGTTTTGAAACCATAAAACCAGTAAAATCTGTATTTAAATCTTATATTTAATGTAATTTATCTTTAATATTTCGCTCTTATTAGATAAAATAATAAATTTACATATTTGCTTAAATAAACACTATATATTGTTTGAATTTAATATTTTTTAACCAATATAAATAGTTACATTACACCGGTAACATTACTTTCAAACAATGCATATTTTTAAAATAAAATATAATATTTTGATATGAAGTAATATTTAGATCAAATATTTATTTTTCTCCGATGAAAATTAGAATTAGTGATTTTTAAAATTTTGGTCAAATTTAATCATTTAATTTTAGAAAACACTTGAATTTAGTAATTTAAATCAAATTTTGTCAAGTTTAGTTGATGTTTAGACGTGTTAACATTAAAATGAAAATTTATGGCTTAAATACATTTTTCGTCCTCATTCTCGTAGTATTTGTTACGGATGGTCCTCATTTTGACAGAATATTTAAAATGGTCATAATTTGTATTGAATGTTTAAAATGGTCCTCATTTTCGCAATTCGTGTTTTATTTGGTTATTTTCTGTGACGCCGTTTATATCAGTAACAGAACACTGTACAAGTACACGTAACACACTCCAATGCAACGTAATACGTAATAAAAACAGTGTCACATGTACAGTGCTCCGTTACTGATTTTAACGGCATCGCAAAAAAGGACCGTATAAAACACGAATTGCGAAAATGAGGATCATTTTAAACATTCGGTAAAAATGAGGACCATTTTAAATATTCTGTCAACATGAGAACCATCCGCAACAAACACTACGAAAATGAGGATGAAAAAAGTATTTAAGCCAAAATTTATCAAACGATGTAAATAACTCAAATGTAATTTTGAAATATGTTTAAAACGTCAAATAAATTTAACAAAATAGGTTTAAAATGACTAAATTCATATAGTTTTAAACGTTAAAGAACTAAATTTGATCAAAATTTTAAGAAGAGACTAATTTCAATTTTCACTAAAAGTTAATGGACAAAAAATATATTTAACTTTACTATTTATCATAGATTCTGAATTCATCTTTATACACTACTCTGTAGCATCTTTATTTAAAATAATATAAATATAATGTATTATTTCAGTTCCTAAGTCATTTAATTATTCATTTTCATAATTAAAAAAAGTTTAATTCACATATTAAATATTCAATCTTGCCTTCACTAAAATATATGTCAATTAATCTAGTGAAAGAATATTTAGTTAAGCCTGTAATTTTATTATAAATATTTTCATCAAAATGTCTCTATTATATGCCAATATTAGATTCATTGGTAAATTAAAACTTTATGCTGATTTAAGTAGTCATTTTTAGGAAAAAGAGATTTTAAGTCTAAAATAAATTCAAACTATTTTTTTCACTTTTTAAAAATAAATAATAGCATTAAAGTTGAACAATTTATAATATCACTTGAAAAAAAGGCCCAAAGCCCAAAATATTGAGAACAATAAAAGCTGGACTTTTATTATATACACTCCTTCTATTTGTTTATTAACTTGCTTTTATTTTTCATGTAAAATTGCTTTATAGCATTTTTTGAGCTCTTCCTATGTTTTAAGTTAAACATATAAATGTATTTGTAATATTAAATTTATAAATAAATTAATAAAGAAAAATATATTTTTAAATTATTTCAAATATTAAAATTTAAAAATTATAAATGCCATTTTATGTTAACATTTTTAATATCTTAGAAGAATTTAAAATTTAAAATTAAGATTTTCTTATTGAAATTAAAAATGTACAGAATAAAATTAATTTAAATATTTAAATAGTAATTTGATGTATAAATTTAAAATATAAAAACTAAGTAAAATAAAAAATATTATCATGTAATACTATTATGTGGTATTATATATATATATATATATATATATGACACTATTATTGTGACGTGATCCAACAATAATTTATAAGATGACAAAAAAAAAATTAAAA
>Ga0099823_1001851_pt1 | contig 18325 bp, 6 predicted proteins | sample CowpearedBW_FD_76831 | JGI IMG/M metagenome (GOLD analysis project Ga0099823, IMG submission 76831) | Root nodule microbial communities of legume samples collected from California, USA - Cow pea red BW | ecosystem: Host-associated > Plants > Roots > Nodule | place: USA: California | collected...
TAATAATTTATTTTTGTATTAATTTTTATTAGTTATTTAAATGATTGTTTTTAAAATGTAATATTTTTAACTAATTTAAAAATTGTTTAATATATTTTTATATTAAGAGTATTTTAGTAATTACTAAATTTTATCTATTATAATTTTGGCTTAAATATACATTTGGTCCCTATTTTCGTCAAAATTATTCAATTTAGTCCATATTTTCATTGTTTGGTCAATTTGGTCCTCATTTTTTGTAAAATTGCATTCAATCGAGTCCTTTTGTAAACTGTGTTAAAATTGTTAACGGAACAGTGACACGGTGGAACTGTATAGCTGACGTGACTCGTTATGCATTTTTGTTGGCAGTTTGTTTATTTAATTTTAACAATTCAGAAAAAAATAATAATTACGTTAAGTTAAGTGCAGCGAGGGTCAATTGTGCAACAATAGAAAGGGGAAAAATTAGGGTTCATAGGCACGAAATCGAAATTAGGGTTCTTGAGAAAGGGGAAAATATTTGCTGAAATCTTCTTCCACTGCATTCTACTTCGATACATTCAACGAGGTTCGTGGGTGAAGTTCGTCTTGAAGCAGTTCGAAGGATTAGAGCATCAACGAGGTTAGTTGATTGTCAATATTCTTCGAAGTTCTTGCCACTCGAACCACTGCAACTTCTCCACATTTGTAAATGGGGATTATACCCATACCCTTGGAACCACGAATATGAGACCCATTGCAACTTGGCTGCCCCCAACTATTACAACAAGAGGAGGAAGACGAATGGTGACGAGACATACCTCACAAATAGGATTTCAAAATCACCAACTGAATTGTGCACACGTTTCTTGCTGGCCAGCCACAAATTTCCTGCAAACCCTAATTTCTTCCCCAATTGGATTTCATTCACTTTTAACCTACAACGGCCATAAAAAGGAACAGTGTCAGCGCGACTGCAAAAATTTGACACGTACTCCAAACAGTTCTACTGTGTCATTGTTCCGTTAACAATTTTAACACCGTTTTCCAAAAGGACTCGATTGAATACAATTTTACAAAAATGAGGACCAAATTGACCACACAACGAAAATAGGGACCAAATTGAATAATTTTGACAAAAATAGGGACCAAATGTATATTTAAGCTTATAATTTTTTATTTTATTTATCACATCAATCAAATCTTTCACTAACTTTCATAGAATTTATCTCCAAATCCATTCATTATATCTCTAAATTCACTCAAAAAAACACAAAAATTTATCTACTCAAATCTACACAAATCCATCTTTCCACTCTCCCCCATATCCACTCCCCCATACGAACACAACCTTAGGGATGAAGGAACATATCATGTTTTTACTTTGATTGATTCTATGGAACTTATGTTACTAAGTTTTCTTGTCTTGGATCCTTAGTCTTGATAATCAACCGTAACAAAGTGAATATGTAATTCAATTTAGATTTTTTTTTCACTTATTTATATTCTTCTTATTGAATGATTTTATTTTTAATAATTAAGGAAAGTCCAAAAATGACTTAATAACGATTTGATGATTCTATATTGATTGGATTGTCAATGATTTATACCGAAAGTAACCCTCTTAACTTTTGTACGAAAAATTGTTTAATTAATAATTTAGTTCCCTTTGTTTCATTTTGGTCTTTATTTTTTATTTTTTTTACTTAATTGAATCTCTATTTTTAAAAAAAAGACTCAATTGAATTTTTATTTTTGTTAAACAAATTTAATGTGGTTAAATTGACGTTATCACAATTTGAAGATACCATGTATTAAAATCTGAGTCTGCCACGTGTCAAAATTTAGGTTATGTTTTACTTGAAAGTGTCACATATTAAAATCAAAGGATTTTCAAGATAAAGAGTGACCTAAATTTTGACATGTGACACTTTTAAATTGTATTAACACTAATTTAATGAAATAAATTATATTGAGTATGTTTTAAAAAATTAAGAACTTAATTAAGTAAAAACATATATAATAATAAAAATAAATGGAAATCTAAATATAGAAACCAAATTAATAATTAATTTTTTATTTTAAATATTCACATATTTAAGTTATTCTCATTGAATGTTTTATCTTTACGAATAATTAAGAAAAGTCTAAATATGAGTTAATAACGATTTGACTTTGTTTTATGTCTAATTCTATCTTATTGTGTATTTAAGTGATGAACTGATGATTCTATATAAATTGGATTGTTGGTGAAGTATACCGAAAATAATCCTCTCTGTACTGAAAAATCAAATATAACTACAAACCAAAATATTTTGGGTTGATCCTATGCTAAGACTGTATAGAAATGCCAAATATAGTCGTGTAATACATATTAATAATAGAAACATAATGATTGATGCCACATAATAAAAATAAATGACAAAGTTGCATTCCAAGTTTATTGGAAACGAGTGTGAGAGTGGTTTCCATTTGATTTACCAACAATGTGAGCCATATGGTTGATTTGCAGTGGCTCAAATTAAAAACATTTAATGATAAATTGTTTGAATAATGAATAGTGAAAATATTCTTACATCTATAATTGTTAAAAATAATATTTATTTATTTAGTCAAAAGATACTTTCTAATGTGTTATAATTTTATTTTATTTTATCAGCTTTTTCTTCTAAATCCAATATGAATGGAGAAATGTTCTTTTCATTTCTTTATATCTTTTTCAGACTGAAAATTAGAAATCATCTAATTTATATATTTTCTTACTTTTTTTCTTCTTTTTGCTTTTTGAAACAGTGAACATGAATGGATTGGAAGAGAGTGCATTCTTATTATTATTTGTTAAATTTATGAAATAAATTCTTATATTTAAATTCAAAAGAGAAAAAGAAGAGGGTAGTGGAGCTATCTGTAACGCGGGGAAGAAAGAGGGCATGGGTGATGAAACAAGGTAGAACAAATTGAGAAAAAAGTTCGATCAATTTAGGGTTAGGGTTTGTCTACGCGTCAAATACAGTCACATAAATCCAACGCGGATTCCCCAAATTGGTGAAGCCACAAATCACTGCCTTGCTAGGTTTTCCCAATTCTTAAACTCTTTCCAATCAATTTATCATTTCCTTCTCTATTTTCGGTATGCATCTGGGAAATTTCCAAATGGGGAACTTTTGTGAGCATAGGTGATTCAATATATATGTGAATGATTGCTCTTTAAATGCCTTAACACTCTCTGTTTTGGGTCCCCAAATTTAAATTTTTCCTCTGGGGTATTGAAATTGTGCTATGCAGTGCCTTTGTGTGTGGGTTGTGTTGAGATACTTAAGGCATTTAATATTTTTAATTTTCTGTGTGTATTATTGCCTGTGTTGATAGGTGATAAAGCATTTGAATTTGTGCATTTTGGTTGTGTTGGTAGGGGATACAACATTTGAATTTTCACATTGTGTGTGCGTGGTATGTTTTAGCTTCACAGGACCGTGGTTTCAAACCTAGAGACAGAAAAACGGGGTGGCGTTGGAAGACTCAAACACAGTGGAAATGTTGGGGGAATAGTATATGAGTGGAAATGAGTAGATTGTCTTTCAGGCCTCGACCACTTGACATCCACAAGAAGCTCCCCATTGTCAAGTCCATCAAGGACTTTGAAGACGATGAGGCACCTGCTTCTACCCGGAATTCCCAATTGTTACGTGCTGTTCCTGAGGTTGAACATGAGGTATGGACTGTTCGTGGTTTTTTGTCATTGCACCCGGTTTTCCAGAATTGTGTTTGTTAACTATTTGGTGTATGCTGCTCTGTATTTATCAATTATTTTGTATCAGTGTTATAGTAGTTTCCAGTTACATGCAAGACGTACTCCGCGTCAAGGCAATGAGTTTTACACTCTATCTCACTAGCTCTTCCCCTTGTTCAAATAGAAAAGATGTTCACCATGTTAACGTAGACTGTTCATATTTAATTTATTAAGTCATTATTATCTGATAACGATATGTTAGTGTAAATATTTTGCAGATTAGAAAGCCTTGGTAGTTGAAATGTCAAATATTTAGGGACTAATCATGGATGTGGCTCCTCTATCAAAAACTGATTGTAGGAAAGGAACCACTTGATAATGTGTTTGTGGTTGAAATATTGTTGCTTTTATCAGTAATTTCTATTTATTATTCTTAGGTACATCATCAAACCCCCAGCAAGAAATTGGCTGCGGAAATACCTACTCCTCAGTTTGTTATTGTGGATACATATGAAAGGGACTATTCTTGCACTTTCTCTCAACCAACTTCCTATTTGCGGGCAAGAGGAGGTACTGCCACTTCTTAGATCATTTAGTTATATTAAAAAATAATTTTGGAAAGTTCTTTTGTAAATTCCAATTCCTGTACTGAAAGTTCTTTCATTTATTACAGCTCGGGCCGAGATTGGAGAGTTTGTTGAGTATGACTTAGATAATGAAGATGAGGATTGGCTTTACCATTTTAATAAAGAGAGGAAGATTTTGGCACCTGAAATGTAATGTTTTGTTCTTATTTTCGGCTTTATTCTTTAATTTATTTATTTGTGGGTCATAGTGGTTTGTTTCAGTTTAATGGTATTAATCTTTATAAGTTGTTTGTTGCACTGTAGAGTCTTAGACATTGAAGGATATAATAGAGGGAATAAAGGCAATTTAGGGCAAAAGCAATGGCCAGACACCTTCGTCCTTTCTCTCCCTCAAAATCAGTATCACATGCTGTAGAAGACAATTTGAAAACGAAAGTAGAGTACTGATTGTTGTAGACAAGCAAAAGCAAAACTAGGGCAAACCAAAAGAGAGAAATAGATGCTGTAGAAATATACAAGCACTAAAATAGAGGTTACACTAAGAACAAACAAATACAAAAGTGAGAGCTATTATCAAACAAGTGAGGTGTAGGAAATGCAGCTGCCATGCAGCCAAACAAGAGTAGCAAACCACAATGGGCAAAACAAGGCTAGTGTATCCATCAAACTACAAAAGGATGCAACAGATCAATTACAGTCACCAAACAGCAGCATATAGCAATTGGGACACACATCCAAACAAGAGGATCCTCCAAATGAGTTCGAAAGCAAAGTAGGGAGAGCCAAGCAAAACTAGAAATAGTAAGCTGATGTCGACTATTTCTTTAGAAGAAAAATTAACCAACCAGGAAGAAGGGAGAGCAAAATGATGAAGCAAGAGGTAAATAGTGCTAGGTAAAGAGGTATAACCAACCAAAAGCCTATGGGAGCAATAGGTGAGGAGATACATGGGGTTGATATGGCAAAAAAGGCGAACTCCAAATTTTAAGGAGGTTAACAATGCTTAGTGATGGGACAGATCGAAGAGGATTGTACTACATTGATATTATGGAGTTTTATGTATTGAAGGCTAGAACAGGGAGAAGAGGCAGTTTGTATAATATTCTATTAGGTGGTGAAATATATTAAAATGTATTGATGTGCTTGATATGTTCATTAAACTTAGACGGCTAACTCATAGTCCTCTAATTAGGGTAACAAGTCATGATAAGATAAGGAAATATGGTAACTAATTCTAGGAGAAAATTAAGAAATAGGGAAGATAAACCCAGAGGATAAATTAAGTTATTCTAAGATACGATAGGATAATGTCTTGTGTTCCAACATATATCTGCTGCTTTTTTTTTCTTCCATTTTTTATTAAATGCATTATATATTCTAGACCTCTTAAAATTAGGGCATCCTATTGATCATGGTTTATTTGAATTTGTTAACTACCATCATTGGCTTTTTTTATTTTACATATAAGTAGATGTAGGGTTGATTTGAAAGAGCATATTTACAACTTATGTAAGTATAGTTTATGACATAAGCACTGGTATTAGTGTTTGTTAGAGTTCATGGAAATGACTCATTATATGTCCATAAGCTGTTTTCTGCTTATTTCTACAGGCTTTCCTGGATAACTTATGAAAACAACTTATAACTTAATACTTATATGAAAACAGTTTAACCCTATCTTTTCTTTGATTATAGAAACAACTTATATATAAGCACGCACTTGATTAGTACTTATTCAACAAGTGCTCAACTACGTTGTTTATCTGAACGCACCCTTAGAAATCTTAAACAAAATAGCATTATGTTAAGGAGAGGCAAAAGCAAGACAATGCGAATTCTATGTAAACTAGTTGTTTGTGGTTAAGACATTCAACATAATGATTTTGTTAGTGTTTAAACGTGTTTCTGTTTAATTTTGAGTTTGACCTAACATTTCACCAACTTGAAAGTCTTGTGTTGCAGCCCAACAAGTATACCTTTTTCCTCTGTTTGGTTTGCTCAATTCTTATTTCATTTTGTTTTTGGTTGTTTCACTTTTCATGTCATCTTGTATTGTTAATATAAGATATGCTTCAGATATGGCACACTTTTTCTTTCAGCTTTCATTTAATTTATTTGGTGGATAGGTTTGAGAGTCTTCTTTTCAAGTTGGAGGTATTGGATCATAAAGCTCGTGAAAGAGCTGGACTTATAACACCTACTCTTGGTTCACCAATTCCTGTGCAACTACGGCTTGATACTGCAATTGAGGTCAAAATAATTTATTGTGTCTTCACCTGTTCATAATCCATCTTGAATAAGTTTTTTGTTTTTTGTGCTACAGTTACTAAGAATAGGCAGTTGTTCCGCCGGTTCTTGAATGATTAGTCATTAATGTAGGAGCTAGGAAGTATGTTTTTTTATATCTATAATGGAGGGAACATAATTCACTGAACTCTTTTTGTGTTTTCTTTCTTTGCGAATCGAGAACCTCACTTGGACTTTCCCCTAACCCTATGAGAAATAAAGTTTACAAGAACCAGAAAAGGGTTATGCATCCTGACCAAAACATGATATCTTGAAAAACTGTTAGCAGGACATACCAGAAATATAAAAATCCCAACCTTCATGGACCATTTTATTGTGAAATTAATGTGAACTGATTTAAGGAATTGATTGACTATATGTTCAAAGAAGAAAGTCCTTTATATTTGAAAAACCTATTGAATGTGATGGAAGTCTTTTACTTTATGCGAAAACCTAAAATGCTAGGATCTGGAACTATTTAAGAGCAAGAATGTACTTGAACTATTTAAGAAAATAAAATATTATTTATTTGATAATCATCAAATATGTAATAATTAAAGCCTTTAAAAAAGGAAATAAAAATATGTTGAAATGAATACGAATAGTGTGAAAATATTTTTTTCTAATTGCTATGGAATTGAGAATATTTTTAATCCTAATAATTTTCTATTTACAACTTTCCCCTTCAAGTTGGTAAATGAATATCAATCATTTCCAACTTGCCTACAAGATTCTAGAATTTTCCTTGTGGAAGTCTTTAGTGAAGATGTTTGCTATCTGAAATCCTGGATGAACATGAGTTGTAACCATTAGGTCCCTGTCAAGATTATATTTGATGAAGTTCCTGTCAATTTGGATATGAAGAGTTTTTTTTTTTTATCAGCAATAACAAATATAAATTGAAATGGGGCAATAGGGTTGCCCCAACCCTTGTAAGAATGCAGCTAACAGGAAAGAGGTAAAAAAGAAAAAAAAAAAAAAAAAAACAGAAGGTACCCACCTCAAGGATACCTTTCCCAACAAACAAAACTGAAACATATACCACCCACTATTATCATACCCACAAAATTCCTAACAAAGACAATTCCAGCCAAAACACATAACCCTTGGTAAGGGAATCTAGAATCTGGATATAAGTTAATTACAAATTGTGTTGGGTCATGAGAGGCCTCAGTTGGCAACAGAATGGCTTACTGGCCTGTATTATCTTCTAGGATTGACATTCCAAAAGAGCCAATGAGGATACAAGCTGAGCCATTTGCATCACAAACAGGGACCAACAGAATATTCTTTGTACCACTTCCACCAACTATCCTGCATAAAGAACACTCACAAGTAGAGAAAATAGGTGCTGGGTGCTGTTTGTACTAGCCCTTGGGTGTTAGTAAAATCATACAGAGTAAAGCACCAAGATAACCGTTCTCTGTGACTAATTTGCCTATATTAAAGTAGGAGTAAACATCTAAGGACATAAACACCATCGGAGTAAGAGAAAGTGGCTTTTGAATACTTATTCATGATCTAGGCCCATGCTCTAATCTGTGCTAACATGAAAACTGTGTAGTGAAAGTGGACCGGATTCTTCTTGCTAGATGTTTATACACTGTTTTTGAAACCCAAAATCTCAATGCTCTTGAAAAGACAAATCATGGATATTTCCTGTTATTCAAGTGTTTTCCTTTCAAGGATCTGAATGTGAAAACTTAACATTTTATGTGAATGATGAAGGTGTAGATTTTAAGGTTAATATTATTTGTGGATTTGTACAGTTTTTATGTTAGTTGAAAACTACGACAGGATTTAGAAGTCTTTTTTAATCTGATTTGACATACATGATGCTGATGAATTATTGATTTTCTTCAAAGATTTCCATATCTAGGTTATTATCTATTAACTTTGTCAAATTTCAGAATGCTTTTGTTGGCATTGTTCTGCAATACAAATCTTATATTACTTTGCTTATGTCGTGTTGTTGGGCTTAATAAAAGTTATCTCCTTTATTTATTAGGCCTTACAAGCGCAGGGCTTCAAATATCCACTTATCCAGTCTGTATATGATTATTGGAAAGAGAAGGTATGGAATCAATATCATGTTATCATCACTTACATGAGGGGCATGCCTCTTTTTTATCTATATATAACTTTGTGAATTACTTTCAATAACGATTTTCATTAGGAATATGGGATCTGTACTGTACCCGGTCTTCATACTTCTGTTGGGATGACGAACTGGGTGAAGTGGGTGTGGGTTTGACTATGCCCATCCTCATTCTTGAAATAAAATTTCATACCCATCCCTGTTCCCAATACTCGATGGACATGAAATTTGTGTCATCACCATCCTTGTCGGATATACTTGTACACGTGTCCCTACAACCCACATATTTATTTTATAGTAAACAAAAATCTAAGCAAAGAAAAATGATATTAAGAATTCAATGTCAAAAGATGTACATTTTCTTCTCTTCAATGCCAAATAAGAATGAAAAAAATTATAATTATATAAATTTCAAAATAAAGTACCAAATAGACAAAATGCCTTAGTAATTTAAAATGAGCATGGGTGCGAGGATTGAACAAATATGTACATATTCATTCTCGTCCTTGTCCCTTATTTAAAAAGTTGGGTATTACTTATATACCCATACTCATGTGCGGTCAATTTAGAGCATTTTAAAAAGTTCGTTATTAACTCATATTTGCCATCTCTAATTCTTAGAGCATTTTAGAGAGAGAGAATTAAACTGAGAATGAATTTTTTCATTTCATTCAACCAAACAGAATTCAGAGGCAGGAGTTATATTGGCTGCCCTCGTTGGTGCATATATACAAAGGGTGATAACAGACTAACAAACTATTACAGCTGGCAACAAAGAATATTCTGTTTTAAAACAGAATGAAATATGCATATTTATGCTGTAATCCCATCCCCCTCAAACTCAAGGTGAATATTTTTCAGAAAACCCTTTCACATTGAGTTTGCCTTTTGGCTGGAGAAAGAGGCCTTGTCAGCACATCTGACCATTTGATCCAAGCTGGAATGTGGAAAAATCTGATGTTATATCCATAGAACTTTTTCTTGAAGATAAAGTACATGAGTCTCCATGTGTTTGGTCCAACTGCGAAGAAGATTGTAAGCTATATCTACTGCACTTTAATATCACAGTGCCGAACATGAGTAAAGAAAGGAACTTGAAAGTTCCTATAACAGAGCCTGAACCCGGCAACTCAGCTTAAGTCTATGCTGCAATAATTAGCCTCTGTGCCAGGTCTGGCAATAACCTGTTGTTTCCTTGACCACCAAGTAATCAAGTTAGGTTCCAAGTAGATGGCAGAACCAAAGGTAGATCTTTTGACATAAATGTCAGAGGACCAGTCAGCATCACACATAGCTGTGACCATTAGGTCAGCAAACAGCAGCTGGTTGCATGTGAAGATCATGAGAGAGAGTTCCCATAAGATACCTTAGAATTCTTTGATAGCTACTGAGTGAGAGTCTATGGGGTTTTCCATGAATTGGCAAATTTAGTTAACTTCAAAACTTACTTCAGGCCTTGTGACAGTAGTTACTGCAGGGAAGCAATTACATATCTATAATGGGGTCAGATCCTGAAACAAGTTACCTCTTTAGAGAACTTGTAGGAGAGAAGAAATAGGTTGGTTGAGCTTCAACCGTTTTGGTCCTGTGTTATAGGTCTTTAATGTATTTTCTTTGAGTCATAAAAGGAGACATGTCTGCTAGATGTTTGATCATAATGCCCAAAAAATAGTCCAAATAGTCCAACTGTTTGAGAGAAAATGTTTTAGTCAGGTTGATTGTTGATTTTCTGGTTCAGATGACGTGAGCTGCCAATAATGATAATTTCATCTACATAAACCAAGATGAAAATAGTGAGTTTGATGCTTGTATTTGAACAGATAGAATCACATTTACCAGATTGAAATCCAAACTGAATGAGGGGAAACTTGAGTTTGTCAAACCACAGCCTTGGTGCCAGTTTTAGGCCATAAAGTGCCTAGTTTAGCTTCCAAACAAGAGATCTGTCTCCAACTTCAAATCCTTGGCGTTGCATCATGTAGATTGTTTCTTTTAAGAAAATCATTAAGGAAAGAGTTATTCACATCCAAGTGAAATAACTGCCAATTATTAGCAAAGGCATGGATGATGATGAGCCTGATGGTAATAGGATTAATAACAGAAGAAAATGTTTCATTAAAACTAAACCCATGGGCTTGATGAAATCCCTTAGCCACCAACCGAGCTTTTTATTTGTTTGTGGACCCATTTGCATTTTCTTTAACCCAAACCACCCTACTGTTGTTCTATCAGAAGGCAAGGGAGCTATGATTGAGAAATAGAGAAGGTTGAAGTCTGGATTTTGAAATCCAGACTTTGACCTGGTTTGCATGGGATGATTATTACAGTTCTGGGATCAGTTTCAGTGTGTGCAAGAGTGGGTGAAGAGCTAGACTCCATTTGTGATTGATGACTCAGGTGCAGGAGTATTTTGAGCACTATGACTTGGTTTGAGATTCATCCACAAGAGCCTCAAGTTGTTGGAGCAGTCTTGAATATGCTTTCAATGACTGAAACTAATGGTGAATAATCTTGAGGTAATCCTTCCAAAGTCACATCAAGATTTTGTTAACGTTGCACGGTATTTCCTACCCCTGGTAGCTCATCAACAATGTTCTTGATATGAGACAAGAACTCCTGCATCATTTTCCTGTCCCGAGAGGTTGCTCAAAGATCAATGCGAAGTAGATGAGCATGCACATTGATCTGCATGTGAAAGGACTCTCAAATTTTGTTGCATGCTTGATGCTATTGAATTGAGCCTTTGTGTTGCTGTTATGCCATAATGAATGCTATTTAGATATCTATGTCCTTTTTTGTGATTTCACTGAGTTTTACATTGTCTTTCTCTACCTTTAATTATTAAGGTATCCTCCATTTGATAGACTGTTTCGATAGGGGCTTTTATTAGTTTTATCCTCACCTGTCCCAATGATCTCAAGCTAGATGTACCATCATTTGGCCAGTGGATGCTACCTCTACTTTCTCTCATGCATTTATTCCCTATCGTGTTTTCTATTTTCGCCAACATTCCCCAGTTGGGGATGGTAGACGGTAGTGGACATCTGAAGCCTGCCACACGATATGGATGATGTTGCAGGTAAATAGTGTAAGCATGGTGGATGAGTTAAAGTCTACTAAATAAATTAAATAACAAAACTAATGACTCTTGTGATCACTGGAGTTGAAACGAAGAAGAAAAAACATCAGAAAAAATAGACATGATGAGGTTGTGATGAAAAAGAATGAAAGAAAGAAAATAAAAACGAGGACAGGAAAAACAAAAGAAAGGGAATAATGGAAGAAGAATATCTTTGTGCCTAAGTTGTGCTACAAAGTATACTATGGCGCTGTGTATTCATGCTATCTAAACTATAGTTGGTAAATTTTTATTTGCTTTTATTCGTCAGTATATGACAAGAATATCTTTTCCCTTGTTTGCATGATTTTGCCGGCAGCGAGAACGATGGCAAAAGCCTGTTTTGCGACGTTTGCAGGTTAGACTTTAGAACATTATAATGAATATATTATTTTCCTGTTATTTTAGTCTGTAGTTTGCAGCTAACTATTGTACTCGATGTTTTTTGTTTTTATTTGTTTTTCCCATGGGGGAGGGGTAGTGGGCCTACATCTATGCTTGTTTGCATAAAATAGTATGCTGGGCTAGCCCATTATGAAGAATTTTGACAAACTGCATTTTGCATACAGCCACCTCCACCGGTTAACGACACCAACCCATATAATGTCTTTCGGCCAAGGGAGAAGGCCCACAGGCTTCACACAAGAAGGGTAGGTGGAAAACTTGGCACATGTTTTCATTGTTCTTCAGTGTTGGGTAAATGCTTTTCCCTGAAAGGCATGAGTTTATTCAAGACGTCAAATGGTTTTTGGTTGACTTAAACCTATACATTTTTCTTTTCAGATGCAAAGGAGGGAGAACAATGTGCAGTCATTTGAAAAGCTTCGCCAGGTCAGCTCTTCAAATTTGATTATGATTCTTAGGCTTCTATTAAAGTTAGTAAAATTGAATTCGGATCTACACTTTTTGGGCGGGTCTGGTTAAGTGTGAGATAATGATTTTATGAACTTGTGGTTTACCCTTCCGCTATGAATTATTATTTCAAAGAATGGAAGTCTTAAAAGTTTTCAATGGAGTAGAGGTTTCTTTCCCCTAATTATTGTTTCATAGAATGTTGAGTTTCTTGAAAGATTTGTGACCTGTGTTCCATGTGGTTCTAATCAAGTTTCTCCTGATGATTATACAGAAATCTGCATTCTTTGTATAAATATAATTGTGTATATACGTTGAGTGAAAGTAATATTTCCTCACTTGAAAGTTTAGTAAAATCATCTTTGCATTGTCATGATCTTTAATCTTTTACTGTATCTCTCTCATTCACTGTTAAGAGCTCAACTTTTGAGAAAAAAATGTTGTAAAAGTCACCAGTCTGAAACCCATCAGTTTTTGTGGTTGTAAGTAGAATTGTTGTCATTGTAGTCAAGGTTGTCAAACTTGAGAGTTTATGTAAACTCGTGAGAGTCCAATAAACTCGTGAGAGTCTAGTAAACTTGGATTGTAAACTCGAATCGTAAACTCGCAAGAGTTTACTTTGGCATGAAAAAAGAAAAAAATTAATATAAACAACTTCCTAATTCAAATAAGTTCACAAAATTATATAACTTAAAAGTAGTTTAAACAAATAATATGAGAATGTCCTTGTATTAGTATCCACTTAATGTGATCCATTTCTAGACGTAATGGTCTAATTTTAGTTTTTCACTACAAAATTAAAAAATAAACCCATAATAATCATAACTTGCACCGTGGAGAGTGTCCATTGAGAGGCTTGCCACTTCCTCAGCCTATTTATTTCTTTTGCACCTCCCTAATTATTTACCACTCTACCCTAAAGTAAAAAGATAGCCCTATTTTTGTTTTTTTAACACCCATTCTAGCCCCAAAGTAAAAAAAACCTAATTTTCATTCCCATCTCCTGCGCCGCCCCACACCTATGCGATGACCTTTCTGAAAGGAAAAGAAGCTCACGCACTCCAACAGCCAAGACGTCGGCGATGGCTCTGTTTGGGAGCTCTGCATAGAGTGATGCGACCAAGGACGACTACCAGATGATGATCGACGACGAGTGCAATGGTGAGAGAGAGTGACGCGATGGCAAGTGGGTGATGCAGCTTAGGAGAACGAAGAAGAAGGGGCTTAATAATCAGGTGAATCTTACCCTTCCAAACGACTTTGTTTGGCTTCAAAATTTTCCAGTCGCCAAAACACTACAAACTCACGAGTTGGATGATTCAACCGGTTTCACATCCGATTCTACGATTCTAGTTAAAAAACGAGTTTGCTTCCGAGTTGACTCGGAAGCCATGAGTAGGAATGTAAAATCGTCCGAGTTAACGAGTTAACTCGCGAGTTTGATAACCATGATTGTAGTACAACAAATTAATAGGATAGTAGGGGCTTGGAACGATCTTGATTTAAGCAAAGAAAAGGAACCTATTCAAGTTATACGTATCCAATAATTTAGTGTGTTCCTTTGCTTGCTTGATATTGTTTGTTTGGTATACAAAAGTTCTCATCTAACTGAACTGTCATTTGTCATGAATTTTCTTTTGCTCACGTGCTTCAATGAAAAATCCATTTAGTGGATAAGACAACTTGCAGATAGATTAATGAGATTGAGCAATCTGGTGTTGAAGTAGGTTCTAATTCACTTGAAAAAGAAACATAATTTGGAAATGGAAACACAAGTTTTAGCTTATGGTTTCTCTTGGAAATCACACATAAATGACTAAATTATAATATGTAAAAATACAAACCTCAACTTGCAAGCTGATTTTATAAGATAGAGTTAGGTTTAAATTCCACTTTCATATATAGCATTTAAGCCTATCCTAGTAAGGTTTATTGAATCTGTCATGTCACCTGCTATAGGACCACCCAAAAATATCTATTTCTATGCTCAGGATGTCTAGTCCTCAATATGAAGGGGTGTGTATTGGGGATCTCAAATCAACTAGAGATGTGACTAAATTATGATATAAAAGTAGGTGCAAAACTCATCTTGCAAGCTAATTTTTAAAGTCAAGTTAAGCCTAAGACCTACTTTCTAATTACTTACTTCGATCTGTTTATACAATAGATGATATTGCTGCTATTCTGGATATAATTGTCAGTTATAATAAAAAAATGATTTGATTTTATTAGTTCATTTCATTGTTGTTTAGAAATGTTGATGTAAAAACTGTTAATAATTCATATTGTCTTTTTAAAGAAATCAATGGCTTAGGAAATATATTTCTTTCTTTCGAATTAGAGTGTGTCTGATGCAATATATAGTACTTGAAAAGATATTTGAAGCTTTGACTGCAAACAGGTCAGGCGCAACCTTGACCAAGCTAAGAGCTTGTTGGAAGCTTTGATCAAGGTGTGACTTCCAAGTTATTTTTCATTGTCATACCATATTTCTATCCTGTTTGTTTTCAATCTTATTGTGTTGAATACAATCATGACCAGAGGGAGGAGAAAAAAAGAGAAGTAATGGAGAGTGAAGTTACATTGCAAAGGATGCAAATGAAGTACAAGGTATGGATGTCCTTTTGAATGTTTATTGTCTTCAATCTGCTGACAATTTAGAGCTGATCATTAGTGTTAATTCCCCTTTTTGGATGGAATCTGGACTGGATTGCTTTTTTCTTTGGTTGAGTTAGAATACAAAACCTTTTCGTATATTTTGAGACCCATTGAACATAGTGAAAAACAATGAGAATTTATTTACTCTTGTTTGTTTTTTTGGCTATTACCTTAAGTATGGCATCTGCTAATCAGAGTTGTCATAAGCAAACTCCATGTTCTAGTTCTTAGTGGTTGACTAAGAAGGCTGAAAAAAGAAAAAAAACGTAAGAATTTGTATATAACTATGCAATTTGATGCACTTTGCTGGATCTATTTTATAATTTAATAGCGCTGTGTACTCTTGGATATTGTTTCTTTTGCTTGTCAATATTGTGAAGTAGATTTTTTGAACCTATGAACCAATGTGTGATTTTCTATTTCAGCATGAAACCGAATTTTTGGAAGACAACTTGGCACTCTCTGGCTTTACTCCCTTCTCTTCCAAGTTTGTTTCAAGCGAAGAAGAATATTTCGATTCCGATGATGTCATGACAAACCGCCTTCCTCGAACACGGTCTACTGCAGTACAGGGTTTGCCTTCCCATGACACCAACCTGCCCATGGTTACTGCAGCTAGCACAAAGCAAGAGTTTAGGAGGAGATATGTCCCGCATGGATGGCCTCATAAACTGGTATTTATTTCATTATCTATCTACCCATCTATCCAGAAAGAATTGTATCATGTGAGTTCACACGAAGAGCAATTCTTGACAGTATAATCCTAAATGAATAATGAAATTATAGATTTATGTTAAGCACCTAATATGATTGCATGCCCAAGAATAACCCATTTCACTACATTGTTTTTAAAGAGTTATTCGTACAACTCAACATTTTATACACCAAACCTTTGTGTTTATCTCTCCATCACATATCATTCATTACACTTTGTATTTCTGTTGTCAAATTTGTTGTACTAGTTGTGGTACAAATACAATTTGTCTTTGCGAAGTGTCCTCTCCCCTTCCATTTTTGTACACGTCCTCGTAGTTCTACATGGTTGTTGATGAGTTCTTGTGTGGGATGGGATTATGCAGGATCCACTTGAGCCAGTTTTATTGTTCACTAAACCTCTACTTCCAGATAAGTTGGCCATGGCAGGCATTATGCCACCGGATTCTATTGCAACAAATGGGGTGTCGTCGACATCATATAGATTTCGCGGGCGAATGGGTAGAGGTGGTCGGATAATATTTGACCGGTGGAATCCTCTTATGCAAACTCCAATTGACTGTGGTAATTCTTATTATATGCCTCCAAAACCACGACCTTCAACATGTAACTAATTTGTTTTTGTTATCTGATGCTAAAATGGTACCTTTCCTGTTGGTTAGAATTTAATTGATAATCACTGGGAAGGTGCAATGTTGCAAAGGAAACTTGTAAACATGATTTAGGCCTGTAAGTTTTTCTCTTCTTTTTCTAGGTACAAGGTCATTCAAGTATTTTTCATTGGGGGCAGTGAAGCTAGATGCATTTTGTATTGATATATCTTAGAGTTTCCTCTCCCTTGGCTCATGCAATAGATTTTTCATTTTTTTTTTCTGTATAAAGGAAATGAAATAAAGCTTTCAAAGAACCAAAATAACACTTTCAAAATAAATTCACATGATAACATCTGAATTTACTCATGATTTCTAATAAATTCACATGATAACATCTGAATTTACTCCATATCTTTTTAGAGGCTTTTCAAATTGTGTTTTTCCTGAATCTGCTGGGTTTGCTTATATTGTTTTTCTGTTGTTCCTTCAAAATATATTGATGATATTTTTTAAATATTAATATAATGTATCTTTAATGTTCAATAAAAAAACATAAAAAAATTTAATAGAGAATCTGAACCCAGTTTTCTCTCAAAATAAACTACTGCTGTTTTCAGACATTTTATGTAATGTAAATATGAAAACATTTTTATGCTGCCAAACAACATATTATAAAGGTAATTTTTTTTATTATATGTACGATCCATCAGTTAGATGACAATGTTAGTTTATTTGAAAGAAAATGATATTTTAATCCATTTTTTTGACACATTTTTAATTCATTGCTTTAATCATTATTAAATTATTTCTTTTGATTTTTTTAGTGATGTAATGTGATGATTTAATGGTGATTGAAGTAGTGGGTTAAAAATGGGTCAAAAAAAGTGGGTTAAAATATCATTAGTCGATGTACTTTAATTTAAGTTTATATTTTTGTTATTTATCTAACATATACTACTTTTACACCCTTTCATTTAGTTCTTTTATTAACTATAGTATAACTTGATTGTATATAAGTATTATTATTGTTATTTTTTATTTAAGTCATTCTTTACTATCAACTAAATTTCTCCTCAAATTGAGTATAATGAAACTTTTGATTAAATAGGTTATTTCTTAGTTTTACAATAAGTTAAGGGAAAACTTTTTTCGACAGAAATACTCATTGTTCTAAAGTCTAATTTCACGAGGAGTATTATACGCAATTTAAGTTTTATATTTTCTCTCACACTGAATATTCACATAAAGTGTTTATATTGCACTTAATACATTCAATTCATCAATAATTTCTGCATGGAGAAGTTTTCCATTATAGCTTGTCTTACTGTACACAAGACAAATTTTGCTAACTCATTTTGTTGTTGCTTTGAAATCATTGTACACAAGACAACTTTTTTTTTTATCTGTATGCAACTTCTCTATTCTTGAGAGTACCATGATAAACATACAAACTGCAAACTTTGATGATTTGTATGCTATGTCAAAATATAAATGATGGTTCTTGACCAGTAATTTTAAGAGAGTCAAAACAATACACTTAATTTTTATATTCAATCATTGTTATTAATAAAATAAAAATAAATAATTGGACATTAGCTTCATGTTTTAGATTAAGTAAAAAAATTAAGTCTGTTGTTTTCATATTCACGTTCGTCTTCGTTTATCACTTTTAAAAAATAATCTTCTTTCATTTTTCATAAGTACACTTATTTACAAAAAAAAAAATCA
>Ga0099823_1001852_pt1 | contig 18324 bp, 16 predicted proteins | sample CowpearedBW_FD_76831 | JGI IMG/M metagenome (GOLD analysis project Ga0099823, IMG submission 76831) | Root nodule microbial communities of legume samples collected from California, USA - Cow pea red BW | ecosystem: Host-associated > Plants > Roots > Nodule | place: USA: California | collected...
AAAAAAAAAAAAAAGCTTTGGAATGAGTATTATTATGATTGCTGTATCCTCATTTATTCTTATAACTTTTTTTTTGTATAAATGATTTGTTCCTTCAACGTGAAGCAAGCAATTATTTGGTTCCTTACACAATAAGGTTGCAATTCGTATGTGGTGAATAATTTTTGAAAAAGTAATAAATCCATTATTTATTGTAATCCTAAAATAAGTTTGTTGAGTATGAATTACATAACATAACCAATGATTACAGTAGCAATGAGTTTGTTGTTGAGCATATACATGACATCAACCACAAAGAGCAATGCTTTTATCCCAATTGTTGAACTTCTCTGTTTCTCCTCACCATTTCAAATCTCAATCAATATGCCTTTCTAGGTCTTTGTCATGTCACACCATATTTAATTAATACCATATTCATATATAAAGTCAATCCAACAAGGAATATTTAAAGCTATTGCATCATTTTATAAAAAAAAGGCTTATTACCTGTATTTTATTCAATATTTATAGTAATCGATAAATGTTTACTTTTTATTTATTTCATAAAGTGTTAATAATTGTTAGAAGAAACCAATACGATTTATTATGTTAGATTAACATTAAACTCGTTAGATGATAATGATATGAACAATTTTTTTTTCTCCCTCTGACCATTGATCTCACGAAAGTGATCATAGTTATTCCTTTTAGTAAATGTTAAAATCATGTTAAGTAAAAAAACATTAAATTATTACTACAAGACTGAAAAGACGTTAAATCTTTATAAAATCTTAAAACTTAATACCCATTTATTAAAGTTGGAAAGCACGTACTGTGATTTTTTAGATTTTTGAAATTAATAAACATGAGTACTATCTCAAATCTTTAAAACAGTCTTGAATTAAAAAAAAAATTAACATCAAGTTCAAACAAAATTCTGAAAGAATAAGGTCTTTTGAAAAGATGAAATAAAAAGGAAAAAAAAAACATCAGTGTCCACTCTTAGAAATTCTATGTAATAATTAGAGTTCTTTGTCCAGTGGAATCTAACTCAGTCTTGTCGTGTTGTATAAGCTCCCATGTCACCACCAAATATTATTTTCGGGTTGAGTTAGATATGGATTCTTTGATGATCATCTACCACCTTTTTTTTCTTTTTTCTTTTTTTTTTCATGAAAGTGCTATTCAAAATTCATAATGTATTATTATTATTATTATTATTATTATTATTATTATTATTATTATTGTAATTTTGTTTTTCAAAATTTAAACATTCAAAGACTTCAACTATTATTCGCACTTCACTCCACTCTACTTTACAGATAGATACATACACATATTAGTTTTTAAATAAATTAAATGTTGATATATATATTATCATACAATCTATATTTCTTTAGTTTTATACTAAAACTGTTTGAATTTTTAAAAAAATTATAATTTAATAATTGAAAAGGTGAACTGAATTATTGAACAGAATAAATTAAACAACTATACATAAGCCTGGAAACCAAGTTATTTTCTCATTAAAAAAAGAAAACTAAGTTGTTTAAGCACAAGCAATTATCATTAACATTACTGTCACTCAATATAATATACTTATGAAATTTTGAGGCTGAGCAGAAACATACAGAAAATTATTGGCACTAATAGAATGTAGAGGAGTGAGTTGTGAATGTGTTCCATGTCATTTTCTTGGTTAATTGGTTCAAAAGAAAATTGGTGGCATGTGGAATAAGCTGCAATGTTTCTGTGGCTGAAAGAAAAACCCCTACTCATTATTCTGATACGATATTTTGATGACTTTATACTGAAAGAGTCCAAAAGTAGAATAGGAATAGGAGACTAATTAATGGAAACACAACCACTGATCACAGTATTCATAAAGTAGCCTCTGTGTCATATCAACTTTTGGTCCGAATCAAGAATCTTAACAAATGTTTCACCACTATTCTTCACACAGTCATGCACACAAACCAAGATAATCATAAAAAATAAAGGGTTGAAGATGATTGAAGATGATTTTAATCCCTAAATTACAAATTGGAACAGGTCTCTTGATGCATATTTCAATACATTTTGGTCTATAATCGTTTTAACTTAACAATCTCAACGTTTCTTATGGTGTTAAAAGGTATTTCAAAGTGATATTTAAGCCCGAATCTGTCAAAAAACAGTTCAAACACAAACTTGAGATATCGTTTAACACTTCAAAAAAGTTTTAGTGTTAATTAAATTATAAGGATTATATCTATTTATCTTTAGAGTTTGAAAACCAAACTAGTTTGACTGTGAAATTCTATTTTTAGGTCCAAGTTTGAAGATTAAAAACATATTCTATTTAATCTAAAAATAAATGTCACAAAGTTTGAAGTGTTTCAATAGTGTAGTATCAGTAATACCAGTATAACTTTTCTTGTAAAATATATCGTTTTCTTGAAAAAATGTATGCATTGAATCCTAAAGATGAACAGAGAGTGTCTGAGTTCAAATTTTGATATAAAGAGATATTGGTGGAATTAAAATAGCATGCATAAACGATTGAAAGAAAAAGGAGATATCTTAAAAGGGAGCTACAAATGAAAGCATATGGTGAAAGACACTTCCACCACTAGTGCAATTTGGTATCAATAATTACCTCCAAAGCTCAGAAACTGAGGCCATGTATGTTCTGATATTATTATTATTATCTTGTGGTGATTGTAGAGGTAGTAGTGGTTAAATTCTAAGAATCATAATAGTTGTATAGTACTAGTATGGTCCAACAATTATCAAACCTTCCCTTTCTCTCCTCTTTTGTCATGGTGACTTCTCAAATTCATTCCACATAATAAATTCTCTTGGTCTTGGGTACCATGACAACACTATTTTTTCCATGGAGTTTGGCCATGAACAGATAACAGTGATATCGAAGCTATTGAACAAAATGGTGCATTTGGGGTACAGGTACTTCAAAAAGAACCAACCTTGTCTTTAGAGCAACTTACAAAACAAGTATTTATGTTTTGAGTGTTTTGGTTTATCTCTGCTCTTTGTCTGGTTTGGTTTCCAATGACAACATCACCATGTCAATATTCCATTTGATATATGCCATCTGGGGACTTTTGTCTTTCACCTGCTTCTTTGTGGTTGTGATTTGTGCTTCATGGTGCCCGTATCAAAATTTGAATCAACGATTTGAGCAGAAAACAGATAAGTTTTGGGTGTTCAGTGAACAAACTGAGACATGGGTTGAGGCAAAACTTCCCTATGACCTCCTCTCTTGTGTTGATGGTGACTGTAGAAAAGTGGGGTCTATACTTCAGTCGGAGAAGAAGACCACACAACAAGTGTTGGAGCTTGAAGACAAACTTGATGAACAAAAGATAAGTGATGAAAATAAGGATAGTAAAATGGAATCAGAGGATGTGGTTCTGCCACAAAGGAAGAGAATTTCCTTGACCAAAATATCTGAGACATCTATGTGGGTCACTGGTGAAAGTGGGTCTATCTATGAGAGGTTTTGGAATGGAATGGAATGGGTGATTTTATCTCATGATTTGCCTGTATCAGCAGGAAGTGCTGTATCGGTTTTTGTCATCAATCAGACGATTCTTGCTCTATCAGAAGCAGGGAAATTATACCAGGTAAAGAATCATCCATTTAAGTTAGAATATACATATACATGCCATGCATCATATGTTAAATATTATGTTAAGATTCAACTCTTGGATAAGTATTCAAATGTAAAACGTGTTGGAAATTGGAACTGCAAAAATTTGCTTTTGCTATGCAGATAAGAAGCCAACATGGTGAAAGTTCTGAGCCAGTTTGGGTTGAATTCACACTTACTTATCCTGAGAAAAATCTTTTGATAAAGTCTGGAGTTGCTTCGCGTGATGGACAGTAAGTGAAGTTTTAATTTCTGAGATCAAACATATAGACCTTGAACATTGCTAAAGCATAGTCTCTTGATGTTTGTTGTGTTGTTGCATTGTGGAGCAGGAGAGCCTATTTCTGTACAAAGAATGAAACACTGGTAGAACTTGCTTGGGTTGAGCCTCCGAGGTAAAACTCAAGTTTTGGTGAAAATGTTAGTAACTAGGATGTTAAATCCTAAACTCTTTATCCTTTAATAAATGGATTCCAGGGTATTGCTAATTTTACCTTAATCTTGACAATATAGAACAGATGGATAAATCATGGCCAACCAGCTGGAGCAAATGTAGTAGCAATTGCTGATGCTGCTTCAACAAGAGAAGTAGTATATACCATAAGGTGGGTGGTTTGTGTTTGTGTTTCTTGAGGAACTTTTTGTTTTCAATTTCATATTTGATAAAGGGTCTCTGATCAGTGCCATGCCTTTAAATACATTGATCAAGGAGTCAACAAGTACAAAATTTGAAGTTGAGATTGCATTGGAAAATGCAATAGAATGTTTGTTGCACCAGATAAATATAAAGCATTATAGTTTATTACTCTCTTTTAAGGTCATGTTTTTTAGTGAGAATAAAAATGCACTATTCATTCATCTTTCGATTCTGACATACTTAACAAATGATGTGGTGCTGTAGTTCTGCTGGAGATCTTTATGAATATGACAAAAAATCGAAACCATCATGGAAGAGGCACATATGGCAAGATAAAACATCACAAGCTGCTCCTCTGATGCCATCTAAAGGTTGCAGTTTGCCTGGTTTAAGTGATGATCATTCAGAATCTCTGTTCCTTTTAACAAAGGTCTGTTGTGTACAAGTATTTCATGAAGCTTATAATCATTTGCAGAAATAAGTGTCACCAAGATACCCTTTAGAAACATCAGAACATTGTGAAATTCCCTCTTTAGATAGTTTGTATAATGGAATTTGGTTGAAGAAAAAAGTGGCCAAGGAGAAGCTACATTGAATTTCTTAAAAATGCAATGACTTTTTGCACATCACTTGAACACGGATAACATTGCTTTTTGATGAATTTATTCTGATCAGTCTTTGGTTGATCATGCAGGAAGGCTCTTTGGTAGAGAGAAGGTTCCATCAAAGGAAGTGGAAATGGGTAGTTCATGGAAGACCCCAAGATCAAAATTTAACATCTATTACACCAGCTCTTCAAGATGAATCAGCTGAAACATCCTCCACTTCTTTGTTCTTCACTACATCATATGGATTTGTCTTTGAATATCGAATTCCAAAACAATCAGGTTTGTCATCCCATAATGCAAAAACTGTTTTAGTTTCCATGTCTGGTTTTTTTCTCTGCTATATCAGTAGTCTCTACCTTGCTTTTACCACACATGAAGAATTTCTATTAATAATGTTTCCTTAAAAAACATAAAACAGAATCATAACGTGTAAGGAAGTGAGTGATGAAGAGAAACACAGCTTTTTTTTATTTCATACTCTGAATCATATTGAAGGTCAAATACATGAGAAAAGATAGCTCCTCACAGTCATACATGTTAAATAAAGATCATGTACAATCTACAACATTCAAAATACAAATCTGTCCAAAATCGGAGTAAATCCATAACTGAACATCATCACTGATACAACCAAACTGACTAAACATGATTAAAGTAGCAAGAACAAGAGTTTTACAGTAAATTAATTTAACATTTCCAAATCATGAATTTCCAGAAGTATGGAAAAGTCACCAGCATCCTCTCCATGCAAAAGCAGCAAGAGGTATAGCAGGTTTGCAATTGTACGTTGGCAGAATACTGTTTCCACTAGATGATGGAAGACTTGGCGAATTACATCCTTTAGGATTAGGTGGTGAAAGTTCAGGACCATCTCAGCCACAAAACATTCGAAGGAAATCACCAACCAAATATGTTTGGTCAATAGTAGATGTGCCAGAGAGTGAGGGATGGAATGCAGAATATTGCACAGAAGAACGTGGTCTCAGAAACTGTGTCACTGGCATAAAAGATGAGACAGAGGAATCAGTAGTAAGTTCAGTAACAGGTAGGAGAAAGCAAAGCCAAGCACAGAATCAGTATTTATCTGTGAGTACTTCAGGTGTTGGACTGATTCAATCTTCAGAAGAACACAATCATGTGCCAGATAACTGGATTAGTAGTAACTTTCGCTTGAGATTGGTGGATGCAGGGAAGTCATTTTTCTTAGTAACAGATGATGGTTTGATTTATGAATACATTTGCATTGAGAGTGCATGGATATGGCTGAGGCATGAGAGTTTTACACCTATGAAAGGTATATTGAGTAGCTATAATGGAAGCTTATTCATGGTTGATACACATGGGAGTCTGCTACTCAGAGAAAGAAGAGGCAAGGAGTTAGAATGGAGGAATTGCACTGCTCTGAGGAGAGGAAAAAATGTTATTGGAGGTCGACCTTGGGATGGATTAACAGGCCAAGAAAGGAAGTTTACAAATGAAGACACACTCTTCTTTGTGAGCAAAACTGGAAGATTAATGAAGTTAGTGGTAAGTAAACTCAGGATCAGAATATTGATCCTGCAGCAGTATTACATAAGTGCATAGATTTTTTCTTAAAAAGTTGTTTATGTTTAATTGAAAATTCTTGCCAATCATATTCATATGGATAGAATTACTTGGGAGTAAATTCCCGAGGCATCAGAATCAATCACAGCACCAAAACCAGATATGCAATAATTGGTGAAGGTAATACTATGCATACTTTTCCCAGGTTTCTTTGAAGAAGTTGAAATGGAAAGATTGCAGAAACCCTCCAGATGCTAAGGTTGCATGTATACTAGACCAGGAATTGTTCAGAAAAAATATAGTATTTGTGATTGGAAGAAATGGGAGACTATATCAGTATAACAAAGTGACTGATTTGTGGCATGAGCATTACCATTCTCAGCATTTGGTTCTATCACAGTCTCCTGGAACTGTTATAAGATCATCATTGAAATCACTCTCAGGTTCCCTCTTCATGGTTTCAAGAGAAGGTGGCCTTGTTGAGTATCAATGGAGCTCAATGTATGGTTGGAACTGGGTGGAACATGGAACACCCAACAGAGATGTAACACTAGTAGGTTCACCAGGTCCAAGTTTTGAAGGCAATCAATTATTTTTCATTGGTTCTGATGGAAAAGTGTATCTCAGATACATGGAAAAAAAGTCATGGAAGTGGAAGGACTGTGGTTTCCCCCATGTGGGAAAGAAACTGGTAGAAGCACATTCAGAAGGAGGATTCCAAGAAGAGAAAGTAGATTGCATTGATGAAGATTCTGCATCATACCTGAACATTAGATGTGACTCAAAGGTAAATATTGCAGTCTAAAATAATTTGTAGAATAATTGACATCGAATTGAATGCTGAAAACAACACATCATAACATGGTATTGATTGAGTCTGATACTACACAGGTGGCAGCTACAAGACCAATTCAATTTTCCAAAGGTTCTGTCATATTTCAGCTCAGAGATGGCAGGGTAAGAACTCGAATTCAGTGATGACAAATTACATTACTTAAGTCAAACTTTAATATAACTTTTTTTGGATCAATCAAATTGCTGCCAATGCTTCTAGCATTTGGTTGTATGATTTGAAGTTAACATGTATCAGTGTTCACTAAAATTGCTGAAGCTTTTCAACATAGAGCAGCAATATCAGATATAATGAACTTCTTCTGCAGATTCTATTAAAAGGCAAAGTTATTAGCCATCATCATCATCATCATCATAATATTTTTGACAATATCTATTATGACAGTTGGCAGAAATTGAATTGGTAGAGAAGAGAGAATGGGTGTGGTCCCAGATCATTGGAACTCCAGCTACTCTTTGCTCAGAGAATTATTGGACTACTGAACCGTACAAGCTTTCATGAATTTAATTCGAATGCATTATTGCTGTGAAAAAGATCTACACTGTCATTCAATTATGCATTCTTACATTATTTTAATAAAGAAGAGATTATTTTTCCAAACACAGCTTCAGTGATTCAAAGCACGAGGAAGTATCAGATATGTAATGTTATTAATGTGTCTCTCTTTCCATTGCTGCAATCAGGATTGTGATAAACAATAGCCTCAAAAGTCACTAAGGATCTGTTTGGATTATAGAGTGAATTTGAGAGTGAAAAAAAAGTAAGAAAATAAGGGAAAAAGAATGAAAAGTGAAGTCATTTAGATTGGAGGAAAATAAGTGGAATGGCAGAGAAAAAATTGTAATGGATTTGATGATGTAAGAAATTGTGCAGTATGTAACTTCACCTTTGTATCCTAGTCGAGGGAAAATGAAGGAATTACCAACCCTAATGTTTACATGCATGACTTAATTGGGTGTGTAAACTTAATTTTAGCTGTTCTTAATGAATTTTCGTAAAAATTGAGGTTAAAGTGAAGTAATTTATATAAAAAAAAAAATTCTCAAATATAAATTTAGAGCAGAAGGTAATCCTCAAGTTAATGAGAGTAAATTTAATACATTGGTAATATTTAAAAAGTGAATAAAATTAATTATTTTTATTATTGGTGTATGTGATTTTATCTAAAGTGTCTTATTTTAAAGACAGATAATATTATTTATGCCCTTTTGATTATTAGGTTTAATTGATATGATATTCATCTGCGTCATTTATCTTCTATTTAATGACTTTCATATTATTTTTTAGTAATATAAAATATATTAAAAAACAGTATATGAAAGTGTACTGTTTATACTTCCTTTTAAAAAACATCATTTTATGTTTTCTGATAATCTATTCCTCTAACTCAAGCAAGAGAAAATACACGGAATTACAGAAGTCTAAAGTTAGTTAGTTTTAATTTCATGATATTGTTAATCTAATCTTGAAAATTTTAAAGCCCAAATTGTAATTGACGTGCTAAATTAATACTGACGACATTTTGAATTTTCTTGTAATTATTATTAGGTAACTTTTTAAAGAAAACAAAAGTAATTAAGAAATTAAATCACTTAATGTAATTTAAAAAGATTTGACTCTCAAGTAAAACCAGGAAAAATTGAATGTAATTTTGAAAATAATTTTTAAAGCTCAAATTAAATTTAAACCCGTGCTATAAACTCAATGCTAAATTAATACTTAAGACATTTTTAAACTTCTTGCAATTATTATCAAATATTTTTTTTAAAAGAAAATACAAATAACTAAGAAGTTAAACCACTTTAACGTTTATGTAATTTAAAAATTATTTGATTGCTTTGAAGTGAGACAAGAACAATACTAAAAAGTTAACAATTTAAAACTATGACAAGACTAAATAATCATAGTTGTTTTGTAATTAACTATATAATTTATCTTGTAAAATGCAATGCATTCTCCTCAATTTAAAGAATCAAATTCAAGATAACGATGACATTTGAGTAAGGGTGGGCAAAATTTATTCTAAATTGAATTAGACTATAATCAACTAAACTGAATACAAAAATACCATGTTTTTTAAAAAGTTTGATCTTCAACCACTGCAGAATTTGTTCTAAATTTTGAATTAGTCCATAATCAAATTAATCTGGATAGAAAAATACTATATGCATTAAAAAAATGTTCTAATTTATTTCCATTCAGTTTACTCGTACACCCCTACATGTAGCCCAATTTTATTCAGCAAAGCTGGGCCGAATATTTTGTAAACCATTTTGCCCATCTTCTATCTCAAAGTCACGTAAACATAATTGCATTTTGCACTATAAAAATCTCATAATTCAACATGGAAATGGAATGAAAACTCATAATTCTCATAATTAAACAATCTAACACTTAATCATGATTTCAGAAACTAGAAGGAAATAACAAACTATCATGCATGCACAAAAGAGAGCAAAGAATGGAATTTCAAGTGCCAAAATGTTACAAAACCCATATATTATTATCTCAGTATTAGGAATTTCTATCACGGAAAAATAATTGAGATTCCATTGTCCATCTAATGTTTACAACGTCCTAGATCTATCACCTACAAGAAGTAACAAAAATGAAGTACAGGCTGTAAAGTTCAGGCAACTTCATGTGCATGCATATGCATGTGCATGTTCCTATTTGTAATACTAAACAGACATTTTCCCCAGAACATGAAACCCTTGCTTCTACCAAAATTGGGAACATTGGAACTCAATTCTCAATTTCAACTGGTATACAAACACATGCTTAGAAGAAGAACGGCGATAAGTCAAAAACTCATTAACTAATTTAATTCGTTATTGGATGATACTTTTTTTTTCCTCTTATGTTTGGGCTTGACGGCATCCTTCAGAGTCTTACCTTCGTTACTCTGTCCACCAGTTAGAGACTTGTCAATTGGAGAAAAATCTGTCTTAATTTCCTGTGGTGGTTCCTGGGGCTTAGTCTCACGGCTTGAATCCTTTGGTTTACTAGGAGCTACTGATGGTCCTGCATATTATAAAGCTATTCTAATAAGTGGAGACACCATTAGAACACATATACGTTGATAAATTGATAGATACCAACTTATAATATGAAATTATAATGAATCCTAATAAAAAAATGAATAGAAGAAACAGAAAAAAGAGAATGATGAATACAACAGAAAAAAGCCACCGATTCCATCATAAGCCACATAACAGCTAATTTCATAATTGAAGATGAAAGAGCAGTTATTACCCCGTGAAGCTAGAGAAGCTTTTAGAAGATCTGGATCTACAGACTCTGAGTAGGGATCCCTGAGGAAAATGAAGGAACAGTGGTGGAAAGATATAAAATGCATTTTAATTAAATTTCAAAGAACAAATATACTTATTATCTCCTTAACATAGACAAAATTCAAAATGGAAGAATATAAAATTAATAAGTTTATTATTCTAAGGAGAGAAGTCTTTAAAATTCGTGCAACTCTGAATCAGTAAGTTTGAAATAAAATATAACTATTGCCTCATTGACCCCAAATGATATTGTACCAAGACTTAAATATTTCAAAGAAATTAATTCTTTTTTATGTTTTAATAAATTTATTTATGAACCATTTATGTACTTTGATCTTATGAGCAGTGAATATCAAACTTCATCCTCGTGGTTTGCTACTTTGCTTTATCATAGGGTTGAATTATTTTTGCCAAAAGAGTAATATATATATATATATATATATATATATATATCATTGAAACAACGTTTTAACATTGGTTTCTGTATATGATAGACTCTTACTAGTTTAGTCTAGTGGAATCCATGAAACATAAACTCTTGAATTTGACACCTTACTTTGTAAGTTGTAATAGTGATCACAAGTTTCATTTTCTTTTGTATTGATCAGTACCAAGTAGACTATACAAAAATTTCAAATCTAAAAATCAATAAAAGGAAAACTATTAGTTCTTGGACTAGCTGATATCATACCAACTTGAAGGTCCACCACTGAAATTCTTGGAGCCTCCATCCTTACTATGTTCTTGTCCTGATGGCGTGGCTTCACATTCCATAGAATTTTCCTCTTCTTTCAGCTTCAATTTGTCCAAACCGGTACCATCCTCATCACCAAGTAATTGATTTTGTTTTTCACCTATTCCAGATGGAGCATCACCTACATCCATAGCAACAGACGCAGGGTGCCGCTTAATCTTCCGCAACGCCCTTTCATTGTTGTGTACTTCAACCTAATCAGAACACGCAACAACAAGCAATTTACCAAACAGCATAAACTACACAATTGATATGACACTTAAACAAGTGTAGCAATGTTGCACGCAAGAAAAAGAGAACTCACAGCATCCTTAATCTTAGTTGTAATATCAATAGCTTTAGCATGAGCAAGTTTCAAGCAATGCATGATAAATCTCTGAGAGACACCCTCTCCACCAGCCTTCTGAATAGCACAAACGTCGCCGTTTGAATTAAGCGTCGCAGTCATGCGTCCTGTCATCACACACTCTTCTTCATTCGTCGGATCTATCACCTACACACATAAACCCTAAACCCTAACTAAAACCTCCAAAACCAAAATCAGACAAAAAAAAAAGAGAAAAAGGAATCCGTACAAGGAGATTTTCAGTGCTGAAAAATCCAAACGTAACGGCAATCGGGAGGTGATGTATACTCAACGGTATCGGATCGCGCTCTTCGGGAGGATGCACCACCACTTCCTGGCCGTCTTCCCCGGCCAGCGAGCATTCCGGCCGTCGGAACGTCAGCAGTGCAGCCAGCGCCGCGATATTGGCAGCGTCAACGAGATTTCCGGCATTGTCGAGAATGTGGATATCGACGCGAATGGCCCATACGAGTTTTCCGGAGAGTACGCAGAGCGATTCAGTGTCGATGGCACGGCTTTCGCGCAGGCCGCGGTCGACGACGCGGCCCAGCTCGACGGCTGACTCGGCCGGGCGGCCCGGTTCGAAGGAGGGGTCGGCCATGGGAGAGAACTCGGTGAAGATGGAGAGGGAGCCCTCGTTGGGCCTGTCTTTGTAGGGCCTAACGAGTTGGGCCGTGACGAAGGTGACGACGTGGGTGTGGCCCAAATGGACCTCCGCCGAGCCGTCTTGCTTGGCCAACTTGATGGTGAGCTTGCGGTGGTCGGAGGGGCGGCGGCCGTCGACACGGAGGTCCGACAGGAGCGCCGCTTCGATGAATTTGTTGTCGTTGAGAGGCATTCGCCAGCTGTTTGCTAGCCTCTGCTCCATCTCCGCTACCTCTGCTTCTGCTTCCCAATATTTGGGTTTTAGGGCAAACCTATTCTTATTACTTCACACTAACAACACTATCACTCACTCTGAGTGGAAATTAAAATCAAACTATTTTATAGTGTAAAACTATTTCAAAGTAGGCTAAATTATATGAACTTCTTTTACTTATATTTTCCACTTATTTATTTGAATTAGTCGTTTCAAATTCTAAATATTATTTAATTTACCCAAGTTTAAAAAGAAAATATACAATGCATAGGAATTATGCTACCATACACAAGTTTATATATATATATATATATATATATATATATAATTTAAATATAAAGTTGTGTTATAATTTAGTTTTCATCAATACAAAGGAGTGTTTTTTTTTTTAATTATTTTATCGGAATGTAATGTCAACATAATTAATACTTTCAAAATAAAATAAAGTGAGTAAAGTTTATGAAAGATTATACATTCCTATTTTTTTTTTCTATATTTTGACTTTTATAATTTATTTTTTGACGTGCTCATTAATTTTTTTAAATAAAAAATAATAGTTTATTAATTAATAATTTACACTAAGTTATTATAGAAAATAAAATATGTGAATAAAAAAGAGTCGTATTATCGTTGTACAAAATTTATAATAAATTATTTTAAAACCTCACCTTGTAAAAGCTTAAAATTGGTAGAAAGCTATTTTAATTCAGTCGCCGATCTGTGACACTTAAAACTAAAAAGAAAAAAAAATGTCCAAGAAACTATTGCACAGTTTTCACCAAAATCAGGAATTCATTTATATTAAAAATAGAAAAAGTATAATAAGTTTCGAGTTGTGCAAAGAAGTGACACTGTGTAACGTGCTTATTAATAGAGTTTAAGTTTGTTTATGTTGTTATAGATTATTTTTGTGTGTTCTTTCTATGTAAGCCATTTCATTGGTTAAATCATTGGTTGCGCTGAAGACGCGATGGACCTGCGTGTGTAAATTATATACCTTTGCATCATCAATAATGCATCGTTAAGAATGCATGGTACATGTTTGGCTTATTGTCCTAGAAACAACCCAGTCTCTTTTCCTTAAAGATTTTACATTGCAGTCCCTTTTGAGTAGAATGGATGGTTTTACGGATTGGCCTTTTTGACGCTACGGAAAACATCTTGCATTAATTTCTCATGCTCTCGAAGCATGTCATCGAGGTTCCCACCCGGAGGCACCAATGGTCCAGAGCAGTGTATCCTATTTTTCTTTGGCATATGACCCTGAAATCACACCACAACAGGTATATAAAAAACTCTTGTGTTATGTGCCTATGTCAATTTTACTTTCTTTTAATAGCTGTGTTATGGGGTATGAAATATTCACAACCTTTATCAATGATCAGTCTCTATAGAAAAGTTCACTACTTTTTGTGTGATCTTCTTTCCTAACTTGGTTTTTAACATTCACAGTACTCTCTAACCTTAAATCTTAAGGTTGTTGTATGGTAGGTTCTGTGACTACTGACAAGGTTGCAAACCAGAAATGAGGTAATAAAGAGAAGCAAGATTGTTGTTTACCATGGTGGATTCAAGAGCAGACGAGTCTGGTTCCTTTTTGACGACAGAGGTACATAAATCTGCTGTTGCAGGATTCAAATGAGACCTCTGATTCTTCAAAGATGGTTCTACTCTCTTACAGAATATGGATGATCCTGCTACACTGCCGCGTGTCATTGTAGCAGCATGCGTGAAGCCACCGTGTACACTTACTCTGCCTCCTTCACCGTTCTCCTTGCCCTCCCTATTCTCCTGGCACGGATATTTTTGACGGCACATTATGCTATTTGGTTTCCTCTGCCAATGTTGAAGTGTTCATGGCCGTCAGAATCGAATAAAGTTGTCGATAATAATCAATCACCATGGAAATATATGTTTAGAAGCATAAACATACCAGCACTGATATATTTCCCTGAGCGTTATAATGTGGTGAACCCAGTGCCTTGGTATCTCTTGCTCCTCTTAAAACAGATGCTGGTGCACGTCCTTTAACAGCTTCCTGGTTTTTCCTGATTGAAAATAAAGGTGAAGTTCTATGAATTTGGATATGGCACTTTTAATCACACCATTAAACGGTACCAACAAAACGTTCAATGTAATCTTTAATGGGATGCAAATGTTTTAACACAGTCTTGGCTCCACTATAACATGTATCTCCATCACAGAGTTTGGCCACTGTTATCATATGTCTATGTTACTTTGTAGGGAAATAAAACTTATTATACCTTGTAGCTTCCTTTTGTCGACGCCTGGAATCAAACTCCTTGCTTGGTGAAAACTTTGGTAAACTTGAGGGATCACAAGGTAAGGGGTTTGTTGTGAAGAACTAGCAAAGGTGCAACATGAATATAATATGGTAAGTAGGATATCCAAAACAGTGGTCGTAAATAGAACATAAGTAAAATTCAAAACTTTTAATAGCTGTCACATGTTTTCATTTAATAAAGCACTAAAAGTACTTATATAACAGCATAAAAACAGAATTAATTTCCATGTAAAGTATATTTGAAAAAAAGAATAAAGGGGTTCACAGCATTACCTCACTCTCGAGTGCGGAAGTTGCTGATCCTCGACCCTCTGGTTCTATTGTCAGGAGCTTATCAACAAGAGCCAATGCCGGGGAAGAAAAATTTTTAAATGTTTCTGAAATTTGGCGGTTGTAAGGTTGTTGTGGCTTAAAACTTGTTGCATGAGGAAACTTTGTTCTCTGCCAATAGTCTTCAGATGGCGAACCACAAAGTTTAAAAATTTTGTGCATTTGTTCCACCTGCATAAATTAAATCACTCTCAAAGTTAAATTGCAACTCTTTGTCTGTGCTTAGTAGTAATAGAAATTCCATGCTTATTATGCTCTTCTGTTTACTTGGTTTGGGATATTTCTAGAGTGTAATCAGTACAGTTTTTACACTCAGATTTGACTTGAACATATAAACTAAAACACAGTAGAAATAAGCAGACAATGTTAAATCAAATGACAGAAGTAGACAGAATTTAGAAAAACTACACCATTTTTCAGTACAAGAGCTAATTATGAAGATTGGTTCATGAAACTGACCTCTGTTCTTCCAGGCATGATTGGCTTCCCCGCTAGCAATTCGGCTAGAATGCAACCAACACTCCACATGTCAATTGCTTCTCCATACTCTGTAGCACCCAGCAAAAGCTCAGGTGCCCTATACCACAGAGTCACAACACGGCTAGTCAATGGCTGCTTTTTTTTAGGATCATATATTGTTGCAAGACCAAAATCTCCTATTTTAAGATTTCCATTGTTGTCAACAAGAAGATTCGAACCCTTGATGTCACGGTGCAGCACACCACGACTGTGGCAATGTTCAAGCCCACGTAGCAGTTGCTGCATAAAACATTTTATCTGCAAAGCCAACAAGAAGATAATTGAATAACATACAGGTAAAAACCCACCACTCATTTTTCTATAGAGGTAATCATCATTAACTCCTTAGAAATTTGTTAAGTACTTTTAAGTCTCAACATGCAGGGCATGTACCTGTGGTTCAGTCAACTTCGAGCCATGTGCAGTTGCTAGCCCAGCGAGGTCATGTTCCATGTACTCAAAAACAAGGTACAAACTGGTAGACGTTCTTGAAGTGACAAGACCCTCGAGCTTCATGACATTAGGATGGTCAAGTTGACGCATAATATAGATTTCTCTTGCCATGAACCTTACACTTTCCACCTCTGCACTTGAAAACCGAACCTTCTTCAAAGCCACAACTTTACCAGTCTCAAGATCACGAGCTTTATGCACACTGCTATAAGCCCCTTGTCCAACCTGCACACACAGCATTCACTAGCATGTAAACTGGTTGAAACATTTTCAAAGAAAAGGGGTGCCATGAAGAAGTGATATTTGAAACTAACTTGGCCTAATTTTTCAAAAGAGTCTGCCCGTCGAGGCACCCACCCTTTGATGGCTTCTGCTGCCACAGAAGATAACCAAATTGGCCACCCGAAATCAACTTGTTCTCCTGCAATATGCTGCACGCTAAGTATTCTGCTCATCATCGGCATTTTGTCATCTACACCACACGTCACTGTCACGCGCCGCTGGAGCTGGCTTTTTGTGGCATCTGAGTGGTTGCTTTTATCCTCTGTCGCCACTATGACAGACCCTTTAATTGCTTGTGATGATGAGTCAACAATTCGGGGAACCGAACCATCCTTGCCTCTTGCACTGTCTGACTCTGCAGTTGAGACAGAAGGAGCAACAAGTTGCACCGAAGACTTGTTCGATTCTTTTTCTTTTTCTTTTTCTTTCTCGTACTCATCAACTCTGTCTTTGTTTGAGGAGTCTTTTGAGCAGATGCACCCCATATTCTTACAAAAGGGGTGTTGCTTTGTTTCTCCGATCAATCAATAGATCACTACCTTTTCGTGAAACTTGTTGAGCAACTGGGTATTTTCTTGGGAACCCAGAAGCTCCCACCCCACTACAAAGACGATCATGCCAGTGGAAAATCCACCAACAAAATCAATGTTGCAATGTGTCTATCAACTTACATCACACGTAACAAGAATTCATACAGAATGGATGTTAGAAATTTTGCAGTGCATTTCAAAATTCAATGCTTTACACCTCTCCCAGATTGTGCAATCTTAACAAGGACTCAAATGGCTTTATATTTTGAAAATCAAGCGCTGGAAATGAATAAAGGAATGTATAAACACGGAAGAACAACGAAAGAAGGGATTCCCCAGTCAGAGGGTTGATAATTGAATCAAAAAGGAGGTGGATGAATAGGAATGAAGGAAACGAGCTCAAATTCCTTGACCTTTGAGGGGTGAAAAGGCTAAAACCATGTGGAGAATTTGCTGCAACGGAAACAGGGCACAACAACAATAACAACAACAACAATGCAGGACAATTTTCTTGGCTTTTTCTTGAAATGGAAAGAAAAAGAAAATGTTTTTAATTGTTGTTATGTTGTGTACAGAGGAAAAGCTGGGGGTTGAAGGGAGTGAAGGACATTAAGGGAAAATTGAAAAAAGAAAAAAGAGTTTATTTGATAATGGGAAAAATGGTTGGAGGGATGAAAACAGAGACGAGAGAGTTTCGGGTTGTGTGCGAGAAATGCGAATCACCCAGCCTTCCACGTTCAACCTTGCTGGAATCTCTCCATTCTTTTCACATACACTCTTAAACCAACTTAAACATCCAATTAACGTTAATAACATATCATCTATCATCTAAGGTTTAAATATATTTATGTTTCTGTTTCTGTTTCTGTTTTTGATTGTTAGGTCATTTCAAGATAACATGTCTGTACTACTTGTTAATATTCCACAAGAAAGAGAATTTTATATTTTGTTTTTAATTTTATTCTTTAAATGTTTTTTAAATTAATTTTTTTATTAATTTTCTTTTTTTAAGTAACTTTTTTAAAAAATTTAACTATTTTCTAATTTAACTTTTTTTCTTAAATATATTTATTTTTAAATTAAAATATTTATTATTATAAACAAATTATCTAAAAATGTAAACATTACAGACATTAAAATTGTAGAAATTATTTAAATTTACTTTAATAATCAAAATAATAATAATTTCATTGTTTTTTATTATTATAATTATTTTCAAGTTTAAACAAATTTAACCATAGTTTGATTTGTGTTTTTTTATCTGAATTGATATGCAATCAAGAACTTAGACACGATATAGGGTAGTCATGATTCCCAATTATTTTTTACTTTTACTTATTTATTTATATATATATATATATATATATATATATATATAT